>JFJP01034915.1_pt1 | contig 10197 bp, 13 predicted proteins | sample 431651 | NCBI WGS metagenome assembly JFJP01 (sample SAMN02602958, study PRJNA72255) | Microbial mat metagenome, whole genome shotgun sequencing project. | biome: fresh water; feature: sink hole; material: water; isolation source: purple microbial (photo- and chemosynthetic) mats found in... | reverse complement strand
GATGCGCCTCTCCGGCCCAAGCTCCGCATCATAGTCGATGAATTCAGCAAGCATTACAAGGATGACTCCGGTGATACCATAGATCTTCTTGCTGAAAAATCCTTGTTCATAGCAAGGGCTGTCGACCCGCGCGAGCTGGCCGCTCCGGCTTGACAAGCAAGAGCGCCAAGGGACGCGCGGCCGAGGACCTCGTGGCCGTTTCATTGGCTGCCGGTGGCTGGTCCATAGTCGCCCGGAACTGGCGCCGCGGCCGAGGTGAACTGGATATTGTCGCCTTCAGGAACGACCTCCTGGCCATAGTCGAGGTGAAATCCGTAGATGCATACGGCCTCGAAAGCCTTGAACTGTCAGTAGGGAGAAGAAAACGCCTCAGGATAGTCGAAACGTCTAAACTCTTTGTCTCCGCGCATCGAGAATTTAGTAGCGCCACCGTACGGTACGATGTCGCTGCCGTAGCGGCGGGTGCCGTGGCGGAATACTTCGAGAACGCGTTCGCGGAGCGCACATGACTGAAGAAGCACGACACGATTCCAGTCCTGCCATTCTTCGCATAGCGTACGTGCTCAGCGATGAAATCATGGACGGTATCGGAGTAAGCCATGGCGGATGGAAACAAGGATTCTAAGCGACGATTCGGACGGCGCGGGCGCGGGCGTTCCGGTGCCAGAGAAGGCGAACGGACAGCCGAGGCCGCAGGTTCAGAAGAATCCGTAGACGAACGCAAGTCTGTTCTGGCTGATCAGCCAGCCGTCGTGTGTTCGATCTGTGACAAACAGATTTTTGACCTCTCCAGCGCACTCGCTGGCAGGGACGGCAAGGGGCCTATCCATTTTGACTGTGCGTTGGCACAGGCCGCCGTCGGCGAGAACCTCGAGCCCGCTGAACGGGTTGCTTATGTCGGACGCGGTGCGTTCGCCGTGGTTGAATACCGCGACAAGAGCATGACGGCTTTTACCATCAAGAGACGCATCCAGTGGGAAAAAGAAGGAGAGAAGTTCGACTGGCGCAAGTCTATCCAGCAACGCTTCGGATTGTAAGTGCAAACCCCACTTTTTTGTGCGGAAAATTTTGTCGAACCATTGCGATAGTATATTCAACTTTTTCCATTCATGGTTTACAATCCCTGAATGTCCAGAACGTTGCGCATTGCGCGTTTGATTCAGGTCTCGCTGTTGCTGGTATTATTTCCGGCGGCTACGATGCCTGTTTTCGCCCAGACCAGAAAACTCGTCTACGGCCTTGTGCCCAACTCGCCGCCTACCACCTACGTCGATGCCTCGGGCAAACCTACCGGCTTTTTTATCGAATTGTACACAAGGATCATGGATGACCTTGACATCGACTATGAGTTCAGCGTCGCCACCTTCGCTGAGCTGTATCCCAGGATGGTTTCGGGTGAAATCGATTTCTTTACGACGCTGGTGAAGACTCCCGAACGAGAAGACTCGTTCAGGTTTGCAGACACGGCAGTATCAGCAGGCTGGGGCCAGCTTTTCGTAGCCAGCCGTACCGAATTGCTATCCGTCCTGGACTTGCAGAACCGCACCATAGGTGTCGTGACAGACGACAGGAACGGTGCCAATTTCAGGACCTACATAGATTCCCTGGCCATTCCGTGCACCATCGTCGAATATGCCGACTTTGAACGGCTCGTGCAGGCCGTGAGTTCTGGAGAGGTCTTTGGCGGTGTCCAGTCCAACTGGTTCGTTGCCGCTGAAAAACGGGTGCAGCCTACGACCATAGTCTTTGCGCCATTCCGTTCATATCCTGTCCTGTCACTCCAGAGTCCTTTCAAGTCGGAATTCAATGCCATCATAGAGCGGTATAGCGATCTGCTGGCTGATCCTGATTCTTATTACTACAAGCTTCAGACCGAGTGGCTGGGGCATGAACGCACCGAGACGACGATAGTGCCTGCCTGGCTCATAGCAATGCTCGCAACGCTGCTCATCACGTCCGGCCTTGCCCTATTCGTCATCAGACTCCTTACCGGCAGGCTCCGCATGGCCAACCGTGATCTGGAGCGCAAGATCACTGAACGGACCGACCTTCTGGTACGTTCTGAAAAGCTGGCGGCGCTGGGTACCCTGGTGGCCGGTATTGCCCACGAGTTCAACACGCCCCTGCATGTCATCATGGCCAGCCTCGACACGCTGCGAACGACCACCGGTCATGACGGCATTCCCGCTGATGAGACAAGCGCGCTGGAATACCTGCTTGCGCACCGTGGACAGCACGTTCCGGAAGCCCGGGCCGACTCACGGGGACGACTCCGGGCCATCCACGCACGCCTGGTCAATCTCGTTCCTGCAGATGCAGACCGGCTCGCTCCGGTGTGCTCGGAGCTTGGAATACTGGAGCCGGACGCTGAAGTCGTAAGCATTTTAAAGAAAGCATCCCCAGAGTTGCTGTCGGAGGTTCGTACTCTGACGGTCCGGCTCGACACGTTCGATGCCGCATCCCTGGCGCTGGACCGCATGGGGTCAATCATTCGAGCACTGCGGATCTACGCGCATCGCGACCAGAAGGGCGAAGCCGTCGCGGTATCGCTGGCACTCCAGATCGACTCGGTGCTCACGCTGTTTTCCGACCGTTTAAGCGATGATGGCATCCGCGTAGTCGCCGGGTATGGCAGCCTGCCGGAGTATCGCTGCTTTGCTGACCAGTTGCAGCAGGTCTGGATGAATATCATAAGCAATGCCGTCGAGGCAATGGGCGAACAGGGAGTTCTTTCAATCGTCGCCCGCCGTGACGAGGCTGGCCTCTGCGTCTCGATTACCGATACCGGCCCGGGCATACAGCCCGAACACCGGGATGCAATCTTCGAGCCGTTCTTCACGACCAAGTCAGAGGGAACGGGCACCGGGCTCGGCCTGAGCACGGCCAGCGAGATCATAAAGACTCATCGCGGCACGCTTGAATTCGACTCAAGCCCGGCCGGCACGACCTTCACGGTCCGGTTGCCAAGTGCCGGTATCATCGAACCCGGCACTGTCATGGAGTTCAAGGAATCAGGCTATGCTTGACCGTATCGTGCTGTGCGTCGATGACGAGGCCATACTCCTCATGGCAGCCAAACATGCCCTTCGGACCAGGCTAGGTGACGGCTACCGCTACGAGACAGCACTCGACGCAGCATCCGCGCTCGAACTGATAGAGGAATGCATCGCGGATGGTCATTCGGTAACGGCTGTCGTCAGTGACTGGATGATGCCCGGCATGCGAGGTGACGAATTCCTGCGCAAGGTCAGGGAACGACACCCGGCCATCTGCCTCATCCTGCTCACCGGCTATGCAGACCGATCCGCCGTTCAGATACTCGAGCGCGATATCGGGCTGGCCGCCATATTCCAGAAACCCTGCAGCATGGCCGCGCTCGCCGACGTCATAAAGGTTGCGGCCACGGCCTAGATACTCCGGAGGCTCTATGTCAGACGATTCGTACACCGTGCTTGTGGTCGATGATTCCAGAGCAAACAGGGCTTTTCTCGCCAGCATCCTGGAGGAGGATGGCTACCGCATTGCCCAGGCCGCCGATGGCGAATCCGGTCTTGCCGCAGCCACTGCCGAGTCTCCAGTACTGATACTCCTGGATGTGGTGATGCCGGGCATAGACGGCTTCGAGACGCTCAGGCGGCTCAAGACTGATCCTGCCACGAGGCGCATTGCCGTCATCATGCTGACGAGCCTGGGAGACCAGGACTCAAAACTCAAGGCTTTTGATTACGGCGCCGTGGACTACATCGTCAAATCCGCCAACGAGGCGGAGGTTCGGGCCAGGGTGCGCGTGCACGTGCGGCTTGCCAAAGCCAACGAGGAACTGATGGCAGCAAGGGCCGAGAGCCTCCAGCAGATCGCCGAGGCACAGCGATCCATGCTCGTAAAACCATCGGAACTCCCGGAAGCTCGTTTTTCTGTGTATTACCGCTCTCTGCGTGAGGCCGGTGGTGACTTCTACGATGTGGTTCCGGTGTCTGATGGAGTATTCTTCTACCTGATGGCCGATGTGGCTGGGCATGATGTAGGTACCAGCTATGTTACCCCGGCGGTCAAGGTGCTGCTCAAGCAGTGTGCCACACCAGCCCATTCCGTTGAAGAGTCGCTGGCCTACCTGAACGGCATCCTCTCAAAGACGATCCTCGAGGATAACTACCTGACGGCGTTTGCGCTGCGCATCAACCGCCGAGCCGGCAAGGCTGTATTCGCAGCCGCCGGACATCCTCCGGCGCTGTACCTGCCCAAGGACGGCCCTATCTCTTTGGCCGAGTGCGAGAACCCTTTTATCGGCATGCTCGAGGAATCCAGTTACAACTCCGTATCGATGGACGTGCATGAAGGTGACCGCTTCATACTGTACACTGATGGTCTCGTCGAACTGCACCTGGAGTCAGCCCCGAATATCGACCTTAACAAGCACTTGATGGAGGTAGTCAGCGGAATCCGCAATTTGCCCCTGCAGGAATTGCCGCACGCTCTGGTTCACGAGCTGGGTGCTGACAATCCGGACGACGATGTGGCCGTGATGGTGGTGGAGGTGTAGCGGCCAGTGCCCGTACACACGAATATCTGGTAAATCCAGCCGGTATCGTATACTGTAGACCCATGGATAGTACGACCATATCGTTCACGTTAGCCCTGATCGGAACAGCGCTTGCTCTGTTGCTCGTACTCTTTGCATTGTACCGCAGGGAAGCGGGGCTCGCCGTCTATGCGGTCGGGTTCCTCGCCGCCGTAGCTGGTTTGAGTGTATTCGTGGTGCAGGGAAGGTTGTCCCGCTTCCTGGGCTTGATACTCGCCAGCACGCTGATCCTTTTTTTTCAGTTGTGCCTTGCCTTGGGGTTGCGGATCAATGTGAAGCTTGTCCCCGCTTGGCCTCGCCGGTTCAGCGCCTATCTGGCAACATGGCTCGCTACCATTACCATCGCGACCCTGGCAATAGACTCCTTCATCCTGCGCTCGGTCCTGTTCTCGGGCTTCATGATCATCGCCACCCTGGAGTTTCTGGTAGCGTTTTCAAGTATCAAGCCCGCCCTCTCAAGGATAGTCTGCAATTCGGTATGGATCGTAGCGCTGACGTTCAGTCTGCTCCACGTGTTCCGCATTGCCGTGCTGCTGATCAATGCCAGCGTTCTGGCCCGGCTCATGGACAACCGGTTCGTCAACGCGTACACCTTTGCCGCCTTATTTGCCGTTCTGTGGGCCGGGCTTATCCTGCTCATAGATGTTGCTGACCTTTTTGAGCAATCCGGCCGTAAAAGCAAAATCCTGGAGGAACTGGCGACGAGCGACCAGCTAACCGGGCTTAACAACCGGCGCAGCCTCGATGCCAAGCTTGCCGCAGAGATGGAACGATCCAACCGCTACCATGAAGCGCTTTCCATCATCATGTTCGATATCGACCATTTCAAGCATGTCAACGATACCTGGGGACACCCTGTCGGCGACGACGTGCTGAAGCAGATGGCACGGATTGCTGCCTCGCTCGTCAGGGGACCTGATGACCTGTTCCGCTGGGGGGGCGAAGAGTTCCTTATCGTAGCGCCCCATACTGACCTGCAGGGTGCGGTTGTCCTCGCTGAAAAGTTGCGCGCAGCCATTGAAAAGGACACCTTCCCGTCGGTTGGCACCTTGACGGCCAGCTTTGGCGTGGCAGAACTCAGACCGGCCGAGGATAGTGAAGACTGGTTCAAGCGCGTGGATCAGGCTCTGTACCGGGCCAAGAACAATGGCCGCAACAGGGTTGTAGGCTTTGGAGCTATGGATGCCCTGCCGGTTGCGTCGGTCAGGATAGAATGGCGGTCGGAATGGAGTTCAGGAAACAGGGTCATCGATGACGAGCACCGTGTGTTGCTGGAACTGTCGAACAGCCTGCTAGACCTTTCATTCTCCGAAAACAACGGTGCGGACTGGATGCCAGGAATGGAAGCCCTGCTGGATCACGTGGTTGCCCATTTTGCCGACGAGGAAAAAATCCTGTCTGAACTGCGGTATCCTGGCGTCGTAAGCCATTCACACCTGCACCGCGACCTCGTGCAGAAATCCCTTGAGCTTGCTGCCCGTGTCAATGCAGGAGACTGTTCCGCGGCCCAGTTGTTCGACTTCCTGGTAAACCAGGTCGTCGTCGGGCACATGATAAAGGCCGATTCTGTGTTCTTTGAATACACCAAAGGGCGTTGAAATGGAACATCAAGAATAATGCCCGGAGCCTGGAATAAAAACGGCATCAGTGTATTCACGTTGCTCTCTACAGCGCTCCTTGGGGCAACGCTCATCCCTTCTCTGGCGTTCCTGCTCCTCTGGCACTTCGAGTATATCGGTGATTCCAGCAAGGCACTCGGCCTGGCCCAGATCCGAGACGCGCTGGACGGTACGACCCAGTTGTTGCTGCTGGACAGCCCCGAAAAGGGCCAGGCTCCTGATGGTGCCGCTGTGGCCCGGTTGAAACGCCTGCTCAACGGACCCGTAGCCAGGATAGTAATCGGGCCTTCTACTGATTCGGAAGCCAGCGCAGCACTGGGCCAGTTGTTGCCCGTTGAAAGTCTTGTGTTTACCGGGGACGCCCTCGCAGACGGAGCAGGGAGAAGCCTTGGCCACCGGAATACCGATGGGAGCTGGTTGCTCACCGATCCGGAGTGGGTGGGCAAGGCGGCACTGGCCTGGGATGGCCTCGATGATCGCGCGCGGCGCTTGCTTGCCAACGAGCAGGTCCCTGTGAGGGTTTCTCGCGACACAACCAAGGCCATCGTACGCCTGGGTTCTACTGGATATGTCTGGGCCATAACCGCAGCCATAGATCAGAATGTGTCCAGCTACGAATACTTTCATCCGCAGATAGAGGCAGTTGATGTAACGAACATGCGCAATACCAGCGGCGAACTCGTTGGCGTGCAGATCTCCACGCTGAATGGAACGCTTCGAGCCGGTGCCACAGACGAAGTCGTCCGGTACGATTATACATGGAAGAATCCCGAAGATAGTATCGAGCGGAAAAAAATCGTCTTGATGCGGTACATAGAACCCTGGGATCTGATCCTGTGCGCTGGTCTGTACGAGGATGAATACTTCCTGCCTGCAAAAGCCGCTGAAACCATGCTGATCGTCCTGGTGCTCTTCATAAGCAGCATCACGCTGTTCTTCTCGTTCCTGTTCACCAGCAAGATCCGTAAGTCACTGGCCAGCCTGTCGGATTTTTCAAGGTTGACCTCCCGGGCTGCCGGCACGATCCGGGCCCTGGACTCCACAGGTATCCGTGAACTGGACTCGCTCGGTACCGCGATGGGCGAGATGCAAAAGCATATAATCCTGCGGGAAAAAGCCTTGAAGAAGGAACTTGCCGAGAAAGGTGTATTGATCGACGAAGTCCATCACCGCGTCAAGAACAACCTGACCGTACTTGCAAGCATAATAAACCTGCAGAAGGACAGGGGCATCAGCGAAGAATCCGGCAGGGTGCTCACGCTACTCCAGGGACGGATCAATTCAATGGCACTGGTCTACCAGCAGTTGATGGATTCTGGTGCATACACCGAGTTGCCGTTCAATGATTACATAGAGGGCATCCTGTCGTATCACCAGAGCGCACAGGCCCGCACGTCTTTGTCCATCACCCGCAAGGAGCTTCTGGAACCCATAGTCCTGAAACTCGAGACCGCCATGCCCTTGGGGCTCATTGTAAATGAACTGGTCTCCAACACCTACGAACACGGAATTTCCATACACCGGATTCCGGAAATCACCGTGGAGTTCAGGCGTTCCGGTGATGATCATGAATTTATACTAACCGACAACGGAGCAGGCCTTGTGGCGGATATGCAGGAAGGCATAGGATTCCTGCTCGTCAGGGCACTCTGCTCGCAGCTGCACGCGACAATGGCCGTCATGAGCCCACTGGATGGTGCCGGTGGAACCACCGTGACCATCATTGTGCCAGCCAGCTGAGTGTGCGGCTGGAACAACGGTCGCACAATATAGCCATCATTGTTGAAATATGGCTATATACATGATGCTCTTGATGCAGGTGGAGGTATGAAATGCATGATGTTCCCTTGTTTGAAGCAAAGAATCGTTTGACGGCCTTGGTCCATGAGGCAGAAGAAGGAAACCCGGTGCAGCTGACCAGGCACGGAAAGCCTGTGGCGGTGCTGATGGGAAGATCCGATTATGAAAAATTTATTGGTACGCAACGGAATATTTCTACCAGCCTGAACCGTTTTCAGCTTGCATGGCCTGTCGATGAATCCGGGGAATACCAAGACCCCTTTGCTGACATCAGATCGGATGAAGGTGGCCGGCGAGTCGATCTGTGAATATAGTATATCTTCTGGATACCAATATCCTGTCGGAACCGCTCAAGCCAGTACCAGATCCCGGTGTAATCGAACGGCTGCATAGGAACGATGGTATGATGGCCATCCCTTCGATAGTCTGGCATGAGTTGCTTTTTGGTGTGAACAGGATGCCCCTGGGAGCCAGGGAGCGGAGGTTGCGTGCGTATCTGCTGGACGTTGTTGCACCGACCTTCCCGGTTCTGGCTTATGATGATCACGCTGCCTGGATCCACGCAACCTTCCGCTCAAGGCTTGAAGCGGCCGGAACGCTGCAAGGCTTTGCTGATGGCCTCATCGCCGCTATCGCCCTGGCCAACAACCTCATACTGGTTACCCGCAATACGCAGGACTTTGACACGGTTCCCGATCTGTACCTGGAAAACTGGTTTGAAGGGGCAGAACCCGGGACTGACTTACCCCAGCCCCGACAATAAAAACTGGTTGATTAAAACCCTTTTATTGTTATACTTGTCATACAGGAGTACGTATGCTTGCAGTCAGACTCGATACTGAAACAGAGACTCGCTTGGCTCATCTGTCACGCGAAACAGGGCGCAGCAAAAGTTACTACGTCAAGCAGGCGATAGATGCCTTTCTTGAAGACCGGGAGGATTATCTTCTTGCTGTTTCTGTCCTTGAGCGTAATGAACCGCGAAAATCCCTTGCCGAAGTAAGAAAAGAACTTGGCCTGGAGCGTTGAATTTACCGCAACGGCCGAGAAACAGTTGCTCAAACTGGACAGGTCGTGTCAAACACTTATTGTAAATTATCTTGAAGACGAAGTGGCCCTACGTGCCGATCCACGGTTAAAGGGCAAGGCATTGGTGGGAGACAGGAAGGGACTTTGGCGATACCGGGTAGGCGACTTCCGAGTATTGTGTCAGTTACTCGATAACGTGCTTGTCATCGTGGTGGTTACGATCGGTCACCGAAAAGATGTTTACAGAGCATAAGTCGGTCAAGATCGACCAACGACCTCAATGTACTCCATCAGTGCGGTTCCGGAACGTCTTCGTTGTTCGAGCGCATTTCCGTTACGATGTCTGTCACGAGCATGCGCAGTTCTGAAAGCGCTGCCTCAGGGCTTGGGCCATGAGTGACAAGTGAAGGAAATTCCAGACAGCGAGCGATATACGCGTCATCTTCTGAAGACCATTCTTGACGATAGGTATAGTGGTCATGTGTTGCTTGCATGTTCAGCTACCGTGTTCACTAGGTTCGACGCCCTGAAGTTTACACGGGTCTACAGGTTCCTGAACTCATCTTCGCTCAACCCGGATTGCTTGAGTATCGATCTGAAGGTACCTGGGGAATGTCCTCACCATGAGCCCGCTTTTCGGCGAACCAGAGTTGTAACAGGTCCACAGCGGTTGCCCTCGCGCCTTCGAGACCTTTTCCGTGGGTAGTAAGGTTCAAGGTAGGCATATTGGCGTAGTACCAGCCTACCGGGAATTCTGGATCAGTGATTTCCTCGAACAGTATTGAATACCTGTGCATGCTTTTAGGGTACTCCTGGGGTTTTTCGGGGGTCAATTTACTTCCTCTTGATAACCTCGAACCACACGTGTGGCACCAGAGACGCGGGGATTTTGACGGTGCCATCAGCCTGCTGGAAATCCTGCAGCACGGCGATGATGCCGCGGCTGATCGCTATGATGGTGCCGATAACCATAATCCGTCGGGCCCTTGCTATCTTGATCTCGACAATGTTCCCTGAATCGATTACGCTTTTCATCATTGGGGATGCAATGGAAAAAAACCTTGAAGATATCGTTCACGCTATCGTCAGATTGGATCCTCCGAAGAAGATCATATTGTTTGGTTCGCGAGCACGTGGAGACGCGGATTCTGAAAGCGATGTTGACCTTGC
>JFJP01022169.1_pt1 | contig 10197 bp, 12 predicted proteins | sample 431651 | NCBI WGS metagenome assembly JFJP01 (sample SAMN02602958, study PRJNA72255) | Microbial mat metagenome, whole genome shotgun sequencing project. | biome: fresh water; feature: sink hole; material: water; isolation source: purple microbial (photo- and chemosynthetic) mats found in... | reverse complement strand
TCAGCCGGGGCCGCAAAGTTTTTCTTTATAAAAAAATCTTTTCTTTGCGTTCTCTGCGCCCCGGCTAAAATCAGATGCGAGAAATAAAAAAGGAATATGTCGGTATGACAAAAGAAAAAATGATTGAAATTCTTAAAAGGGTTCTGAATACAGATGCCGATCTGAATTTTCTCTTAAAGCTTGAACAAACAGAACTTGAAACATTGGTCGCATGTATCAGGGACAGTGTTGAGCAGTTCAGTTGAAGATTTGAAATCTGCTGTTCCCTGACACGCTGTCTTTACAAAGTTCTGATATTGTGCTAAGAGCAAATTCAATGTGGCAGAAAAGATATCAGTCTTACCATGCAGGAGCCGAGATATGGACTATATCAAAATAAGATTTGGAAACAAATTTGAGTGCTTGGGAGCTGAGTTTGAAAAAAACGTCGAGGATATTTTTCACTCGCTGAATCCGATGTTCACCTTGTCTGAACGGATATGGAAGCCCCAGATGGACATCTATGAAACTCCGGAAGAAATATTCATCCTTGCTGAAATCGCAGGCGTTGACAAAGAAAATCTGGAACTGGAAATCAACAGCAAAGCCGTCAGGATTTACGGAAAACGTATGGGAATGCCCCATATCAAAAACGCCACATACCGGCTTGCCGAAATTCAATACGGCAAATTTGAGCGTATCCTGTTTCTGCCTGCGCTCATTGACACCGATAATGTAACCGCGTCCTATTCGGACGGCTTTCTCAAAATCCGGCTTGCCAAGCTGCCGCGTGATAAAACACACAAAATCCCCATTACGGATTGAAGATTGCAATGTGCAAAATGATAAGATACAGAGTAGGGTGGGCAGCTTGGCTTAGGCGTGAGTTTCGACAGGCTCAACTGCCGCTCAGTCGAACGCTGCCCACACCCTACCTCTATCATCAATCCCAAATCTGGGTTCCCGGAGGTATTTTAAATGACAGAGCAGCAGTCGTTCATGGAAGTCGAAACTGAAAATATTCCGGATATTCTTCCGATTCTGCCGTTGTTTGACGCAGCGCTTTTTCCGAAAATGGTTCTGCCTCTTATTGTGATGCAGGGGGATTCTGTCCGGCTGGTGGATGAGGCAATGTCAAAAGACCGCATCATCGGACTCGTTGTATCCAAAAAATCATCACAGGAAAACGACCATTCGCGCACAGATTTATACAGCATCGGCACCAGTGCGATGATTCTCCGAATGGCAAAAAGCGAAGACAACAAAGCCCAATTGCTGGTACAGGGACTGAGCCGATTCAGAATAAAAGAATTCATAGATGGAAAGCCTTATTTGCAGTCCCGAGTGGAACACATCAAAGATTTCGGAGAAAAAGATAAAGAAACTGAGGCAATGATGTCCAATATTGTCGGACTCTTTTCCCGGATTGTGGAACTTTCTCCGGGACTGCCCAGAGAACTGGGGGCAATGGCAATTTCCATCCATGATCCCGGAATCTTGGCAAACATGGTCGCATCCACCATCAATTCCACGATAGAAGAAAAACAGCGGATTCTGGAAACCGACAATGTGGCGGAGCGCCTGAAAGAAGTGACCCGGATGGTGAATTACCAGTTGGAAATCCTTGAACTGGGCAATAAAATCCAGACGCAGGTTAAAGGCGACATGGACAAGCAGCAGAAAGAATATTATCTGCGCCAGCAGTTGAAAGCCATTCGGGACGAGCTGGGGGAAAAAGATGAAAACACCGTTGAAATCGAAGAATATCGGGCAAAGATAGCGGAAAAAAATCTCCCGCCCGAGGCAAAAAAAGAGGCGGAGCGGGAACTGAACCGTCTTGCCCGGATGCACCCTTCTTCTTCGGAATATACAGTCGCTTCCACCTATTTGGACTGGCTGACCAGCATTCCCTGGAACCAAAGCACTGCGGACACGCTGAATATCAAAAAGGCGGTTAAAATTCTGGATGAGGACCATTTCGGCTTGGAAAAGGCAAAAAAGCGGATTATCGAATATCTGGCGGTCCGCAAACTGAATCCGGATTCCAAAGGACCGATTCTGTGTTTTGCGGGTCCTCCCGGCACCGGCAAGACTTCGCTGGGACGTTCTGTTGCAAGGGCATTGGGACGCAAATTTGTCCGCATCTCTCTGGGCGGGGTGCGCGATGAGGCGGAAATCCGGGGACACCGGCGCACGTATGTGGGCGCGCTGCCGGGCAGAATCATTCAGGAAATCCGTCGGGCAGAATCCAATAATCCGGTTTTTATGTTGGACGAGATTGACAAAGTGGGCAGCGATTTTCGCGGAGACCCCTCTTCCGCGCTGCTGGAAGTGCTGGACCCGGAACAGAATTTTTCCTTTTCAGATCATTATCTTGATGTGCCGTTTGATCTGTCCAAAGTCATGTTCATCACAACGGCAAATCTTTTAGACCCCATACCGCCTGCATTGCGGGATCGCATGGAAGTGCTTGAACTTCTCGGATATACTGAAGATGAAAAGGTGAAAATCGCCAATCGTTATCTGATTCCCCGGCAGCGAAAGGAAAACGGTCTGAAAGCCGAACATATCTCACTGACCGCCGGCGCGGTGCGGGGCATTATTTCGGGTTATACGCGGGAAGCAGGTCTGCGGAATTTGGAACGGGAGATTGCAACTATCTGTCGGGGGGTTGCAACAAAAATCGCAGAAGGAGATATTGAGTCTGCCGTGATCAAGTCCGTGAACGTGGCAAAGTATCTGGGGCAAATCCGCTTTGTTCCCGAAATCGTTGAAAGAGCCGCGACGCCCGGTATTGCCATCGGTCTGGCATGGACCCAGACTGGCGGAGAAATTCTTTTTATCGAGGCAACTGCCATGAAAGGAAAGAAAGGACTGACCCTGACCGGACAGTTGGGCGATGTGATGAAGGAATCCGCAACCGCCGCGCTGAGTTTTATTCGGAGCAATGCCGCATCTCTGGGAATTTCCGAAGAATTTTTTGAAACGCATGATATTCATATCCATGTGCCGGCAGGCGCAATTCCCAAAGACGGTCCTTCAGCCGGCGTCACCATGCTGACCGCACTGTCCTCCCTGCTGATGAACAAAACTGTGAAGGAGAAACTTGCCATGACAGGCGAAATCACGCTCAGGGGGCAGGTGCTGCCGGTGGGGGGCATAAAGGAAAAAGTTCTTGCCGCGCATCGTGCAGGCATCAAAACCCTTATTCTGCCCAAGCGCAATAAAAAAGATATTGAAGATATTCCGAAAAAAGTGCAGAAAGAAATCCGTTTTCATTTTACGGACAGTATGCCTGAAGTTTTGAAAATCGCTCTTGAAAAGTAAAGCGGGTTTCAAACCCGCTTTACGATACCGGGAGAGTATGCCTGAAGTTTTGAAAATCGCTCTTGAAAAGTAGAAAATACAAAATTAACAGCAGGGGTTTGCCGGCGTCAAGCCCCTGCACGCTTCACAGGGACTGCATAACATGAGAGCATTGCTTACAAACAGTTCAGTCATAACGAGTTTTTTTTTCCTTATTTTTTTGAACGGCTGCGCTTCAATGACATCCGATGTGACTTCATCGCCCGGTATTCCCGGCTCTGAAATCGAACCGTTTGAATTAGACTTGTCTTTTGATTTCGGGGACAGTTCCGACGGGCTTGATATTAATTCTCCCAAGCCCTATAAAGTATTGGGAAAATGGTATAAACCTTTGCCGCATTCTCGGGGATTCAGACAAAGCGGCATTGCGTCATGGTATGGAAAAGACTTTCACGGAAAACCCACATCAAGCGGCGAGGTTTTTGATATGAATGTGATTTCCGCCGCGCATAAAATCCTGCCGTTGGGAACTTATGTCCGGGTTCGGAATCTGCAAAACGGCAAAAGCATTGATCTCAGAATTAACGACCGGGGGCCTTTTGTTGCCGGAAGGGTGATTGATCTTTCCAAAGCCGCGGCAAAAGCTCTGGGTATTTACGGACCCGGTACGGCACCGGTTGAGGTGACCGCGCTCGGCGCGCCTTCGCAGTTGACGGCTGAAGTCGGAGGCAAAATATCATATACTCCCATAGATTATTATACGGGAAATTTTACCATTCAGGTCGGTGCCTTCAGCGATCTGAAAAATGCCAAAAAACTCTGGCGAAAGTTGGACAGCAAATATAAAAATGTACGGATAAGTCCTTATTTTCCGCATACCGGCGGAGGCAAACTCTACCGTGTCACAGTCGGAAAATGCTCAACGCTTGATCTGGCAGGCGAATACGAAGGCATCATCAAGAAACGGGGCTTCGGCGATGCCTTTATGGTGGCGGAGTAAAGGACAAAAACCGGAACACGAAAGCACGAAATACCTTAAAAGCACGAAAAATTAAAACCGGAACACGAAAGCACAACATACTTTAAAAGCACGAAAAATTTTGTGCTGTCACAAGCTCCGTAGGAGCGTAATATTTGTAGAAAAATATTGCCCCCGGCAGCGTCTGAACTCCGTAGGAGTGAAATATTTGAGGGATCGGCGGATTTTTATAATATACTGATAAAATGAATTATTTTTATCAGACAAATCTGTCATTTCGAGCGAAGCGGAAAATCTTTGAATTGAGAATTGAGAATTGAGAAGTGAGAAATAAAGAGTTTTCTCGTTCCTGCGCTTTGCGTTGAAATGCGGGGCGGATGCTTTGCGTCCGAAACGGGTTGCAAACCCGTTCTACTTTTTCCCGTTCAAATGTTCAGCGTAGAACGAGTTTCCAACTCGTTTTTCCTGTTTGCATGTTCAGCGTAGAACGAGTTTCCAACTCGTTTTTCCTGTTCCCACGCGGAGAGGAAACATCGGACATTTCGTGTCTTTCCCAGCTTTCGCACTTTCGTGTTCCAGTTTTTGCACTGATATAACAACATGTTGAAAAAAATCATTTTTTTAGACCGGGACGGCGTTATCAACCGGGATTCGCCGAATTACATAAAGCATCGCTCCGAGTTCGAGTTTCTGCCCGGAAGTCTTGACGCTCTGAAACTGCTGAAAGAAAACGGTTTTTCCGTCATTGTCATTACAAATCAGTCGGCGATAAACCGCAAGATGATGCCATTGAGTGAACTTGAGGCGATTCACACGCTGATGAAAGACACAGTGAAAAACGCAGGCGGCGAAATCACAGACATATTTTTCTGTCCGCATACGCCGGAACAAGCCTGCGATTGCCGCAAGCCCGAACCCGGACTGATTTATCAGGCTCGTGACAGATACAGCATTGACCTTTCACAGACCTGCATGATCGGCGACAGCGCAAAAGATGTGGAATGTGCGAGAAATGCAGGCTGCGGATGTGCTGTTTTGGTCAGAACCGGCAACGGCAGTGCTGCTGAAAAATTATTGGCGGAAAAAAAAATTGCTCCCGATTATATTGCGGAAAATCTCTATGAAGCCGTTTTGCGGATGTTATGCCATATAGAGAAACAATGAAGTATTAAAGGGGAGATTTTTTATGCCGACAATAAGCATGTTTTACGGAATAATTATAAGAATGTATTGCGGAAAATCCGAGCATAATCCGCCGTATTTTCACGCATATTATCAGGATAAAAAGGCTGTTGTTGACATAAATACCTGTGAAATCATTGAAGGGGATTTATCAGTCAGACACTCAAAACTTGTTTTGGCATGGGCAGAATTACATAAAGAAGAACTGCTGGCTGATTGGGAATTGGCTCATAACGGCTAATTACCATTTAAAATAGATCCGCTTAAATAGGAAATTTTTTATGTATATCGGAGTCAAAAAAGCCAAGCCTTTACAAAATTACGAAATATTTATTACATTTGAGAATAATGAAGAAAAAATTTTTGATTTGAAGCCGTATCTTGAAACCGGTTTGTTTGCCCAACTGAAAAATGAAAACCTGTTTAAAACAGTGCGGGTTGTTTTTGATTCTTTGGAGTGGCATAACGGCGTTGATATCTGCCCGGAAGTTTTATATAATGAAAGCAGAAGAATTTAAAGATGTCCCCCTATCAACGCAATTTAACAAATAAAGCCGGATAATATGTGGAAATTTCTCATCAAAAACATTCAATTTCTAATATATTAAAAAAACTCCGTGAAAGTGGTCGATCAAAGACTATTAACGGAGTGCGGATAAAGATTCTGCCTGCTCTGAAAAAAGGGGAAGTCAGAGTAAAAGACCTTGGGAAATTGCAAGCTGCAACGGGATATGAATATACCTTGCTCCGTGGCATGGGAAAATATGGGGAGCGTGTTCTGATATGCGGCACTCCGAATCAAGTCGGCATACCGGCGGAATATTTAGAAAGAAAATATGTCTGGTCCGGACATTCCCATCCCGATGATACTTCTCCTTCGCAAGCTGACAGAGATGCGCTTTCTGCTTTTGATCAGGAATGTTCGGTTATTGTAAGTGCGTGTCAGAAATCAGATAACCCCAAGCATAAAACAAGAACTTTTGAACAGTTTGAAGATTGGTCGGATTGGTTGCCGTCATGAAAAAACAAAAGATATGTCCCATCTGCAATAATGCTTTGATAAAAGGAGAAGCTGTCTTTGCATTTCCGCGTCTGCCTGCATCAAACAGATACATGAAACTCGCAGGCATTGTTCATGTGACCTGCCTCATCGGAAGTCCGGAGGCAGAGGATATCCGAAAAGAGCTGATGGAAGTACTTAAATATTCTCCATATCCTGTTATATGGCAGGAGAGTAGCATTCTGATTCTGAATCATGAAAGAGACAAATGTCTTGTAATTTATGACTTTGAAGACTTTGCCGTTTTTCCGCTTCCTCATCATCTTATAGGTGAGATACTATATACGCATCATAAAAAAGAGATTAATCTTGATGTGAACGGTTTTTCAAAACTGCTGATAGGCAATAATCTTCAACTGAATATCTTTAAGCCTTTTTCCCAAGAGCAAATAACACTTTCTTCCTTATCTCTGAAAAGACTGAAGATGATGTTACGCCGTTTTTGGACAGAACTGAAGGCGGAAACTGCTGAAAAATTTTTAATTGAACAAATCCGGCAGCTTTTTATTCGGCAGCCTTTCAGTTCCTATAACCGGGGGCAGAGTTTGACATTACCGAATTATCGTTTATCTTTAAAAAATAATAACAAAAAATTCCTGAACAATACGTTGAAATAGGATAAATAAGCTATGGAACAGTTTAAGGAAAAAGTCAGGGAAAATGTTGTTCTGCCTGATGAGATAAAAGAAAAATTCATTGAATTGTTTTCAGAAGACGATCAGGACAAGAATAAATATTACTCATCAGAACGTCAGGGAGAAATAGTTCACATCCTGAAACAACTGCATAAAAAAATTACAGATTCACAAGATTTCAGAATAGGAGATATCGTTCAGTGGAAACAAGGTCTGAGAAATAAGAAAAGACCCTATCAGGATGAGCCTGCAATAGTTCTTGAAATCCTCGATCCTCCTATTTTTGATGAAAGACAGGACAGCGGATCGACATATTTTCGCGAGCCTTTGGATATAGTTGTAGGAATAGCTGATTACAGCGAAAAAGAGGATTCAATCAGCTTATTACTCTTTCATGTGGATAAAAGAAGATTTCAATTTTTGGAAATAAAATGAGACAAGCATGTAGAAAAAATGAGGCTGACCGCATATCGGAGCAGACGGCGAGTGGGGAATTATCCTGCCGCCGCTTACCTTGTCGTTAGAGGAGAACAAGTTTGGAACATCATTTGGAGCATCATCACGATGCTGAACCGTATAAAGGCTTTGAACAGGGACCCATACGCCCGCCCAGCGAGGCAAACAGCCTTCTGATCCGTGTTTCACGGAATTGTCCCTGGAACCGTTGCACTTTCTGCACGGTTTATAAAAGACATAAATTTTCTTTGCGCCCGGTCGAGCATGTGAAAAAAGACATTGATGCGGTTCACAAGCATGTCGAAGCCCTGCGGAATTTGACTGACGCATCCGGGAGCATCCGCCGGGAACATCTTAACCGGCTTGCTGAAAATCTTAACGATGAAGAAACACAGGCATTTCATGCGGCAATGCACTGGCTTGCCGGGGGAATGAAATCCGTATTCATACAGGACGCCAACAGCCTGATTATCGCCCCGTCGGATCTGATTGAAATCCTGACATATATGAAAAAGCGGTTTTACTGGATCGAAAGAATCACCTCTTATGCCCGTTCCCACACGGTCGCGAGAATAAAAGACGAAGATTTGAAAGCAATCAGAGCCGCAGGCTTGGACCGCATTCACATCGGGCTTGAATCCGGCTCCGACAAGGTGCTGAAAATGATTAGAAAAGGTGTGACAAAGGAAACGCACATCAAAGCCGGTCTCAAGGTCAAAAAAGCAGGCATGGAACTTTCCGAATATGTGATGCCCGGACTCGGAGGCAAAGCCCTTTCCCAAGATCACGCGCTGGAAACTGCCGACGCGCTGAATCAGATCAATCCGGATTTTATCCGTCTCCGCACGTTGGCAATTCCGAATCGGAGCGAACTCTTTGAAGAATATGAAGCGGGACGCTTTGAAAAATGCAGCGATATAATGACGGCTGAAGAAATCCTGCTGTTTATCGAAAATCTGAACGGGATCACCAGCACTCTCAAAAGCGACCACATTCTGAATCTTTTTGAAGAAGCGGAAGGGGTTTTTCCCGATGATAAACCCCGTATTGTCAAGCTTCTGCGGACGTTTCTGGAAATGGACCCGCAGCAACAGTGTCTGTATCAGGTGGGACGGCGCATGGGAATTTTTTCCCGGCTGAGTGACATGGAAAATCCCCACAGACTGAAAAGGGTCGAAAACACCTGCCGTGAAGCCGGCATTACCCCGGAAAATGTGCATCAAGTGGTAGAGGAACTGATGAAACGCTTTGTGTAGATCATGGAAAAAACATATATTTTTAAAATGTTGTACGCTGTTGTTCCGATATGCGGAAATAAAAAATCCGAGTTCATAAAATTAAGCTTGCGTTACAGGATTTGTTATGATAAATTTGGCTAAACTTAGGTTGAAGATGCCCTGTTTGTCGGATGATCGGCAGGTTATAGATAAGCAATTAAAATGAATCATATTTTGATGTGAAAAAATTATACTGATATGTTCATTTTGGTATTTTTTATATAAAAAAAAGACTGTTGATTATTTTTTAAGGAGGATGATTTTTTTATGAAAACATTAATTGGAGGGGCAGTAGCAGCAGTGCTGGGACTGATCGGCTTGTCGGTTTGGTGGACATCCTTTCTGCAGCTCTTAGCTGGGGCCATCCCGGTAATGCTTCTGCTGGGGGGCGGACTTGCGCTTTATCTGGGATTTGACGAACTCAAAGACACATGGAAAAAAGAGGATACAAAAACAGACGCTCCGACGAAAACAGATGAGATTGAAAAATACAAATCTGAAATCAGTGATCTGAAAAAAGAGCTTGAAAGCTTAAAGAAATAGTGCCGATAAAAATTTGCCTGTTTTCCGCTTGAAAACCCGTTATTAAATAACGGTGATGTCGGTCAGGCGGGAAAAGGCTTTTACTGGCAATATGTGATTCCCATACCCTGTACAATTTTTGTTGTACGGGGTTTTTTATTCGTCATTGTCGGAAATAATTCAGACCGTACTGCCAATCCCATATCCGGCACCAGACATGTTATACCAATCCGCTATCAAAAACCCTGTTCTCCGTAAAACCGCTTTTCAAGCGGTTTAAGCGATTTGGTCTGTTTTTAGCCGGGCGCTTTACAATCTGAAAAGACCGATCTTTGAAAGCGATTTGGTATTAGCACTCCAGCCAACTGTCTGAATCAGGATTTTCGGGATTAATGGATTTACAGGATTTCTTGTCCGGGTGTTCTTAACTCTTTTAAAACTTTTTCAAGAAATCTTCAATAGAGAGGATTACCGATTTTTTATTGCCGTTTTCATCTGTAATATATTCACAGTGTAATTTTTTCATGTTTATCATATCTTCTTCTTTTGCTGAAGTTTCTCGCAAAGGGCGCAGAGAGCGCAAAGTAAAAAAGTTTTTTATCAAAAATATAGCCGCAGACACGCACAGACAGACACAGGGCGGACAGGGCAATAAAATATTTTCAGATTTCCGTCTGTGTCCGTCTGCGTGGGTCTGTGGCAAATGAACTACCCCGCAAAACTGACTTTCGGCAATCCTTCCACAATCTCCACGGTCTGCATACTCACATTGATGATGCTCAACAGCAAATCCAAAATATA
>JFJP01001068.1_pt1 | contig 10197 bp, 10 predicted proteins | sample 431651 | NCBI WGS metagenome assembly JFJP01 (sample SAMN02602958, study PRJNA72255) | Microbial mat metagenome, whole genome shotgun sequencing project. | biome: fresh water; feature: sink hole; material: water; isolation source: purple microbial (photo- and chemosynthetic) mats found in... | reverse complement strand
CGTTTCCAAATCTTAAAAAAAGGGCATGAGTGGCTGGACTACCAAGAGTTGATAGGTAAAAATTCATCCTTGACTGAATGACATAATTATATTACCTACAGCTGTAAGATATAAGAAGGAATTAAATTCGCTGATATGAGTTTAAGTACAAAAAATTCAATGCATGTAGAAACGTTTTCATCGTTGAGCAACGAAAAGAAAGAAGCCATAGGGATACTATCTATTGGGACTTTTCTAGAATATTTTGATCTCCTTCTTTACGTTCATATGGCGGTATTACTCAATGAACTATTCTTTCCTAAAACTGACCCACACACAGCAGCGCTTCTTGCAGCTTTTGCTTTTTGTTCATCCTATGTTCTAAGGCCACTTGGGGCACTTATTTTTGGATATATCGGTGATAATATAGGTCGTAAGTCGACGGTTATTGTAACAGCAACCATGATGTCTTTATCATGCTTTACTATGGCTAACCTCCCAACTTACGAGCAAATAGGTATCACAGCGGCTTACATAGTTACCATATGTCGTGTTGCCCAAGGTATGGCTACTATGGGAGAGGTAATTTGTGCAGATCTCTACATAACAGAGCTTACTAAGCCACCAATACAATATCCAGCTGTAACATTAATTGCTGTATTTGGAGTTTTGGGCGGTACAGTTGCCTTGGGCGTTGCGTCACTCGTTACTTCTTTTGGGCTTAATTGGCGGAGCGCATTTTGGTTAGGTACATTAGTTGCCGTCATTGGCGCAGTTGCAAGAACACGCCTCAGAGAAACCCCTGATTTTGCTGACGCAAAACGAAGGATTAAGAATGCTATCATCAAGGCCAAACATGATCCAGACCTTTTGAATCATAATGTAATCTGGAATGAGAAGGTTAATAAGAAAACTGCTCTCTCTTTGTTTTTTATAGAATGCTCTTGGCCTGTATGTTTTTACTTTGCATATATGTACTGCGGGAATATATTGAAAAATACTTTTTATTTGACCCCAGCAGAAATAATCCATCAAAACTTTATTGTATCTATGATACAGCTCTTTAGCTGGTTGATGGTAGGATATTTGAGCTATATTGTATATCCATTAAAGATTTTGAAAGTTAGGCTTATGCTTTTCTTAATTTTTATAGCTCTTTGCCCGCACCTGCTAAACAATAGCACCTCTCCGCACCAAATCATGGCTATTCAGGCCTTTATCGCCGTATTTGGCTTTATGGGGACGCCAGCGATACCAATTTTCTATAAACACTTTCCAATATTCAGGAGATTTACCTATGCAACTTTCTCATATGCCCTGTCGCGTGCTTTTGTATATGTAGTAACTTCTTTTGGCCTCGTGTACCTCCACACGTTTTTCGGTAATTATGTGGTGTTAGTGGTCATGATCCCAACAGCCATCGCTTTTATTTATGCACTTCATCATTTTGAAACATTAGAGAAAGCAAATGGGCATCATGCTTACTGAGAAGGCTATCACATTTATCTTCAGCATTATTCTCAGAAGTGGAGGTTATACAAGCCTGAATGAGTTCTTCTTCTATTATAATTCTTATGCCAAGGAATGCGGCAAGAACGATAAAATTGCCTATGGTCTCCTCTATAATAGTCCCTCATGAGACTTAGCTCGTATGGTCCGCATGTTATGCAATCTGTCAAATTGCTTTAAGTAGCACATCGTATTTCTTTTGCTCAAACAAGACTCTAACCGTTTCAGCTGCACTAATTTTACGACCGTCACCACCTGTAATCCTTGTCAAATCTATAACCTGATGTGCAATTAGTTCGCCAAAGAGCTGCCTAATCATTTCAAACGTAAGCTCTGTATCCTCAATTGTGTCGTGTAGTATCGAGGTTACTATGATATCCGTTCTAAAGAGGTAATCAGAGATCATGTAAGCTACTTCTCAAGGATGAGAGTAATACGGTTCTCCTGATTGTCTTTTCTGATCTCCGTGGCACTTCTTAGCGTAGTAAATAGCTTTTCTTACTTTCTTTTGGAATGTGTATCTTATTCTCCTCAGGTTGAGCTTCATTAAGTAATAAGCGTTTATTAAGTAATCTGTCTCAGTACTTGGAGCTGTCAAATTTTGTGCGCCACTTTTTATCATCTTGCATTGTTGCGTTATAAATGTTACTTACCAAATCTCAGAGTATGTCTTCAATTGTTCAGCAACTAGAAGTTGGAAATACTAATTTCTGATGATAACAGTACGCTATACATTCATTGCGAGTTGAATTTTTACTGGAAAAGATTGCTGAAACCTTGCATATAGAAGGCGTATGATTATATCAATTGGATCAATTTTATTACGTCTTAAAGTTTTAGCGGCATGGGTTTGAGGGCAATTTTGGTGACAAGCTGAAAAATATAGCTTCTCTTTCACTCAAGTGCATTCACTCATGTTTTGTCACTAGCAACACTATTTTAGTAGCTTAATTAGGATAAAATCGAGACTATTGCAGATACGATAGCCTCTTGCTTGACTGATGCCCCTTGCTCAGCAAGCTCGTAATTAATTGGCTCTAATAATACCTACCAGGCCCCTGACTCATTCAAGGATTTTCTCAAGCAACACACCACACTAGGATCGGGAACATCATCCTCTCTAGCTGAAGGCCACAGAAAGGCATCAAGGAGAGTGTATCATTGACCTATTCTTCTATGCCCTAGTCACTGAGGTGATACCAGGTCTGGAGCAAGGTCATCTTACAAGAGTACTACCGCTGGGTAGGCTTTTTTTCCTTGCCCTGACTGCCCTCTAGGGTGATGCTTCTTAGTACATGGGTAAGAGCCTCCCGGTTGATCAGTTGAGATATTTGCTTGAGGAAAATCCGTTTGGTCTTTCTTTTCCGTACGTAGTAACTTGTGTAGCTCAGTGGTTGGGAAATTTTACTAGGCACATGAGGCATGGTTTTAGCATGATTGACTCAGTAGGGATGGCGATAGATGCCTTTATGGCTTTTCTACTTTCACTTTGAAGCCTACGAATCTTTTTGCAATAATTTCAATATATTTTTACTGCTTCAATAGAAAGCTTGGGGTGGGGCATTGTAACGGGTGACTTCTTAACCATTACACAATATTTTAGTAACTCGCAGCAAAGGATATGTATTAATTGAATCAAGAGATGAACGGGAATATACATAAACACTTACAAGTTCTTCGTGAGAAATATTAGGAGTCTGTCTCAAGGACGTAATACCGCTTTAAGTCATGGGTAGATACGCCCTTTTCGCACTATTAATAGTGCTCTCTTTGCTTATTGATCTTTATGTATACCAGGGAGTCAGGGTCTTGACGGTACATTTAAAGCCTGTGACGCGAGAGATTATCCATTGGGCCTATTGGAGCATTACTGGTCTTCTTGTGGCCCCTTTTTTAATAAGCATCGTTTTCGGCCTAGGCTTTCAAAATGTATTTTTCAGGCGCTTCCTTTTTCCTTTTTTCTTCATCAGCTTTATTGCAAAGCTTTTTGCAGCACTCTTCTTGCTGTTAGACGATATCGTTAGAGCCCTGCGGTGGACTTTTCGCCAAGCAGTGCCTACGCCAGTCAGTAACCCTTTACCTAGTACAGGTATTTCTCGGTCTACCTTTCTGACTAGGACCGCTATGATTGCTACTGCCGTGCCCGTCCTTACCATGGGCTATGGAATTATTTCTGGTGCACATGACTACAGGGTGCGCAAGGTCAAGGTCAAACTGCCCCACTTGCCTAGTGCTTTTCATGGTCTACGTATAGGGCAGCTCTCGGATATACACAGTGGGAGCTTCTTTAATAAAACAGCAGTCAAAAGGGGGGTGGCAATGCTGCTGGGTGAAAAATCAGACCTCATTTTCTTTACAGGCGACTTAGTCAACAACACAGCTGACGAACTCAATGCTTACATCGATGTTTTTGATAAGGTAAAGGCACCTCTCGGCGTCTATTCTGTCCTAGGTAACCATGATTATGGTGATTATGTCCACTGGGCTTCGCGCAGTGCCAAAGAAAAAAATTATCAAGCCATGTGTGCTGCGCACCGACAATTGGGCTGGCACTTGCTGATAAACGAACATAAGATTATCTGCCAAGGCAGCGATCAACTTGCAGTGATTGGTGTCGAAAATTGGGGCACAGGCGGCTTTCCCAAGTATGGTCGGCTAGACCAAGCCTATTGTGGTACAGAAGATGCCCCTGTCAAACTACTCTTGTCGCACGACCCGAGCCATTGGGATGCCCAGATTAGGCCCCAATACCCCCATATTGACATCACTTTTTCGGGTCATACCCATGGCGGTCAGTTGGGCATTGAGGTCGGCTCCTTCAAATGGAGTCCGGTACAGTATCGGTACAAGCAATGGGCAGGCTTGTATCAGGAGGGTACACAATACCTGTACGTTAACCGCGGCTATGGCTACATCGGCTATCCAGGTCGCATTGGGATTTTGCCTGAAATTACTATTATGGAGCTAGAAAAAGCTTAGCTAGCTTTACATAAGCAAGAAAACCTTGTTTAAAACTTAAAAATTGCCTGCAACGTCACATCATTCTTGGTGTTTCCTTTGATAATTTCCCAGCCACTGCCTATTTCATGCTTATCCTTGTAGCGTGTAAGCGCATATCGCAACTCCAACCGAAAAGCAGCAGTAGGTTGGTAGCACACAAGCAAGCAATAACGCATGCCCCTACCCTGGCAAGGGCGAAAGTTAAAACCTGTATGTAGCACATTGGGTTCATAAGAATACAGCTTGTTGTGGGTATGCCTAGCATTAAACCATGCCACACGCCCTTTCAGTTGGAGCTTGCGCATGTTGTAAGTGGCGTCCTGTTCTGCAGCATAGCCCCATGTAGGCGCACCTAGCTGTTGGTAACGGCTGCACTGCACTTCGCTCTTGAGCCTGATGGCTTTGCTCAATGCGTATTGCCAACAAAGCTTATAGTTCTGTCTAGTGTGAACGGTAGTTTTCTTAGCCTTGGTGACCCGGTGCGGCTTGGTGCTGGTTTTGTGTTGCAGGGATACTAGTGAAGTCTTGGTAAGTTGATAGGTGGCTTTGGCTAGCCAGCTATGTCCGGCACGTGGTTTCCCAAAGCACCACGGAAAGTAAAAATAGTCGTAGTAGGTATCTAGGTATAAGTGATGCCAGGGCTTTATCCTGGCTCCCAAGTAGATACCGTGTTCGTTGCTGTTGCCAGATGAATTTTCTCGAAAAGATTTTCCATAAGGACTATGAAAATTCTGTCCATAATGCCGCCAAAGTACTGTCGCATCTGCATGGTGTGAGAGGCTGGCCACTACGCCTATCACGGCTGCTTTGCCCCCACCTCTGGACAGTGCACCTTCGCCAAAAAAGTGAAAGTTCTGCCAGAGATAGCGATAAAAAAGACTTCCATTGGCATGGCGCTGGCCACGAAAGCGGAGGGGATTACCGCGCTTAGTATCGGGATAGATAGGTAGGCTGTAGTGGCTGTACAGCACGTTGATGCCTAACTCAGCGCCTCGGGTAGGGCCTTTGTAAACGAGTGTGCTGCCCAGGACTTGCTCGTTGACTTGCCCCTTCTTGGCGATTTCGCTTTGTGTTCTGTAATAGCTATTCCTAGAGACGCTGCGTACATACTGACTGCCAAGGGAAGTATTGTTCTCCACTTTACCGTCCAGGTCAACGTTAGAATAATACGTTGTGAGTGCTATGGAATGCCACTGCCAGGTAGCAGCCATGCCTCTAAAGGCAGTGGTTGCCACAGATGTGTGGGGTCGAATACCCAAGTTGTTTGTTCGGATCACCTTGATAGTTTCGCTGCTCTTACCCATGCTAAATCCTGCATTGAGCACTACTCCTTGCCCATAGCCCACGGCGTAGTCACCTACCACCCATTTTTTGATCCTTTTTTTATCTTTGATTAGGCAATAAAACCGCCAGGAGGTAAAGCCGTAGCGTTGGGTGCTAGGATCCCAGGTCAATGCCTCGCCTGCTCCTTCTCTAGCTGATAGGCCTAGTTCCCAACCGCTATGCTTGATGCTGAGCCGCGTGAGGATCTTGTTAGGTGAGCCTGCATAGGTCGCTTTATTTTTCTTGTTGTTGTTGCGTTGATAGCCGCGTTTGTTTTCTAGTGTACGTTCATACCGCATAAGCCCATAACTATTCCTGGCTTTTAATCCTTTGTGCCACAAAGAACGGTTGCGGTAGTCGACAGATACCGCCTCTACGCTTACGAAAGGAACCAGCAGCTGGATCGCAGCTAGGTCCAACCCAGGAATCGCTTGTAACTCATAGATTGAAATAAGCGGACCGTTTTTCGTTAAGTGTTTGAAAAGCTGGTCCAGCTGGTCGTCGGTGAGAATACATAGAAGCTTCAAATCTTTTCTAGAAGCCCTATTAAGTGCTAAAGGGTCATTGTAGTATTCCCAAAGCCGCTCTTGCAGTACTTCATACACCACATCTTCTTCCCCCTGGCTATATATGGCCTCTAGAAGTTCATAAAAATCTTTTTTTGCCGCTGCTTCTACCACCGAGACACTGCCTATAAGCCCTATGCATATTAGTAGCACGGTGCTTAATTTTTTCATGTATCGGCCTACGAATGGAAGGATATACATACTGGGCCGTCATGCTGTAACCCCAGCAAGCTTGCAGCATGACCTTGATTAATGGCAATTTCTAACAATAAAGGCTATTAAAGACACAGACACAATCACTAGGCTCTACTTGTGTGTAGTGGGTATGGAGGCTGTAAATGGACTCTCGTGCAAAGCGGATCTCAAACTTTCTGGCACGACGCTGCTGCGTAAAAGTTTCTTTAGTAATGTTAGTCACTAGGTTGCCGTAATAATCTACGCTGATGACCTGGCCAATGATTTGCTTGTCGGTGACACGGGGTTGTCTAGCAATGAGTTTTTGAGGGATAGGAGCAGGATGGCCTATCTCTTGCAAAGCTATTCCTTGGGCTAGCTTGGCAGCAGCTGGGGCATAGAGGCTTTGTGCCAGAAAGAGCAGCTTGCCCAGCAGTAGCTTTAATTTCGACACACTGCTCAATACCTGCTTCCGCTAAAAGCCAAGCAAACCCGTTGTCGCTGCCCACGAAGTAATGCCCTTTCCACTGAAAGGCGATGTGCTTGTCTATTGCATGACTGCCTTGAACGGCAAAAATATGCACAGCAGCTTTTGGGAACACCGGATACGCTGCCTTGAGTGCATGTACCCCCTGCGCAATGTTGAATGGCTCAATACCGTGGCTAATGTCTATGATGGTGGTATTAGGGCAACACTACAACACCTTTGCTTTAACGATGACTGCGTAGTAGTCTTGGTAACCAAAATCTGACGTGCGTGTAACCAGGGGCATGGATCAAAATTAGACAGGTCTCTGTGGATGGAAATGATCTATAAAAACTGAGGGGATTGCTGAGGTTGCCCGGGATGCTACAAAACTCATTTATGATTTTGGGCAAGTCTAAAAATACGATAGCTACCCTAGTTTAAGATATTCTTGATTCGGATGAGCACCAGCACCAAATTGATTGTTACAAGGCCATTGAAAAATGCTCATTTAGATAATCCTAAGCTATGCAAAGGTCTCAAGGTAACTTAAACTATTATACAGTTTTTTTATACATGGGTCTTAAGCAATATGCTGACCAGGCCTAGACCATTGCAAAAGTCAGGATACGACCCCTCTGATAACCTGAAAATGAACATTTTTTACATGCCACAATAGTCTTACAACACTAGCCAACGCAGCAAATGAGTCCGGCAGTTAGGCTACAAGGCTGCAAATTTTTCCCACATAAAGATCTTTTTGGGAGTAGTGTAACAGGTGGGAGTATTGCAACAGGGTAGTCTTATCCAAGTGATTTCTTTTTCTCACGCTTTCCTACTAACTTAGGCAACTCTTAAAACAGAGAAATTGCGAAGAGACTGAATACAGTGTGTAAAAAGCTAAGTTGGCTTTTGTAAGTACCCTCCGCCGGTGAGAAAATCCTGCTGTGGCTGGGATTTTGGTAGCCAACAACCCCCTCGCAAAAAATAATCCAACCTTAAAATACAATGACCTTGACCCCTTTTACCGATTTGGGCATTAACAAAAATATTGCCCAGGCACTTGCAGAAAACAGCATTACTGAACCTACTGAGATACAACAAAAAGCTATTCCCATCCTTTTGAAGGGTAAGAACGATTTTATCGGCTTGGCACAAACAGGCACCGGAAAAACAGCAGCTTTTGGACTTCCTTTGCTACAGCACATCAATGTGCGACAACAATGTATACAGGCGCTAGTCTTGTCACCTACTCGAGAGCTAGGGCAGCAAATTGCTAACCAATTGACACAATTCTCAAAGCACCTTCCTCATGTAGCTACACGGGCCGTGTATGGGGGTGTTCCTCTTGGCCCACAAATGCGTGCCTTGAAAAACCCAACCCATATTGTGGTGGCCACCCCTGGTAGGCTGATCGACTTGGTAGAACGCCGGGCCGTAGACTTGTCTCATGTTACCCACTTGGTCTTGGACGAAGCTGATGAAATGCTCAATATGGGATTTAAGCCTGCTATTAACCAAATTCTTTCCTTTTTGCCCCGAGAAAAGTCCATTTGGCTATTTTCAGCTACCATGCCTCAAGAAATCACCCGCTTGGTGCATCGATACATAAAGGTTTCGGTAAGCCCCAACAATGTCGTCAATGAAAATATCGAGCACCAGTACATGGTGTGCTCAGCAGAGGCCAAGCAAAGCACATTGCTCATGTTTTTAAATGCGGACAAAAGCAAACGAGGTCTTATTTTTTGTAGAACCAAAGCAGGTGCCCAAAAGCTAGCGCAAAACCTCATCAATGATGGTCTACATGCCGACTCTATACATGGTGATCTCTCGCAAGGCAAGCGAGACAAGGTAATGAAGAGGTTTAAAAGTCAGCAGCTACAGGCCCTGGTGGCTACCGATGTAGCAGCACGTGGTATTGATGTAAAAGATTTACACTATGTAATCCATTATAACTTTCCTGAGCAGTTGGAGTACTATACACACCGCAGTGGCCGAACAGCAAGAGCTGGAAAACAGGGAATATCACTCTCTTTGGTGAACCGGCAAGAAGTCAACAAAATCAAGCAGGTGGGTCGTGCATTGGGGATACAATTTCGACAATTGGAAGGCCCTGATAAAAAAGGGTTAGACAAACGCCGAGTCATGGCGTGGGCCGATAAACTAGTAGCAACGCCGTCCCCTTCGCGTACTGATTCTGCATTGGTTCAGGTGGCCGAAGAAGCATTCGAAGGGCTTTCTAAGCAAGAGCTTGTTACCAAATTGGTCAACAATGTTGTAGGATGATAAAATCATCCGTGTCGTCATAAATTCCGTGTAGCCCAATAAATGCCCCAAGCAAGCAATCCGATACCTATGAACATGCACAACAGGAAATGCTGCAGGTTGCCTTGTTGCGTAATTCGGTGGGCTTTGCCAAGGTAGCGGGGTACTGACGCAATAAGCAGAACTCCACCCCCCAGCAGCTTGTTGTCTAGCCAACCGAGCATCTTACTCAACACTATATAACCAACACTGATACCACGCACCAAGCCGTTGACCACCAGGTGCTCAAACTGTGCTATCAGCCTACTCAAATTCAGCATCCCTCTTGCTGTTGCGTTGACGAGCATGTTCAGATACCACCCATGCAGTGCCAGGTTGTTACGAGGCAAGAGCAAGGTAGCAGGATTTCGTACTTGCCAGATTACCAAAAACAATAATCCCAGGGCCATGATGATAACGGAAGCAAGTGTAACCCCATGTTGTAGTGTGTCGGTAACGGGCAACGTAGAAGCCAAGAGTGGAGTTTGTACTAGCCGCTGCAACAGCCAGCTGTTTTTGATGCCTCCTGTTAGCGGTCCGTACCAGAAAAAAAGCGAGCAGCAGGCCAGCGTAAACATACTGATCTGCATGAACCATGGCGTACGATAGGGGACTTTGGGTACCAGCTTGGACCACCGGGGGACCCCCATAAAAACCAGGTAGCACTGCCGTCCCATATAAACAACTGCTAGAAGAGCAGAGGAAAAGCCTAGCACAGGCACGAGATACCCTAAATAGCTACCAGCCTGCGCTTGATGGTTTGCCCAAGCTAAAGTACAGGCCAAGACAGCCTCTTTAGACAGCGATCCAGCAAATCCTGGTACACCTATCAAAGAGCAGGCTGCTATAAGATAAGTACAAAAAGTACCAGGCAGT
>JFJP01046450.1_pt1 | contig 10198 bp, 7 predicted proteins | sample 431651 | NCBI WGS metagenome assembly JFJP01 (sample SAMN02602958, study PRJNA72255) | Microbial mat metagenome, whole genome shotgun sequencing project. | biome: fresh water; feature: sink hole; material: water; isolation source: purple microbial (photo- and chemosynthetic) mats found in... | reverse complement strand
TCTGCGCAAGCTGGCTGTAGGCTTCGACGGCCCGCTCGGCCACCTTGAGCTGGACCGCCTGCTCGCCGCCCGGCTCGCGAATTGCCGCGGCGATCAGCCGGATCGCGCCGGCCGTGGCCTCGGCCACGGCGCTGATGGCAGCGGCCTCGCCCTCGGCCTTGTTGATCTCGGCCTGCTTCTCGCCTTCGGAGCGGGCGATGGAGGCCTCGCGTTCGCCGGTGGCGATGTTGATCTGCTCCTGGCGGCGGCCTTCGGAGGCGGCGATCAGCGCGCGCTTCTCGCGCTCGGCCGTGATCTGGGCCTGCATCGAATGAAGGATCGCCGCGGGCGGCGTCAGGTCCTTGATCTCATAGCGAAGCACCTTCACGCCCCAGTTGAGAGCGGCTGCGTCGATCTCCCGCACCACCTCGGCATTGATCGACTGGCGCTCTTCGAAGGTCTTGTCGAGCTCCATCTTGCCGATCACGCTGCGCAGGGTGGTCTGTGCGAGCTGGGTGATCGCGACGATGTAGTTCGAGGAGCCGTAGCTGGCTCGCATCGGATCGGTCACCTGAAAGTAAAGGATCCCGTCCACCGTCAACTGGGTGTTGTCGCGCGTGATGCAGACCTGGCTCGGTACGTCGAGCGGGATCTCCTTGAGCGAGTGCCTGTAGGCCAGCCGGTCGATGAAGGGCACCAGGAAGTTGAGCCCCGGCGTCAGCGTGCCGTGGTACTTGCCCAGACGCTCCACGACCCAGGCGTTCTGCTGTGGCACCACCTTGACGGAGCGTGCGATGAAGATGCCCGCAACGGCCAACAGCACAAGGGCAACGATCTCATCCATGGCTCGGTACTCGCTGAGAAGAAGTGAAGGCGGAGCTCAGCGCCCGAGCAGCAGGCAACTGCCATCCATCGCGCGGATGGTGCAAATGCCTGGAGTCGGAGGTGGCTCGTCGATCCATCGTGCGGTCCATTCGGCGCCTCGGTAGTTCACGCGTGCCGAACCGTCCGGGTCCCAGGCCCCCACGTGGACTCGGCCGCCGATGTCGAGAATCACGTCCTGGTTGACCCCGGCCGGCAGCGCTCTAGGTCGCCCGCGCCGCTTGAGCTCCCAACCGCACACGGCGGCACCGCCGACCAGCGCCGCCAGCACGAGCTGCGGAGTCAGTCCAAAACCGGCGTGCGCGCACAGCGCGGCCGCAGCAGCGCCAGCTGCCAGCATGAGCAGGTAGAAGGTGCCGGTGGTCATCTCGGCAGCAACCAGCACCCCGCAGACGATCCACCACCAGGTGGACGGATCCCAATCCATGAAACTTCCCCCCAACAAGACCGCAGACAAGCTGCCGTCAATCACAGAGTGTGCACGCGCCCGGTTCGGCATGTGACCACGGCGGTGATGGCCCTAAACTGCGCCCTCTCTCGCGCCTCATGGTGCGGGTCGGCCTCCCCTCCCAAAAGGCATCAGCGATGCAGCATTTTCGTTTCCCCATCGTCATCATCGACGAGGACTACCGCTCCGAGAACACCTCGGGTCTGGGCATCCGTGCATTGGCTGATGCGATCCAGAAGGAGGGCTTCGAGGTGCTGGGCGCCACCAGCTACGGGGACCTCAGCCAGTTCGCGCAGCAGCAGAGCCGCGCGAGCGCCTTCATCCTCTCGATCGACGACAACGAGTTCACGCCGGGCCCGGAGATCGATCCGGCGGTGGTGAATCTGCGACTTTTCATCAAGGAAATCCGCCGCAAGAACCTCGAGATACCGATCTACCTTTACGGCGAGACGCGCACCTCGCAGCACCTGCCGAACGACGTGCTGCGCGAGTTGCACGGCTTCATCCACATGTTCGAGGACACACCGGAGTTCGTGGCCCGCCACATCATCCGTGAGGCCAAGAGCTATCTCGATGGCCTGGCCCCGCCGTTCTTCAAGGCGCTGGTCGCCTACGCTCAGGACGGCTCGTACTCCTGGCATTGCCCCGGCCATTCCGGCGGGGTGGCCTTCCTGAAGAGTCCCGTGGGGCAGATGTTCCATCAGTTCTTCGGCGAGAACATGCTGCGGGCCGACGTGTGCAACTCGGTCGACGAACTCGGCCAGCTGCTCGATCACACCGGGCCGGTCGCGCAGAGCGAGCGAAATGCCGCGCGCATCTTCAACGCCGACCACTGCTTCTTCGTCACCAACGGCACCAGCACGAGCAACAAGATCGTCTGGCACCACACGGTGGCGCCCGACGACGTGGTCGTGGTGGACCGCAACTGCCACAAGAGCATCCTGCACGCGATCATCATGACGGGGGCCGTGCCGGTTTTCCTGCCGCCCACGCGCAATCATCTCGGCATCATCGGCCCGATCCCGGAGGCCGAGTTCCAGCCCGAGGCGATCCGCAAGCGCATCGCCGACCACCCGCTGCTCCAGGGTGTCGATCCGGCTACCGTCAAACCGCGCATCCTGACCCTGACGCAGAGCACCTACGACGGCGTGCTCTACAACACCGAAACCATCAAGGGTCTGCTCGACGGCTGGATCGACACCTTGCATTTCGACGAGGCCTGGTTGCCGCACGCCGCATTCCACAGGTTCTACGGCAGCTACCACGCGATGGGGAAGCACCGCGCCCGTCCCAAGGAGGCGGTGGTGTACTCGACGCAGTCGACCCACAAGCTGCTCGCGGGGCTGAGCCAGGCATCGCAGGTGCTGGTGCAGGATGCCCAGAACACACGGCTCGACCGTCACCTCTTCAACGAGGCCTATCTGATGCACACCTCCACGTCGCCGCAGTACGCGATCATCGCGAGCTGCGATGTGGCGGCGGCCATGATGGAGCCGCCGGGCGGCACGGCGCTGGTGGAGGAGAGCATCCAGGAGGCGCTCGATTTCCGGCGTGCCATGCGCAAGGTCGACAAGGAGTTCGGCAAGGACTGGTGGTTCAAGGTCTGGGGCCCCGACAAACTGGCCGACTCCGGCATCGGCAAGCCCGATGACTGGATGATCAAGGCCGACGCCAAGTGGCATGGCTTCGGCCCCCTGGCCGAGGGCTTCAACATGCTCGACCCGATCAAGAGCACGATCGTGACCCCAGGCCTGGATGTCGCAGGCAAGTTCGCCAAGACGGGCATCCCCGCCTCCATCGTGACTAAATTCCTCGCCGAGCATGGCGTCATCGTCGAGAAGACCGGGCTGTACTCGTTCTTCATCATGTTCACGATCGGCATTACCAAGGGCCGCTGGAACACGCTGCTGACGGCGCTGCAGCAGTTCAAGGACGATTACGACAAGAATGCGCCGCTCTGGCGGATCCTGCCGGAATTCTGTGCCGACTATCCGCGCTACGAGCGCATGGGACTGCGTGACCTCGCGCAGAGCATCCACGAGGCCTATGTGGCGGGCGATGTCGCCCGACTGACCACCGAGATGTACCTCTCCGACCTGCAGCCGGCGATGAAGCCCAGCGAGGCCTATGCGCACATCGCGCACCGCAAGACCGAGCGGGTGGACATCGAAGCCCTGGAGGGACGCATCACCACGTCGCTGCTGACGCCCTATCCGCCGGGCATTCCGCTGCTGATCCCCGGCGAGCGCTTCAACAAGAAGATCGTCGACTACCTGAGATTCACGCGCGACTTCAACAAGCGCTTCCCCGGCTTCGACACTGATGTCCACGGCCTCGTCGAGGAGGAGGCCGAGGGTGGGGCTCGTCGCTACTCCGTCGATTGCGTGAGATGACAGACCGTCCGCGAGGGCAAGCCTTCGTGAAAGCCGAGTCCGCCTGGATCAGGCTTCGGTCATCCCGCTCGCGACGCGGCTGAATCCGGCGTCCACATAGGTGATCTCGGCGGTCACGCCGGCGGCAAGGTCACTCAGCAGGAAGGCGGCGACATTGCCGACATCGTCGATCGTCACGTTGCGGCGAAGCGGCGAGTTGTGCTCGACCACCTCCAGGATCTTCCCGAAGCCCTTGATGCCGGAGGCTGCGAGCGTCTTGATCGGCCCGGCCGAGATGCCGTTCACCCGCACACCCTTGGGCCCCAGGCTCGCGGCTAGGTAGCGCACGCTGGCTTCTGGGGACTACGCGGTCCGAACCCAGGTAGGTGAGCGTCAGCAGTGCGGCCCGGTCGTTGAGTCGGGGGGCTGCCGCCTTGGCCATTGCCGGGAAGCTGTAGGCCGAGATGTCGTGTGCGATGCGAAACGCCTCGCGGGACAAGCCGTCGAGGAAATCGCCTGCGATGGCCTCGCGCGGCGCGAAACCGATGGAGTGGACAAAGCCGTCGAAACGGGGCCAGGCCCCGGCGAGGCCGTCGAACATGGCCTGGATCTGGGCATCGTCGGCTACGTCGCAATCGAAGATCAGCTGTGAGCCGAACTCACTGGCGAAATCGATGGTGCGCTGCTTGAAGCGTTCTCCAACGTAGCTGAAGGCCAGTTCCGCGCCTTCGCGGTGGCAGGCCCGGGCGATGCCATAGGCGATCGAGCGGTTGGACAGCAATCCGGTGATCAACAGTCGCTTGCCGGTGAGAAAGCCCATCGTGGTTCCAGTGCATGGAGATCGGGCCGAAATTCTTGCATGCCGGGGCCGGCCCAAACCGGTATTGACACCGACATGGCTTGCCGGTAAGGCGACTGCGCGCTACAATGCCGGCTTCGCTAGACCAAGAATTGGGCAGGGAAACCAGCCCTTTTTTTTTGGTCGATTCTCTTTGGGGCGGGGTGAACCCGGACAACAAGCGTCCACATGTCGTTGGTGAACTGGCAGGTAGCCGTGGAAAAGACGGTGAATGGGCTCGGGTACGAGTTGGTGGACTGCGAGCGTGGCTCGCAGGGGCTGCTGCGCGTGACGATCGACAGGATTCCAGGTGAGGTTTACGACGTCGACGCCGCAATGGGGGCGTCCAGCGAGTTCATCACCGTCGAGGACTGCGAGAAAGTCACCCGGCAGTTGCAGCTGGTCCTGGAGGTCGAGGCCTGTGATTACAGCCGGCTGGAGGTTTCTTCCCCCGGCCTGGATCGGCCGCTCAAGAAGGCGGAGCACTACAGCCGCTTCGTCGGCGAACGTGTCGAGTTGACGCTCAGGATGCCGTTTCAGGGCCGCAAGAAGTATGCGGGGGTTCTGCAGCCGGGTGCGCAAGAGGGCGCCTGGTTGCTGCAGCTGGCGACTCCGGCGGCACCGGCTGCCAAAGGCAGTCGGGCTGCCAAGCGGCATGTCACGACCGCAGCGGATGCGGCGGCGGACGCGCCGTCCGAACAAGTTCTGAGTTTCACGCTCGATGAAGTCCGCGAGGCCCGTCTGGTGCCGGTGGTGGATTTCAGGGGTCGCAAGGGCCGGGCTCAGCCCGAGCTGGCGACAGAGGTATCCGGAGGTCACGAATAATGAACCGCGAACTGTTGATGCTGGTGGATGCGATCGCACGCGAGAAGAGCGTGGAGCGCGAGGTCGTGTTCGGCGCAGTCGAGGCGGCGCTTGCCTCGGCCAGCAAGAAGCTGCATGGCGGCGAGGTGGACATGCGGGTGTCCGTCGATCGCGAGACCGGCGAGTACGAGACCTTTCGCCGATGGCACGTCGTGCCCAACGAGGCTGGCCTGCAATTGCCGGACTCGGAAAAGCTCCTGTTCGAGGCGCAGGAGGAGATCGCCGACATCGAGGTGGACGACTTCATCGAGGAACAGGTCGATTCGGTCTCGATCGGTCGCATCGGTGCTCAGGCGGCCAAGCAGGTGATCCTGCAGAAGATCCGCGACGCCGAGCGCGAGCAATTGCTCAACGATTTCCTGTCTCGCGGCGACAAGATCCTGGTTGGAACCGTCAAGCGCCTCGACAAGGGGGACCTCGTTGTCGAGAGCGGTCGTGTCGAAGGCCGCTTGAAGCGCAGCGAGATGATGGCCAGGGAGAACCTGCGCATCGGCGACCGTGTGCGAGCCTTCATCCTCGAGGTGGATACCACGCAGCGCGGCCCGCAGATCATGCTGTCGCGCAGCGCGCCGGGCTTCATGATGGAGTTGTTCCGCCATGAGGTTCCCGAGATCGAGCAGGGACTGCTCGAGGTCAAGAGCTGCGCCCGTGATGCGGGTTCGCGCGCCAAGATCGCCGTGGTGTCGCATGACCGACGGGTTGATCCCATCGGCACCTGCGTCGGCGTGCGTGGTTCGCGCGTGAACGCGGTCACCAATGAGCTGGCTGGCGAGCGCGTCGACATCGTGTTGTGGTCGGACGACCCGGCGCAGTTCGTGATTGGGGCGTTGGCACCGGCCAATGTGCAGTCGATCGTGGTCGACGAGGAAAAGCACGCCATGGATGTGGTGGTCGACGAGGAAAACCTCGCGATCGCGATCGGCCGTGGAGGCCAGAACGTCAGGCTCGCCTCGGAGCTGACGGGCTGGCGCATCAACATCATGAGCGCCGAGGAGTCGGCCGAGAAGAGCGCGGGCGAGAGCGAGTCGGTGCGCAAGCTGTTCGTCGACAAGCTCGACGTCGATGTCGAGGTGGCCGACATCCTGATCGCCGAAGGTTTCACCAGCCTGGAAGAGGTGGCTTATGTGCCGCTGTCCGAGATGCTGGAGATCGAGAGCTTCGACGAGGACACCATCAACGAGCTGCGCACCCGTGCCAAGGATGCCCTGCTGACGATGGAGATCGTGCAGGAAGAAAAGCTCGAGGGCGTTTCGCAGGACTTGCGGGATCTTGAAGGACTCGATGCAGAGCAGATTGCCAAATTGGCCGCGGGTGGCATCCACAGCCGCGACGACCTTGCCGATCTGGCCGTCGACGAGTTGACCGAACTCATCGAGATGAGCGAAGACGATGCGCGCAGCCTGATCATGAAGGCCCGCGAGCATTGGTTCACCGCCTGAGCCACCTCGCTACCGCCCGCACCCGCTACACCAAGGACACCATCCCATGGCTGTGATCACCGTCGCACAGTTCGCCGCAGAGCTCAACCGTCCGGCGACCGCACTGCTCGAGCAGCTTCAATCCGCGGGCGTCACCAAGGGCTCATCCGACGATGCGCTGACCGAAGCCGACAAGGAGCGTCTGCTCGATTACTTGCGTACCGCCCACGGCACCGGCTCGTCGGAACGCAAGAAGATCACGCTGACCAAGAAGTCCACCAGCGAGATCAAGCAGGCGGATGCATCGGGGAAGGCCCGCACGATCCAGGTCGAGGTCCGCAAGAAGCGGACCTTCGTCAAACGCGACGAAACACCGATGGCTTCGGACGAAGAGGAGCTCAAGGCGCCGGTGGTCGACGACGCCGAGTTGCAGAAGCGCGAGGAAGAGGCACGCCGTCAGGCCGAACTGCTGCGGCGCCAGGAAGAGGACCTGGCCGAGAAACGACGCCTGAGGGAAGCCCAGGAAGCAACTGACCGGGCTGCGGCGGAAGCCCGCCAGCGTGCCGCTGCCGAAGAGGCGACTGCGGCATTGGTCGCGGCTGCAGCGGCGCCAGCGCCAGCGCCCAGCGGCAAGGCGGTGGCAGCGCCGGCCCCGGCACCCGCTCCGGCAGAGCCGCCCAAGCCGGCCGTACGCGTGGTGCGGGCTGCCGACATCGAGGCCGAGGAAAAGCAGAAGGCGACCGATCTCGCCAAGCGCCGCAAGGCGGCTGAAGACGAGGCCACGGCCATCCGCGCGATGATGAGTGCGCCGAAGAAGGTGCTGGTCGCCAAGAAGCCCGAAGAGCCCAAGCCTGCCGAGATCAAGGGCACGATCCACAAGCCGACCGCCAAGCCGGGCGCCCCTGGTGCGGTCGCCGCGGGTGCGGCCAAGCCGGGCGACAAGAAGGCGATCAAGTCAGAGAAGCTGTCCTCCAGCTGGGCAGACGATGCCGCCAAGAAGCGTGCTGCACTCAGGGGCGGAGCACGGCCGGACAACAGCCGTGGCGGCTGGAAGGCGCCGCGCGGCGGTCGCCGCGGTGGCGATCGTGGCGACACGCCGTCGACTTTCAGCGCGCCTTCGGAGGCGCAGATCTACGAGGTTCACGTTCCCGAGACCATCAGCGTGGCCGACTTGGCGCACAAGATGAGCGTCAAGGCGTCCGAGGTGATCAAGCAGTTGATGAAGCTGGGGCAGATGGTCACGATCAACCAGCAGCTCGACCAGGAGACCGCGATGATCCTGGTGGAGGAGATGGGCCACAAGGCCTTCACTGCCAAGCTCGACGACCCGGACGCCTTCCTCGACGAGGATGTGACAGTCAGCGAGGCTGCGCTCGAGCAGCGCGCTCCGGTGGTGACGGTGATGGGCCACGTGGATCACGGCAAGACCTCGCTGCTCGATTACATCCGCACCACCCGCGTGGCGGCGGGCGAGGCGGGCGGGATCACCCAGCACATCGGCGCGTATCACGTCGAGACGCCGCGCGGCATGATCACTTTCCTCGACACGCCGGGCCATGAAGCCTTTACCCAGATGCGGGCGCGCGGCGCCAAGGCCACCGATCTGGTGATCCTGGTGGTGGCGGCCGACGACGGCGTGATGCCGCAGACCAAGGAAGCCATCGCCCACGCCAAGGCGGCTGGCGTGCCGCTGATCGTGGCGATCAACAAGATCGACAAGCCCGGCATCAACATGGAGCGCGTGCGCAGCGAGTTGGTTGCCGAGCAGGTCGTTCCCGAAGATTTCGGCGGTGAGTCCCCGTTCGTCCCGGTGTCGGCCAAGACCGGTCAGGGCATTGACGACCTCCTTGAGCAGGTGCTGCTGCAGGCCGAGGTGCTCGAGCTCAGAGCGCAGGTCTCGGCCCCGGCCAAGGGCCTTGTCATCGAGGCCCAGCTCGACAAAGGCCGCGGCCCGGTCGCAACCGTGCTGGTGCAGTCGGGCACGCTCAAGCGTGGCGATGTGGTGCTCGCCGGATCGACCTACGGCCGGGTGCGCGCCATGCTCGACGAGAACGGCAAGGCAACTCAGGAAGCTGGTCCGTCGATTCCGGTGGAGATCCAGGGTCTGACCGAGGTGCCACAGGCGGGCGACGAGTTCATGGTGCTCTCCGACGAGCGGCGCGCACGCGAGATCGCGACCTTCCGCTCGGGCAAGTACCGCGATGTGAAGCTGTCCAAGCAGCAGGCCGCCAAGCTCGAGAACATGTTCGAGAACATGGGGCAGGGCGACGTGCAGACGCTGCCGCTGATCATCAAGGCCGACGTGCAGGGTTCGCAGGAGGCACTGGCAGCTTCACTGTTGAAGCTGAGCACGGCAGAGGTCAAGGTGCAGATCGTGCACGCGGCCGTGGGCGGCATCAGCGAGAGCGATGTCAACCTCGCGATTGCATCGAAGGCAGTGATCATCGGTTTCAACGTTCGTGCCGATGCCGGTGCGCGCAAGCTGGCCGAGGGCAATTCGGTGGATCTGCGCTACTACAACATCATTTACGACGCAGTCGACGAGATCAAGTCCGCCATGACCGGCATGCTCGCGCCGGAGCAGAAGGAAGAGATGATCGGCACCGCCGAGATCCGGACCGTGTTCGTGGCATCGAAGATCGGTACGGTGGCCGGCTCGATGGTCACCTCGGGCGTGGTGCGACGTGGCGCGCGCTTCCGCCTGCTGCGCGAGAACGTGGTGGTCTACACCGGCGAGATCGAGTCGGTGCGGCGCCTGAAGGACGACGTCCGCGAGGTAGCCACCGGCTTCGAATGCGGCATCAAGTTGAAGAACTACAACGAGATCAAGGAAGGCGATCTGCTGGAGTTCTTCGAGGTGAAGGAAGTCGCCCGAGCCCTGTGAACCCTGCGTGGGCCGCGGGGTACCGCGGCCAGGGTGGCATTGGCCCGGACCGCAAGCCCCGCCCTCGCAAGACGGCGGGGCTTGTCCTTCAGGGGCAGGGCGGGAGCACATATGAAGCACAAGCGAGCGATACCGAACCGCAGTTTCCGGGTGGCCGACCAGATCCAGCGCGATCTGGCCGAACTGATCCGCGACCTGAAGGATCCCCGCATCGGCATGGTCACGGTGCAGGCGGTCGAGGTCACGGCCGACTATGCGCATGCGAAGGTGTTCTTCTCGGTGCTCATGGGCGACCCGGCCGAGTGCCAGACGGCGCTCAACGAGGCCGCCGGTTTCCTGCGCAACGGGCTGTTCAAGCGCCTGCAGATCCACACGGTGCCGACCCTGCACTTCCAGTTCGACCGCACGACCGAGCGCGCCGCCGATCTGAATGCGCTCATCAACCAGGCCAACGCCACGCGGGCGTAGGACGACTGAGTTTCTCACCATGGCCACCACCCCGCGTCCGTCGAG
>JFJP01043996.1_pt1 | contig 10198 bp, 6 predicted proteins | sample 431651 | NCBI WGS metagenome assembly JFJP01 (sample SAMN02602958, study PRJNA72255) | Microbial mat metagenome, whole genome shotgun sequencing project. | biome: fresh water; feature: sink hole; material: water; isolation source: purple microbial (photo- and chemosynthetic) mats found in... | reverse complement strand
ACTCCGAAACCGTCTTCCAGTAAAATAAGGATTAAGAAATAAATCGGTTATTTTGTGTGGAGCATAGGGAAAAATGACACGCAAAAAAGGCTGTAATTCAATTGAATTACAGCCTTTTTTGCTATTGGGTATATCGTCACAGATATCATTCAAATTTTAAAAGAGCCGTCCTACCTATTAAAGTAACACTTTATCTCCTAAAATTAAACCAGCCTAACGGATAAGTTAAGAATGTTCTGCCAAAAAAAATTAGTACGAATGATGATCATCATTTACATCCTCTATATCTGTTCTCTTTTTCTCCATGGCGCGCCAGGTATAAAATATATAGCCCAATACCACGGGAATAAACAACGATACTATAGACATTGCATTTAAAGTGTAAAGGCTGGATGATGCATTAAAGATGGTCAATGAACTTTGTAGGTTTGGATAAGCGGGGTAGAATGCAGTGTTGTTGTAACCTGCAATTAAAAACACACAGCAAACAGTTAATACTGTTCCCACTCCCGAATACCAAATACCACTTTTAAATTTTTCGGACACCAAACTGCCACCAATGCCGAATAATACCAGCACTACACCCAACAAAAACACACCGAATACAATAGGCATTTCTATCAAGTTAGTAAAGTATTTGTATTTCTCTAATGACACAATACCAGTAGTAGGATCTACGGCAAATCCTTCGGACAAAAGTGTCCAAATTACAAAAGTGAGGAAGAACACCACAAAAGGGATAGCATTAAACCACAGGTTTTTGCGCGATCGTTTTTCCATTTCGGGGCTGTTCAGTCTATTGATAAAAAACAATAATGCTTGGGCACGAGACAAAAAATAAACTGCCAATCCTAATGATAAATTTCTTACATTCAACAATGCTTCCAACCCATTCCATGGGTTTTGCCACTGGCTAATAACGGGTGCTAGCTGATTGGTAATATTGCCTTTGTTTACCGCAAAGTCTGAACCAGTAAAAAAAGTAGCAATAGCCACACCAATTAAAAAAGTGGCTAACAGTCCGTTAATGTACAAAAACGAACGATAGGTTTTTGTCCCATATACGTTACCAGGCTTTGACTGAAACTCATAAGAAACAGCCTGAATGATGAAGCAGAATAAAATTGCCATCCATACCCAATAAGCTCCTCCAAAACTAGTGGAGTAGAAAAGTGGAAACGAAGCAAAAAATGCACCTCCAAAAGTTACCAAAGTGGTGAAGGTAAATTCCCATTTTCTACCCAGAACGTTTACCAATAAGCGGCGCTCATCTTCAGTTTTGGCCAATGTAAACAACATGGTTTGACCTCCTTGAATAAAAAGCAAAAATGCCAAAAGACCCCCAAGAAGCGATATAATAAACCACCAGTAATGCTGTAAAAAAGAGTATGTTATCATAATATTTTTTGTTTAATAAGTTATTGAAAAATAAGTCTAAATTATTGATTCAAGTTAGTAGCGAGTAAAATTAAAATGTCAAACGAAACCCCGATAACTAATGCGGGCGAAACGCACAACTCGCAATCCGCAACTCAATGTCGTTCTGGACCTTTTTTTATCTGCTGTATCATTATTCGTATTTCGGCTACCAATAATGCAGTAAAAAGTGCCAAGAAAAGGAAAAAAGTTATTTTTACTGAATCAGTAGAAATACTGGATATGGCAGCTTGTAAAGGTAGCACATCTTGTATGGCCCAAGGTTGACGTCCTACCTCAGCTACTACCCAGCCCAATTGTCCTGCAATATATCCAAGTGGAATACTCCACAAACATGCTTTTAAAAGCCACTTAGTGTTTTCAATATTTTTTTTGTAGGCGTAATATACCACTAACGAAAACAATAAAATAAAATACATGCCCAATATTACCATAATATGGAATGAATAAAACACCATGGGCACATTAGGTATAAGGTCTTCCGCTTTATCCAAATAGCCATAGCCAAATTGAGGATAGTTTTCTTTCAATTGCGTTTTGTGTAGTGTTGCAGCTGCTGTGTCCTTGGCAGTTACTGCTTTTTGATATGCAGCAAGCGATTGTATGGCTGCTTTACCGCGGGTTTGTTTTTCGTTAAAAGACATCGGCACAGTTCCATCCTGAGTAGGATAACGACCATCTATTACATCCTTTACCCCGGGCACATACGCATTTATGTCTCTGTATCCCAATAAGGAAAGCATATATGGAATTTCAATTTTAAATAAATATGGATTCACATTGTCGTTATACGATTTTTTATCCGGGTTAAGAATACCAAATGCTACCAGACCGGCGCCAGCTTTCCCTTCATAAAGTCCTTCCATAGCTGCCAGCTTCATTGGTTGACGCTGGGTAACATTATACGCAGAACCGTCGCCAGTAAAGGCCACCAAAAGTGAAGAAATTACTCCAAAAATTGCACCTACTAAAATACTTTTAAGAGCAAAATCAACAGAGCGTTTTTTTAACAAAAACCAAGCGCTAACACCTATAACAAACAGTGAACCCATTACCCAACCAGATAAAACGGTATGTAGAAATTTGTTTTGGGCTACTGGTGACAATAAAACACTCCAGAAATCAATCATTTCATTGCGTACCGTATCAGGGTTAAACTCCATGCCCACTGGATATTGCATCCAAGCGTTGGCAACTAAAATCCACAATGCAGAAAGTGTAGCACCAAAAATAGTCAACCAGGTAGAAGCCAAGTGAAACCCTTTGCTCACTTTGTTCCAACCAAAAAACATGATGGAAATAAAAGTGGCCTCCATGAAAAATGCGAAAATAGCTTCAATAGCTAATGGAGCACCAAAAATATCGCCCACAAACCAGCTGTAATTGGACCAATTGGTACCAAACTGAAACTCCAAAATAATTCCTGTGGCCACGCCAATGGCAAAGTTTACACCAAAAAGTGTCATCCAAAACTGAGTTGCTTTTTTCCAAGCCTCATTACCAGTTTTGTAATACAGGGTTTCCATTATCGACATAATAACGCCTAACCCCAATGTAAGTGGCACAAAAAGCCAGTGGTACATTGCAGTCAAGGCAAATTGTGCCCTTGACCAATTCACTAATGATACATCTAATAAGTCCATAATTTTTTCAATTGTTTAATTAATATAGTATTGCTGTCAATTCGATTTGTCAATTAACTCTTGTCGTACATGATTGGCTTTACCATCATCGCTGTCGAAATTGGAATTTAAAAAATTGGGGAAGAAAAAAATCCTTAAAACTACGAACATGATAAATAGTTTTATGAAAATTATAAGCCAAAGGGTTTTTCCAACTGTCATTCCAGTAAAACCCTCTTTATAGAAAGTATAAAGTGTGGATAAGAATTTTGGCGTTTTCATCAAAATAGAATTTGATTTAATGATAAGGTTTGCAAAAATAGTCTTTTTTTTGGTATTATTATAAATCTGCAATCATTTAGTTGGTAGATACAAGAAAAGAAATGACATATTAGTAAAAACTACACAAAACGGTTGATCTAAAGAGAATAGTATCTAAATAAAACGTCGAAAGAATAATTCCTTCGACGTTATATTAATGTGCTGTTTTCTTAATAACTAAACCGATACTAGTGTTATGTTAGGTAATTTATGACGTATTGATAAGTTGTTTAGTTGTTGCTGCACAGATTTTTCATCCCGATAGCTATCGCGGGCGGGACTTCAAATTTCAAATTAACACAGCACTAGTTGCCTATTTCTGAAAGAAATTTTATTCTTACCAATCGGATTTCAGTTTCGTCAAAATCATTTTCACCAAGCTCATTCAGAGCAGGCTCTATCTTGTCTGTTTCGGCCGAGTTGAAATAATCAAAAATTTCATCTACATGGTCAGAGTCCATTATTTCATCCAGAAAATAGTCAATATTTATTTTTGTACCCGAATAAACTATTGCCTCTATTTCATCCAGAAGCTCACTAATGTCTAGTCCCTTGGAAAGAGCTATATCATCCAGGGCTATCTTTCGGTCGATGGCCTGTATAATAGACACTTTCAGCTTCGATTTATTTGCAACAGTGCGAACACGTAAATCTTCTGGGCGAATAATTTCATTCTCTTTTACATGCTCTTTAATGAGCTTTAAAAACTCTTCACCATATCGTTTAGCTTTTCCAGCACCTACACCCGGAATGTTTTGTAGCTCATCCATTGTAATAGGATAGCTAGTTGCCATAGCCTCTAACGACGGGTCTTGAAAAATCACAAAAGGTGGTACTTCCAATCTCTTAGAAAGCTTTTTACGCAAATCTTTGAGAATTGAGAACAGCATATCATCGGCAGCACAAGTTCCACCTCCACTTTTTGCTGAGGCATCCTCGTCTTCATCTTCAAATTCCTTATCTTTTACAATTGGGAATGGTTGCGGCTTTTTCAGATAAGCTTTACCCTTAGTGGTAACTCGTAATACGCCATAGGTCTCAATATCTTTCGATATTAAACCAGCCAGCATAGCTTGACGAATTACGGCGTGAAGCAGTCGTTCATCCTCGTCGGAAGCAGAGCTAAAGTTCTCTATTACATCGTGTTGATATGACTTAACAGCCGAAGTTTCATTGCCTTTTAAAATATCAACAATGTGCTCAGCTTTAAACTTTTCTTTTACAACCAAAATGGTTTCTAATACTAAGGACAATAATTCTTGTCCCTCAATAAATTTTCGTGGTTTCATACAGTTATCACAACAGCCGCAGTTCTCTTCCATATAATCTTCCCCAAAATAATGCAACAGCATTTTTCGTCTACAGATAGAAGTTTCAGCATAAGCTTGTGTTTCCAATAATAATTGATTGCCAATTTCTTGCTCAGCTACGGGTTTGCCTTGCATAAATTTGCGTAGTTTATCTAAATCTTTATAGGCGTAGTAAGCTATACACTGACCTTCGCCTCCATCTCTCCCGCCGCGACCCGTTTCTTGATAATAGCCCTCTAAGCTTTTTGGCATATCATAATGAAGTACATAACGCACATCTGGTTTGTCAATGCCCATACCAAAAGCAATGGTTGCTACTATTACATCTACTTTTTCCATTAAGAAGCTATCCTGATTATCGCTCCTTACATTAGTTTCCATACCAGCATGGTAAGGAAGTACTGAAACTCCATTCATACGAAGGGTTTCGGCCAACTCTTCTACTTTTCTTCTACTCAAACAATAAATAATTCCTGATTTTCCTGCTTGCGTTCGAATAAACTTAATTATATCTTTATCTACATTGTCAGTTTTAGGCCGCACTTCGTAGTATAAATTGGATCGGTTAAATGACGATTTGTAGACAGTGGCATTCAACATTCCCAGATTTTTCTGAATGTCATGCTGTACTTTTGGAGTGGCAGTAGCAGTAAGTGCAATAAGTGGCGCAGCACCAATCTCGTTTATTATTGGTCGAATACGACGATACTCGGGCCGAAAATCATGACCCCATTCAGAGATACAATGTGCTTCGTCTACTGCATAAAACGAAATTTTAAGCTTTTTCAAAAACTCAATATTGTCTTCTTTTGTAAGCGATTCTGGAGCTACATAAAGCAATTTCGTTTTGCCAGACAATATATCATTTTTTACCACGTCAATAGCTTGCTTTGATAGCGAAGAGTTGATAAAATGTGCTATTCCATCCTCCTCACTAAAATTTCTCATTGCATCCACTTGATTTTTCATCAAGGCTATGAGCGGTGAAATTACAATGGCCGTACCCTCCATCATAAGCGATGGAAGCTGATAACATAATGATTTTCCACCACCAGTTGGCATCAACACAAAAGTGTCTTTACCATCAAGCACGTTTTGAATAACCACTTCTTGATTTCCCTTGAACTTGTCGAAACCGAAGTTATTTTTCAACTGCGTAGCTAATGCAGAAAGTTTGGCCATATAAATATTGTTTGTGAAAAAATTGAATGCGAAATTAGTACTTATTGTGCAATTATCAGCAACATTGACCTATTATTTTTTGTGCTGACTGCAATTAAATTTCAGTTTCTGATTCTTCTTTTCTTTTTTATTTGTTCAACAAAATTATAAACAGATTTGATATAAACAACACATTTTGAAAAAAAAAACAGGATATTAACTAATACAATCAGTTAATATCCTGCCGGCAATAATTAAGTGTCTGTTTTACAGTTATTAATGATTGAACGCCTAAGCTGTTTTTAATCGGTTTATATTGGCTTTTTCAATCTTACTTTGTGCATAAGGAAGATAAATTGTCAGTGCTTTAACATTTTTGGAAGGCATTTCAAACATTTCGTCCATCATTATAGTTTCGGTAATAGAGCGAAGTCCCCTTGCGCCAAGTTTAAATTCTATGGCTTTATCCACAATATAATCTAATACATCATCTTCAAAACGCAAATCAATAGCATCCATTTTAAACAATTTGGTGTATTGCTTGATAATTGAGTTTTTTGGCTCTGTTAAAATCCGACGCAGTGCAACTCTATCTAGTGGTTCTAAATAGGTAAGAATTGGTAAACGTCCAATAATTTCAGGTATCAGTCCAAACGATTTTAAATCTTGAGGTGCAATATATTGCAATAAATTTTGCTTGTCAACATGTTCGTTTTCTCTACCGGCTGTATAACCTACAACTCTGGTATTCAGCCTTGAGGCTATTTTTTTCTCAATACCATCAAATGCTCCGCCGCATACAAAAAGTATGTTCTGGGTATTTACAGCTATCATTTTTTGGTCGGGATGCTTCCGACCTCCTTGTGGTGGCACATTCACTATGGCTCCCTCTAGAAGTTTCAGCAGCCCTTGTTGAACCCCTTCGCCACTTACATCGCGTGTTATACTTGGATTGTCGCCTTTACGTGCAATTTTATCTATCTCATCAATAAATACAATGCCACGCTCAGCTGCTTTCACATCGTAATCTGCCACCTGCAGTAGACGAGTAAGAATACTCTCAATATCTTCACCCACGTATCCAGCTTCAGTAAGCACAGTGGCATCTACAATGGCAAATGGCACATGAAGTTTTTTGGCAATTGTACGCGCCAATAGCGTTTTGCCAGTACCCGTATAACCCACCATTATGATGTTCGATTTCTCTATTTCTACATCGTCTTTGGTGTTTTCTTGCATCAATCGTTTATAGTGATTATATACTGCAACGGATAGAAATTTTTTGGCCTCATCCTGTCCAATAACATATTCATCAAGATATTGCTTAATCTCTATTGGTTTGGGCAATTGCTCTTTATTTAAATTCGGCAGATTGGTTTTGTTGGCAATAGAATTTTCTTTTACAATTTCTGACGCTTGTACGGCGCACTCGTTGCATATTTGAGAGCTACCTACTTGAGATTCTGGTCGTCCGCAGAAACTACATTTTTTGATACTTTTAGCCATTCTTTAGTATGTCTAAAGACAAAGGTCTAAAGTCTTTAGACTTACCTTTGACTTTTATATGTAAATAATTTATAGAAAATTGAATTCATCAAAACACGGAACACGAAACACGAAACGAGTAACACGGAACACGAAACGCGGAACACGGAACACAAAACACGGAACACGGAACACGAAACGAGTAACTATTTCTTTTTCTTTTCGTTTACTAGTACCCTGTCTATCATACCATTCACGGTCTGAATTTTGTTCAATTCTTTCGAATGTATTTCCAGAGTGGTCTGCAATAATGTTGTACAATTCCTTTTTGAGCTTTTGTATTTCGCGGGCAGTAATTTCTATATCAGATGCTTGCCCTTGTGCACCACCCATTGGTTGGTGAATCATTACGCGTGAGTGGGTTAATGCCGAGCGTTTGCCCTTTGCCCCAGCCACTAAAAGTACTGCACCCATCGAAGCTGCCATACCTGTGCAAATAGTAGCCACATCTGAGCTGATAAATTGCATGGTGTCATATATGCCCAATCCTGCGTAAACCGAACCGCCCGGAGTATTCAGGTAGATTGAAATATCTTTGCCTGGGTCAGCAGAATCCAGATAGAGTAACTGTGCTTGTATCACATTGGCAGTATAATCGTCCACCTGTGTACCCAGAAAAATGATACGATCCATCATCAAACGGGAAAAAACATCCATTTGTGTAACGTTCAATTGACGCTCCTCAAGGATAGACGGCGAGATGTAATTACTAGTTATGTCGGCATATTTATCTAAAGCCAACCCATTCATACGGAGGTGTTTGGTAGCGAAATCGCGAAAATCGTTGTTTATCATATCTATAAGGGTTTGAAAATTTGAAAGTTTGAGAATTTGAGAATTTGTCCCGATAGCTATCGGGATTGAAAATCAGTTTTAATACGTCTTGCTATCTTTTTATTGATTTAAATTTTAGCCTTCAGGTTTAGGGAATTATCGAAAAAGGCTTTTAACTATTATCCAAAATGAAACAAATATAAAACTTTTTTGTTTATTTTTTTAAGAGTTAAAAGCCTTTTCGGCAAAATATTAAAGATAATTGTTTGTAAACAAACAATTATTTTTCTTCAAACATTTTGTTGAATTCTTCAATGGATATTGTTTGATTTTGAAGTTTTACTTGCTCTTTAATAGCAGAATAAACTTTCATTTCAGCCACTCTTTCTACAATATTGTTACGCATATCCTCTTTTTTTAGCATGTCTTTTGCGTAGTTCTCAATAATCGCGTCTTCCATGCCCACCATACCATATTGAGCAAATTGGGCTTTGGCCATTTTTTTTGCAAAATCATCTATATCGGATGCTTCTAGTTTGATATTAGACGATTTTAGAAGCTTGCCTTTTATCAATTGCCATTTCAAATCGGCAATCATTTTAGGGAAATCTTCCTCCAACTTTTCCGATGTCAAATTCTCATTGCTGGCCAATACCCACCTTTTGAGGAAAGTATCTGGGAAAGTAAGATGATCGAATTTGCTCAACAACATTTGTTGGGCGTCCATGCCAAATTTGTATTCGCTATCTCCAGTTAAACCCTCTTGAATGTTTTCGGTAATTTTAGCACGAAATTCTGTTTCGCCGTTTACAACGCCTTCGCCATATACTTTATCGAATAATTCTTGGTTTACTTCCGATTCATGATAGCGAGTAATGCTCTCAATTTTTAATTGAAAATCAGCGTCAACCAATTGAGCTTCTTCTTTCGAAATCTTTAATAGTGAGCTTATTTCCGTTTCGCTTTCATACGCTTTAGCAGGATTGAATACTACTATATCGCCTTTTTTGGCAGCTGCAAACAATGCTTTTTGAGCATCATCTTTCATATAGGCTATGGTAAGTGTAGCGTCTTGTACGTTGAGTCCATCTTCTTTTACGGCACCATTTGCCATTTCAAGCAATTCGCCTTTTAACATATCCTTTTCTTCTACTGTGTCTTCTTGTACGTATTTCCCAAAACGACCAGTATATGATTTAATCTGATTCTGAATCATTTCTTCGCTTACAGCAATATCATAATACTTTACAGTATCTTTTTTCGACAATTCTACTTCAAATTCGGGTGCTAAGCCTAAATCAAACACAAATTCAAAATCCTCTTGTGTATCCAAATTAAGAAGTGGCTGCTCAGTAAGGTTTGGCATAGGTTCGCCAAGCGTATTGATATTATTTTCTTGAATGTATTTAAGCAAGCTGTGGGACACTAACTTGTTGATTTCTTCACTTAAAATAGCCTTTCCATACTGTTTTTTTACTAAACTAGCAGGTACCATGCCAGGACGGAAACCAGGTATGTTCGCTTTTTTGCGATAATCGCGTAAAGTTTTGTCTACTTTTTCGGCATAATCTGCTTTCTCAATGCGCAATGTTACTATCGCATTGTTTTGATCGAGGTCTTTTCTGACAATATTCATATTCTAATAATCTAGTAATTTACTGAAGGTACAAAAAAAAGATATAAATAGTGCTTTTTATTCGAAAAAAAACACTAAAGAAATGATTTTGAATTTTTACCATCTGCTAAAGTGGGATTCATTTATTAATATTTGCAACCAAATCTGTTAAGTCAGCCTTCTAAGCAAGCTATAGCAACTGTACAGACAAAATGACCCAAAGTATTTTTTATGGTTACTGTTGTTAATGCCGTTGTTTTAAACAAATAGTATCAAAGAAACGAAGACGATACTCGATCCCTATCGGGAATGGACAATATTCTTTGTGCAAACGGTATTACTCGTATTGTTTCTTTGTTGTTCAACTTTTTTGTTGTTCCTTTGTTTTTTATTTAAACTCAATCTTTTTCTAT
>JFJP01041112.1_pt1 | contig 10198 bp, 15 predicted proteins | sample 431651 | NCBI WGS metagenome assembly JFJP01 (sample SAMN02602958, study PRJNA72255) | Microbial mat metagenome, whole genome shotgun sequencing project. | biome: fresh water; feature: sink hole; material: water; isolation source: purple microbial (photo- and chemosynthetic) mats found in... | reverse complement strand
TTTTGCAGAAAACGTAATTAATTTTGTTAAAGTTGCGGACTCGAGCCGCGCATCATCTTGTCAGGATAATGGACCATTTACTTTATATTTGTTTTTTAAGCTGCTTGATCAAAAGTTGCCCTTAATACTTGTTCTAAATCATATTGACTCATATCATTATAATATGTAGCTCTATTGTCATGAAACTTTTCTGGCAATACTTCTTCATCATCTCCTTCATCTGGTTTGCTAGGGCTTAAAGCTGCTTTAATCTGCTCCTCTGTTACGATGACTACTTTCTCTTCAGGTAGACTTTCTTTTGGCTTTAATTCAATTTCAGTGCTTGTTATTTTTTCAAAGAACAATTCCAATTCGATTTTAAGTGCATCGTAATTAGACAGATTAGTCAAAGTAATTCCTTTGAGGTATTGCTTTTCTTCGGCTGTAAATTCACCAATAGAATATAATGCTTCAGAATCATTAAGCTGTTTTAGAAATTTTAATGTGTATTCTTCAATTATATTTATAGACGAATTGCTTTCAGTTATTTTTCTTAGTATTTTATTTACCAATATAGCGTCTAAGAACTCACTATTTGTTTCAGCAAACGCTTTTATTTTTTTCGAGAAATTTTGATTTCCCGTCATAAGGTCATCGCCAATTGCCTTTACAGGTACTTTTATGTCGTCCACTCTGTTTGATAACAAACTATATAGTGGTTCATAATAATTTGCCACCAAGGGCATTCCTTCTTGAACTTCAAATAGCGTATTTACTATTAGCTCTCTTTGCTTGCAAGTTAAATTATTTGATAGTACGATTGTCATAATTTGTTACTTTTCTGTGAATTCAACATTGTTGTTAAATTCATTAATTTCTTTTTGAATCTTATCGATATCTCCAGAAACTTTAGTAATCTCAGCGTCAATAAAACCTTTTGTAAAGACTACGCTTTCATTTTCGTTTTTACGAGTAGGAACTTTTTCAAGTTTTACTTTACGTTCTTTCAACTGTTGAAGAAGATAGATTTGTGTATAAACGTTATTTGCAGGTAGCGCATCAAGGGTTTTAAAGCCCATGTTGATAGCCTGAATAGCGAGTTTTGTTTTTACAAGTTCAATTTCTTTTTGTGCTAACTGTTTGTAGATAGCATTCAAGTCAAAAAGCTGTTTTGTACCATTAGGAACAATATTGTTTTTTGAAAGTTTGAACCATAGGTCTTTGATATCTAAAATAAGATTATCGCGTTTTGAGATTAAGCCGTTAGGAGTATATTTTTTTGTCGCAGTTGCAACTGTTAATGGGTTTGTCATATTGATTATATATTTAAATTGTTGATTAATTAATTTATTAATTAGACCAAATTTATAATAATCTTCCAGTAGTAGGCAATATAAATATCAATTATATTGCCATAGTCAGTCTAATTCAAATGCATGTTATTGCACTGAATTAAACTGGTATGTCAACAGTGGTAATAATTCTTTACATATTAAATAATCTAATCTACAATATCTATGTCTTTGTATTCTCAATTGGTGTTGCCCAAAATACAGTTTTATAGTTCACTCCAGTGTTACCGTTCATGTTAGTTTATTTATTTAATATATATAGTTTATCATTACTCATGTATGATAACCATTTCTGCTCCATTAAGAGCATCGGCTATCTGTTGGCTTCTATATGTATTCATATCTCTATTGTTAAAGACGCGAACACTTTGAGGCCGATTTCTGCGTTCCTCAATAACTTGGATATCAACAGTTGGTAATTGTCGATTGTTTTTTCCTTGTTGTTGATTTCCATTTTTGAAAATAAACTTCTGGGCAAACTGCTCGTCTACTAAATGAGCGAGATACAGTTTTTTAATAACTTCTTGGCGATCATTAGTATCAATTAAGGTACCAATAGCTTCGCTGCATAGGACTTGAACCAAAGGCAAATTCTGCTTTGCGTTCATCATTTTATCCGCCACTTCTTGTGCCACAGATAGAAAATCCATTGTACTATCATCTCTGATATTCAATTTTCTTCTCCACCATACTGCTTTATTGACAGATACTTCTCCGTTTTTGTAAAGAGTAAACTCTCCTGGAGGGTTCAGATATATACTAACTAACTCAGAAAGTCGGTTAGCATCAAATATGCCTAAACTCTTATTCATAAGAATATTTGTTTAGATATTAACGATAATTCGCTGCTACTGCTTCGTTAGTGTCGTTGATAGCTTCCAATGCTTTGATTTGAGTATCGACATCTGCTTTAATCGCTTTTAAACGAGTAATTTCAGAACCATTGATTGCCTTACAAATCGAATTAGCAACTTCGTAATCGGCGAACCAATTTTTCGAATCACTATTAGATTCAACTTCAGATAATGAACGAACGAATGCGCCACCGGATGGTAATACTGGGTTGCCTTTTTCGCCACCGTTAATAATGATTGCTTCTACACCGCCTTCAAGAGCCTTGTATTTCAATTCATTAACGATTACGGTCTTGATAGACGCGTGAGTGACTGGCACCTCGATGCGAAGATTTTTTGGCTTGTCACCATGGAGCAAATCCAATGGCTGAGACATTGTTGTGAACACTGCGTCCCCTGCCATAATTCCGCGGTAGCCTTCAAATTTTTTGTTATTGTTATTGGACATTTTTGTTTTTTCCTTTCTATTTTGATAATAAAACTTCTTTTTAATTAACTCGATTTTTAAGACCAGGCAAGGGGCATTACTGCTTTGTGTACCGTCCTTGCGGATAGGCTTGCTTTCGTCTTTGGCTTAATGGGAACAACTATCTACGATAGCTAAAACTTATCCCATATGTTTTTAGAATTAAGCCAATACATGCTTTTTCAACATCAAGCCACTTTGATTATTGATAACAATATATAATATGATTCATAAGGTCATAAAGTAGGCATATTGGCATGCGTTATTCTATATATTGTTTGTATTGGTCCATTTTGATACGAAAATGGTAAACTTATTTACTGCTCTACTCTATATTAGTTCATATGTCAAATGAGGACATTGTATTCTAAATGTACTAAGTCAGGGTTTACACCTGATTGCAATTGTGTTGAGACCAAATCAACGTACTCGGGTCTATGTAAACGCTTTTGAGTTTCCAGCCGTCTCTTTCGATATCTGGGGACGCTCTATGTTGTTGCTTGACGTATTCGTCTTTTCAGCTATCCCCCACTGAGGTAACTTACTTTTAGCTGTAGTAGTTCAAATTTATGACACGATTATGACTGTGTCCGCCTCCCATTTGGTATACCTCGAAGGGTTTGAGGATTGTATTTTAAATTCGCTTATATCGTTATAGCTCGATTAGCAGCTTGGTAATATCGGTCATCATACCATAATCCATCAGTAGTTATCGTCCACTACAATTTAGTGAAGACGTCGCTTTTCATCTGTTTTGTACTATGAAATAACGCAAACTTAGCAGCATTTATATACTTGTTTTTTTCAAGTCGGGTAGATTTAGCCTCATCAGACTATAGTGACGTCAAATCACATAACTACTTCACCCCAATTTCGATACTTTTTGTTGCTGTATCTATATCGCCTATTGTACTTAGATTATTATTTGCTGTTAATAATTTTTAGCAGCGACTGTTAATAAACTCAAATTGAACTGATTTATTCTGCACTTTTTCCCCATGTGCATGGTCTGCTTGTGAAGCATACTATACATTCTGAAAGGGGCACACCTTTCCGCTTCTCATTGATATTGCGTGAACGTTTGAAAACATGTCGGCTTTCGCCTTGATTATCCACTGAGTTCAAGAGCTCAGACGTTAATCCTACTTCAGATACACTTGAAGCTTAAACTGTGGGATTTTGCAATGCTATTCCTGCATTTATTGACTTATCGACTCTCTCTCAACGAGATCAGGGCTGTCAACTACGTTCCACCCCAGGCTTATAAATTCAAAACGATTATTCCTATCGAGAATGAACAGATTGATTTCGTATTTTTCAACTACTTACTAGCAGCATTACCTGATTAGTCAACACTTCACTCTATGAATTTCTTACATCTAAATTAGCTCCTAAAAGCGACTAATTCCTCATTAATCCTAATGGTAGTATTCCACTAGTCTGCGTTGTTTGTATATCTGGCAAATTTAAGTCTCTACGGATAAATCCTACATCTTACTTTATTTATAATTTTGATTCTATTCTAACGTGAAATTAGTTAAGCAATCTTGGTCATCTTTTCAGGGATACTCCTTATTTATAAATGTTTTATATTTGACGCCAGCGTATATACTTTAAATTAATAATTTATTTGATACACTCTTGTATTTTAACTGATACTACAGGTCGACTTATTTGAATGCGCGTTTTCATGTTTAACATTATTCTGTTCTAATAATGCTCCCACTGTGCTTATCGTACTTTTTTAATGGTATGCACTAACGAACCATACGTCTCGACATTTGTTTATCGCTCGACGCAGCCGGGGATTAGATTCCCGCCTCAGCGATTAGGGCTGCTTTCGCAGATTTCGCCTGTTTCTAAATCTAGTATCTGGGTTCCATCTCCATTAATAGATATATCAATAACCTTGTTTTTAAGGTCTGGTAGAGATATGTAATCAATTTCTATATGTTTCTTTTTACTATACTTAGGCAATGTTGATATTGCTTCTTTTACATTGAACCGTAATATTAGGATTTCCCCTTCCAATCGGGACATAGCTTCTTTTAGGTGTGCTGTGATTTTTATGTCATTAGACAATTCCACATATAGCAACTCTCCTAGCTGTTGTTTCGCTTTTAAATAGCGTCTTAGTCTCGCACTTAACATGCGGGCAAGTTCAATTTCTTGTTTCATATCAACAGTTTTTTAATGCCTCAGATATATCAACTATAGGATTGGTACAATCGACCTCTATTCCTTTTATTGGTATTTCTAATTCATCTATTTGTTCAACAATATAGATTTCTTCTGAATGTATTTCTACCTCAAAATACGTAGTAGACCATTCACTATAAACATTTAACTGTTTAAGTTGAACTTCGTATGCAATTTCTTCACTTTCCAGTGAAAACTCTGTGGTAATATTTGAACTAATATCGACTGTTTGAGTAATGAGCTCATTCGGTGTATTATATACCACTGCATTCAATTTAGTGCTATTCAAAATAACACCAATTGCAAATGCCATTACAATTACAAGAATATGGATATATTTCATATCAATACCCTTTCTCTACATAAGGTTTCTTACCTCCAGTACCCTTTTCGATTTTGTCTCTTTTGGAAGGATCCATAACCGCTATAACATATTCTGATATAGAACGAGCATTGTGTTTGTCTGCATTGCTGCAAATATATTCCTTCACTATTTCAGTTATTGCTGGATTTGAAGCCCAACTTTTTATCTGATTGCGTGGAAATGGGTTCGCTAAAAGCTCTTCCAGTTCTCTTGCTTCGGTGAAAGGTGTTTTGTCAAAGGCAATTGTGTTACGAACTGCATCTTCAACTACTCGAGAAATGTCAAAATCAGACCAATCCTTAAGGTGCTTTTTTACAGCAACATAAGCCATGATAGGACCTTCACTTCTCATTTTGTTTGCGATAGAGCTATCCCACATTTTGAAATGTTTGATATCTTTCACTAATTCTTTAATCTCTTTCCAAGCTTCCACTTGTTTGAGATTTTTACCAGTACGTTCATTGTATAACGCAATTGCTGTAGGTATTTTTTGTACGAAATTGTTTTTCAACATCTCGTATAATTCAGCAGTTAAATTTCCTTTCTTAGCTGGTATCACCGTGATATCCTCTGATTCTGTAAATTCAATTGTGAATTGGCTTCCTAAAGCTTTTAAGTTAACTCCTGGCAACACCAAGGACAATGATTTCATATCGAACATTTTCGTATCAATCTTTAATTCTGGCGCATGAGTTTCAACTGTGTTGAATAGCGCTGTATCAAGCATGATTTGAATTACTGTTCGTCTTTGCATTACGGATTCTAGCACTTTCTGATTTCCAGAACTTCTTGCTATTTCCATTTCTTTGTCTAAAATATCGTGGTGTTTAAACAACTGATCGATAGACATTAATAATTTGGACACTTTAACCTCCTCTTTTATTTTTGATAAATAAACATTTTAATAAACTCGTTTTGTAGTAGTGAAATGATTGACTCTAACTAGTATCGTCATCTATTTCATCACCCCTTGGCGGTTTATCAAGTAAGTGTTCAGTACCATGGGTGCGTTCGCTACTCCTACGAATAGGCGTATGAATTTTTCTACGCGTTTCCTGATTCAGGCAAATGTATTGGCTATTCATCACAGGTCTCAATGAGATTTTCTGTGTATAGATTCCTACATTGTCAAGCAGTCTAACGATGTCAGCAGTTAAATTTGAATCATCAAGACTTGAAGGGCTTACAATTGCTTCTTCTACATCTACTAACAACTCACTATTTTCAAATTTATAATTTGCGACATATGCACCCAACACATAAAAAAACATAGCCTCAACTAATAATCTGATTACCGTTGAGTAGAATTGATTTCTTTTCATTTGTTTTTACTTTTTGTTGGTTTGCTAATTTTTGTTTGGCTTTGTGAATATAATGCTTTACTGTACCTATATTAATTCCTAGGTGTTCTGCTATCTCTTTATAAGTATGCTGTCCGTAGACAAACATCCTTATTGCTACTCCCATTTTCCCACCCAAGGCGGAAATTGATTCATTTAAAATAATAGAATGCTCTTTTTTGATATAGTCTTTTTCAGGATTGCTAAAATCGGTAATATCGAAGTCCGACATTTGATCATCATCGATATAAATATTGTTTTTTAACTTTACACTACTACGAATAAAGTCAATACAATGATTGTTTGCAATTGTTTTTAGCCACATCTCAAAAGAAATATCTTTTGAATATTTATCTATTTTTTTAAATGCTTTTAGGAATACCTCAGATGTCAAATCATCTGCCAGGTCTTGATTTCGGACAATATTGTATACTACGTTATGTATTGTTTTGTAATACTGTTTATATAACATAGAATACGCTTTTTCAGAATTAGATTTCGCTAATTCAATTGCTTCTTTCACTTCCATACATTTTTTGTTTTTTTAACTACAACCCCTCGTAGTTTAATATATCTTTCGGGGGACTCCGTATTGCTAAGCTTTTACTGCGAGTGATATTTATTTGTTGCCAACAGTCACTTTATTAGCTGCTGGCTTTAATTAAACAAAAGCGAATATAAATTCTGTTGCCAGGTTTTACATTCTCATGTAGACCCCGAGGCTTACTCATATTTAATTTATTTGTGTGGCAGGCTGATTTCGATACAGCGGCCTCCAAAGTTTTCTACCCGGCGCTCTTCCTCTGAGCTACTCCCACAGTTCGCTTTGTAATGGTTGGTAAAATCACTCACATTATCTTTTTAATGGACTCCTTTAAGCCCGTTTTAAATTAATAAATCCAATCATTACAAAGCTTTGTTTTGCAATGTCCACGATTCTAACGTGGCAGTCCATCTAACACATTGCATTTTGTTAGCATATACCCTCTCACAGATATATGCCTTATTCTTCTTTTACTACTACCATAGAAGAATCCTTTTTGATTAATCCGTCCGTCGACAGGGTAGTTTTGTTTTTCCTCATAAAGATATTATTTTGGATTTTGTAATTTTAATTCTTCCTGTTGAAATACTTGTGTCCAACATAGCATTTTTACCTCATGACTGATATTAAATACTCTAGGCACATACATCTTGAGATATCGTACTTGTTCGTACGAACTTAAAGACTCCCACCATTCTTCAATGATTTCATCTTGGCTCTTTTCAGTTGTCATTTTAATTTAAATTTAAATTTGTGATTCCTGAAGGATTCAAACCTTCAACCGGCAGAATAGAAATCTGCAGCACTATTCAGTTGTGCTAAGGAACCAATTTTATGCGTTATTCGGGAGACGCATCCCTCCTGTTTTTATGCGGATGCTTTTTGAATTTGTTCCAATTCAATACGAAGCAATGTTGCTTTTTCTTCGAGCTCTAAAATTTCTTTTGTCTTTCGAGCAACAATTCCTACATTTTTCTTTGTAAGGTAATTTTGTACTTTGTACGTTGTGCGCACAGTTTTTCCATTCACTATCTCGTTTTTCACACGAGAAACCTCTTTTTTTGTCAAAGATTCAACCATTGTTTTGGTTTTCTTTGCACCGGCCAATTTGCCCTGAACCATATGAAGTTCATTTTTTAAATGTTTTTCAGTTTTTCCCATTTTGATAATTGGTTTTTTAAAAATTATAATTCTTCTATTTTAGCACTTTCAATTCTAAATCCATCTTCTCCCATTTCTCTATCATTTTCAGATAAAGGCAATCCTTCAAACGTATTTACAAATTGAACTGCTTCAACATTTGTTTCGTCATATTCAATAACGACAGTAATTTTTACTTTTTTCATTTATATTTCTCGATTAATTGATTTAACCCGATTGGTACTCCATCAAGTACATCCCATGATATATTTAAATAGCGTTTATCAATTGTTTCTATGACTTTTACGTTCATAGGCTGATATAATCTATTTAATATATATTCTCCATGTAAATGTCCATGAATATTACCCTTGAATCTATGTATTTCTTGTGTATGAATAGGGATATGACTAATCATATATCCTTTGTATTCTTCACAACCAACTACAGCTTCAACATACTGACTAAGATCAGCCATGTGCTGTCTTGAATCATGATTGCCACCTATAACTATTTTTCTTCCAAGCATTCTATTTAATAATGGATAGTGAATTTTCTTCTCCATCGTTAAATCTCCTGCTAAAAATACCATAGTCTTTTTACCACATACAGAATTCCAACGTTCTATTACAGTTTCGTTGTATATTTCTATATCATCAAATCCACGCATTTTTGCTATTGCCGCATGACCTAAATGTAAGTCAGATATGAAAGCTACATCAAGCATATTTTCTATAACTTAAATGCCAGCCTTCAATATAAAAATTCCATCCAGAATCAAATATTCCAGGCTTCTTTAGTTTGACACTCCACTTTCTAACCGAGAAATCAGAGTCATTCATTAGATCAATAAAGCAATCTTTGGTTAAATATGATCCAATATACAAGTTCTTTTTTACGGCCCTTGCTTCGTTTCTCATCTTTTCACAAATACTATCTCTATTCATTCCAATAATAGCTAATACTTCAGATTCTCTTTGTACTTTAAATGCGTATTTAGCTCGCATTAAATTCCAATATTCTTTGCTATGCATATTAAAATGGTAACTGGTTTAATTGGTTTAACTTCACTGCCTCAATTCTCGCTTCTATTTCATCAGCCAATTCTTCTGATACTTTCTTAAGTAATGGTTTAATAAATTTATCAACCAATTTCTTTTCAGCTAGTGGCGATTCTTTATAAAACATACTTAATGCAATATCATAAGCGACCTTGCTATTTCGTTTATCTATCTTAAAAGCATTAACGCCTAACATGTGATTAATTAACCACGAATAGGAATCAAACCTTACAAATAAATTATCAAATAGTAAATGATTTGTGAAATAGTTTTGTTCATCAGAACCTTCTCTATGAAATATCTTGCTAATAATTCCAAATTTCTCACAATTTTCAGCATCAACACCTTTTAGTACTGTAATTAAGTATTGAGGTTGACTTAGTTCTTTTTTAACTATTTCTTTGCCGTCCTTAACTGTCGCTGTTCTTTTTTGAGAATATCTTTGGTCTATAGCAATAAGATTTCCAATGAAATACCCATGAGCATGCATTAACATATACAATGATCCTATTTGAAGAACTTCTTTAGATACGACCATAGGTATGAATTTAATGAATAACCATCTGTATATACCACATCCAATTTACTTTTATAGACGTTATCATCATATGTACTATTATTTAAGTACCATAATGCATAGGCATAATAGAAGGAATTGATTAATGGAATCAACGATATAGCCCAAATAGAATTTTCTAAAGCCCTTTGTTCTTTCCAAAACAATAACTTTGTACCCCATTTAACGGGGTTCCCATTCATTTTAAGCTCTAGATTCTTTCTCCTCCATTTGAAGTATTCAATTTTTTTTTCAGCATAAAATAAATCTAACAATAATATCATTGATATGATATACACTGCAATTGAAATAATTTGTAATAATAACATACAATTGATTTTAA
>JFJP01041832.1_pt1 | contig 10199 bp, 9 predicted proteins | sample 431651 | NCBI WGS metagenome assembly JFJP01 (sample SAMN02602958, study PRJNA72255) | Microbial mat metagenome, whole genome shotgun sequencing project. | biome: fresh water; feature: sink hole; material: water; isolation source: purple microbial (photo- and chemosynthetic) mats found in... | reverse complement strand
TGCATTATTTCTTTTACCAGATATAATTACTGGTTCATGTGATTCATTAGTTTGATCAATTAGTCGGTATAAATTTGAACGAGCATCACTAACAGTTAATACAGACATATATTCCTCCTGTATCTATCGTACGTCTATTCGTACGTATTGTCAAGAAGATTTTCTTAATCTTTCCGTCGCCCGCAGGGTCTCTTGCTAACATACGCTTAACCTTTAAATCCGTTCCCGAAGGGCTTGGCGCGGTTTGTGCGTAAACGAGCGTAGCGAGCAGCACAAACCGTGACAAAGGATTTATAAGGTTGAAGCGATTGTTAGGCATCTTCCTTTTTCCACCAATTCATATTTAGCTTTGCAATCTCTAATAGCATTTCGCCTTTTTCTTCCAACTCATCAATAGCAATTATAAATCTAGCTTGTCCATATTTATCTACAGGCAATATTCCATTTGATTCCAATATATTAAAAATATCTTCTTTTCTAGTGCCATATTTCAATTCAACATGTGCAAAGTTTCCACTTTTTTTATGAAATTTAATCATGTTAAACATATTTACTTTTATAACAATACTCCATTTATTATATTCTAACGAAGCGCCTTTATATATTTCTTTATTCATATCAAAAATCTTTTTTGCTAATGCTTTGAGTTCTTTCGATTTATTCTCCCAATATTTCTCATCTACAATTTCATTATCATTCTGTACTTCCTCAGGTTCTTCATAAACATCCAATATTTTTGTAAATACAAGCGCTCTTTTATTTTCTATTTCAACTACCTGGCATTGAATTGCAATTATTGGAATATTGCCAGAAAGTAAATTAATAACATTAAAGAATCTTTTTGTTATAGATTCGGCAATCAATACAGCAAAGTGTTGCCTTTGAGGATACTTCTTCCTTATAAAATCCCAATATTCCAATGTTCTAATTATATGTGATGGATCTGTGTCACCTAACTGAACTTCAACTTCATACATACTATCTTCATCTAAATTCTGAAGCAAAATATCTAGTCTACCACCAGAACTAACAATTTTTTCTCGTGAAACAAGTTTAAGATCTCCAATTCCAATAATATTTGGGTTATCACATATTGCATTTTGAAGCCAGTTTTCATCAAAACCTGCTTCCTTAATTGTTAACGATCGAAATTCTGATAATGCTGTCATAAATACTCCTTTTCACTTCAAATTTTTAGTGTGCCTAACATACGCTTAACCGGTAGCGCGTAATTGGCGTGGTTTGTGCATAAGCGAGCGGCAGCGAGCTGCACAAACCATGACAATAGCGCTATCCGGTTGAAGCGATTGTTAGGCATTTTTTCTTTTCATTTATATGCATCTTTTCTTACTTCAATATTAATTATAAAAACAATCACAGTTTCTTCTGATATTTTATAAAAGAGGCGATAATCTCCTATTCTATAACGATAAATGTCTTTAAAGTTTCCTTTTAACTTCTTAATATTTGTTCCAAAATATGGATTTTCTCTTAATATTGGATAAACATATTCACTTATTTTTTTATACAAATCTTTATACTTTGTTGTTTTAATCTTCTTCTCAAATGTTTCAGTTTCTGCTATTTTATATTTACTCAATTATTTTATACCTTCCAGCAGATATATCTTTAATCCCTTTCTCTATATCTATAGAACAAGCTAGTATTTCTTTCATTTCTTCATCATCAACAACGCTCTCATTTATTGTATAATTTAATGTAGCATATTCTATATAATTAGATATGGTTCTTCTCTGGCCATCTGCGGCCTTCTTGAAAATATTATATATATCATCGTCAACACGAACAGTTACTGTCTTTGCCATACAAACTCCTTGCTTCAATATTATTCATATCTACTCAAATTGTCAAGACAGTTGTTAAAGCTCCTATTTTGGGTATATTTCTTGATATTATATTGATTTAAAGTGCACCGCTAGGTGCATCTGCCTAACATACGCTTAACCTGCGAAAAGGAATTGGCGCGGTTTGTGCTAGGAGCGTAGCGACGCAGCACATAACCGTGACAAACCTTTGAGACAGGTTGAAGCAATTGTTAGATGCATTTCTTAAACTATTTTTCCATCAATAATTTTTTTATATAATATTTCTTCAACATTTCTTCTACCATCAATCACGCTAATAATTTGAATCTCATCTGATGTTACTCTATAAAATATCCGCCATGGTTTTTCAATTAATTCTCTTAAATCTCTTATTCCAATTGTTAACAATTCTGGAATTAATCTCCCACTTTCAGGGAATGAGTCAATACTTTCAACGTGGTCAATAATCCTAGTATATATTTCATATGCAATTACTTTTCCGGATTTCTCCTTAATATAGTCAACTATTTCATAAAGGTCTTCACTTGCATCTTTTGACCATATTATTTTCTTCTTCATTTTCTAACCTAATATCTTTTCAATATGTTTCTTTACATCTTCATGAGAAACAATTTTACCATTTTTGATATCTCTGTCTCCAATCGAAATAATTTTCATTAAATTTATGGAATTTATGAGATTCTGGTATGAATCAATATCTATTATGACTGCTTTGGCTTCTCCATTTTGTGTTATGACTATTGGGTTTTTATTGTCTCCAACTTGTCTAATCATTTCTGCAGTATGGGATTTGATGTAAGAAATTGGCTTAATATCATTGGCTAAATTGAGCATGATTTGCCTCCAAGGATAATAATACAATACTAAACGCGGCAGGTCAATATTAAGGTCGTTTAATAGATCTTATTACCAGCTGTATGATATATCATACTCCATCATAATTTCAACTGATATATAGATTTTGTAATATTTATGCGTCGCGAAAGCGACGTCCATCTAACATTTAGTTAACCTGCAATTTCGGCCTGAAGGGCTTGGCGCGATTTTTGCTGAGCTGTGCACTACTGTGCGCGGCGATTTGCAAAAATCGTGACAACAGAAATTGTCAGGTTGAACTATTTGTTCGATGTCTTTTTTAATATTTTCATTGATCTCATTTAACTATTACAATTGAAATTTCAAAGTAAAATATCAAGCACAAATCGTGTTCCACCTTTTCGTTCAATCAGAATATTTGCATCAATCTGCCCAGCGAGCGCATGAACTAGAATAAGTCCAAATCCTGACGAATTTTCCAAGTTTATCGACATTGGGATTCCTATCCCATTATCTTGTACGACAATAATAACGTGTCCTTTTTCCAATATTGCAGAAATCATTATTATACCTTTACTTTTTTCTATGAAAGCATACTTCATGATATTTGTTAAAAGCTCATTGATAATGATACCTATGGGCTGTAACCTTTTGGCATCAAGTATAATATCATCGATGTGTTTTTCAATTTTTACAGAACTACCCCCAGGGAAGTTGGAAATAATTGCATCCGCTAAAGGTGAAACATACTTCCTTATTGACAACTCAGTAAATCCCGATGATTGATAGAGTTGGTCATATAGGATAGCCATGCTATCCATCCGACTAGCGGCATCTTCAAATGCTGTGATAGCGGTCTTATCGCTCATTCCTCCAGCTTGCAGCAGAAGTATGCCCTTCATAATATTCATGTTGTTTTTGATGCGGTGGTGGACTTCCCGCAGAAGAATCTTTTTTTCAGCGAGCTGTTTTTTTATTATTTCCTCCGCCTGTTTGCGTTCGGTGGTATCACGGCAGAAACAGACAAGGCGCATCTCCTCTGACTGATCAAGGAGTGAAGCACTTATTTCTATATCGAAAACAGAACCATCTTTTCGCCGATGCTTAGTCTCGAAAATCTCTGAACCATTTTTAGTAATTCGTTTTATTCGCTCGGTAGTTTCTTGCGGATTCTCTATACCATCAAGATCGTTAATCTCCATTCTCGCAAGCTCCTCTATGGTATAGCCTGACATCTGACAATAAGCGGGATTCGCATCTGCAATTTTTTTGTCCGGAGTAACTACCCAGAAGCCGTCGGATGTTGTCTGAAGAATTTTTTCGAGGTAATTCTTCTGCTGTATCAAATCTTGTTCAAGCCGCTTACGCTCGGTGATATCGTGCACAATTCCCCGCAAAAGTTTTGGTTTACCTTCGTCATCAAGTTCAAGTTCCCCAGCTTCAGCCCATACTGTGCGAATGCTTCCATCAGGTCTTACAATTCGGTATTCAAGAGGGATCGGTTGGTTCTTTTCCATAACAGATGCGTTTGAGCGGTTGACCTCTGCTCGATCATCAGGATGAATACTCTCGTTGATAACCTGGGCTAGATTTCCGGTAAACAAGTTCTTATTGATGCTGAATATTCTGTACATTTCCTCAGACCACACAACCCGGCTCTGAGGAACATACCATACCCAGCTACCCACTTTGGCGACTTCTTGTGATTTCTTTAGTTCATAAAGAGTTGACTTGAGAGCCTCTTCCGCCTGCTTGCGATTGGTTATATCTCTACAAACCGCAAACATTACATCATGTCCATTCACTATTACTTTATGCCCTGAGAGTTGAACATAGATATCAGAACCATCTTTTTTCTTATGATGTCTTTCTGGAATCGCCACATAGCCGTCCTTGACTATTTGAGTCGAAGCGGTCTTTGAATTATCCACTTCAGCGCTAAACTTCAGGCATGACATCCCTATCAGTTCATTTTTATCGTAGCCATATAGCTTTGAGGTTGCTTCATTAGCCTGAAGTATTTCATAGGTTTCAGGATTATAAATAAATATTGCGTCAGACGTGTTATCAAAAAGAGCTTTATACTTGGCTTCGCCATCTATAAGTGTTTCCTCTGCCTGCTTGCGTTCCGTGATATCTTGTACGGTTCCGCATAAAGAGATGACATTTCCTTTCTCATCTATTTGGCCATTACCTCTGGTTTCCGCCCAGACTATAGAACCGTTTTTATTTACTATCCTAAACTGTTCTCTGTAGCTAGTACCTTTTGTAAATGCTATATTTACTACCCGATCTATCCTTTCCCAGTCATCTGGATGAATCAAAGGTTTATGATCGAGCCAGGGTATAGGGCCATAGTTTTCATCTAAACCGAATATTCTATACATCTCCGGCGACCAATATGAACATTTCTCTTCAAAACTATAGTCCCATGTTCCTATGCCTGCAATCTTCTGAGCTTCGAGCAATTTATTTTTAAAAATCTCTTCTTTTATTTGTGCTGTTTTGGTTTCAGTTATATCTTGAGCGAACCCTACTGCTTTAACGGCTTTGCCCTTCTCATCGTAGAATATCTCTGCCTTTTGATGCACCCATTTGGTATCGCCGTTTATTAGCAGACGGTATTTTATATCATTAGGTTCTCCTTCAATCGTATCCTTCCAGTTTTTACCAACAAGTATTCGATCCTTGGGATGAACAATATTTATAAATGTATCGTATGTCAGCAGTGTGCCGGGTTTTAATCCGAAAATTCTGTAAGTTTCATCAGTCCAGATCAATTCATTTTTTATCAGGTCAAGTTCCCATGCTCCAATGCTTCCTATTTCCTGTGCCTTTTTCAGATAGTACTGGTTTTGTATCAAATTTTGTTCAGCTTGCTTGCGTTCCTCATTTTCCAGCTTTAAATCTTCCAGAATATTGAGCAGGGCGACCCGGCTTTGTTCAAGGTCTTCTGTTCGTTGGGCAACCAGTTTTGAAAGACGTTCCGTATCATTCAAATTCAGAATATTGGCAGCCCTTATTTTAAGCATTGCCTTAATCTGCGCTTCAAGTTCAATCTTATCAATCGGTTTTGAAATAAAACCTTCGGCGCCGGCCTTCAGAGAATTTATTCGGTTTTCTTTTGTTTCTTTCATGGATGTAAAAAAAAGCACCGGGATATCGCGAAGAAGAGGGTCTTCTTTTAAAAGCCTGCAAACTTCAAAACCGTCCATTTCTGGCATAATAATATCCAAAAGAATCACGTCTGGATTTTCAATTGAAGCGAGGTTAAGGCCATCTCTGCCATTCATTGCAGCAGAGACCTGAAATTCAGGGAAAATATCATTAAGAAGCGCTTTTACGCTGATCAGATTGTCATTGATATCATCGATGACTAAAATACTATTATTCATATAAAAATCCCATTTATAATTTGATCAAATAAATTTTTATCTATCGGTTTTGAAATGTAATAGTCAAAACCGTGAGACAGCAGGCTTTCCCTGTCATTTTTCATGGCGCTTGCTGAAACGGCAATAACAGGAATATCCTTTAGTGTTTTATCTTTCCGAATTAATGCAAGAGCATCAATTCCATTCATGGCAGGAAGAGCAATATCCATTAAAATGAGGTCGGGTATATGTTTGCGTGCCATTTCCACACCGGCAAGTCCGTCCAATGCTTCAATGATTTCAAACCTTCCTCCGATCAGCGCCTTTATCGTAATCATATTATCCGCATGATCTTCAACCACAAGCACCCTGGGTTTACCTTCGATTTTTTTACCGGTTTTTATTAACTCAAGGATAGGTTGAATCTTCTCAGGGAATATCATTTCTGCAACAGCATTCAGAAGCTGTTCCCTGTTTACACCACCTTTCTGAATAAGCTGATGGACATGGTTATGTTTCAGAAAAGCCAGCTCCTCTTTGCTGATATATTTTGCAGTAAGGATAATTACCGGCAGAGCTTCAGTTCTTTTATCGCTGCGTATGCTTTTAAGCACTTCAAATCCGTCTACTTCAGGCATCATAAGATCAAGTATCATTGCGTCAGGGATTTTTTTTGAGATTTGATCAAGCGCTTCTTTTCCATTATGAGCTGTCAGTATGTTATAACCGCAGGTTTCGAGCATATCCTTCATCTGTATTATTATTGCTTCGGTATCCTCCACAAGCAGTATTGTCTTGTCTCTTGCATCCAGATTTCCGTCTTGAAATCTTCTTTTTACATCGGGTTGATGTAAAATATTTGATCCTGTTTCAATTATCGTTCCAGAATTAAAATGTAACGGCAGGGTAAATGTAAATACAGATCCTTCCCCTAGTTCGCTTTCTGCCGTCAGGCTGCAGTTAAGAAGATCTGCATATTTTTTTGCGATTGCAAGACCCAGACCGGTTCCGCCTTTTTTCCTAAAAGTGCTGTCGTCTGCCTGTCGGAATTCATCAAAAATATACGGCATGAATTTTTTCTCAATTCCTATACCAGTGTCGGAGACCTGGATCCGGATCATATCTCCCTGCATGTCCGTCTTGATAGCAACACCTCCCTTTTCCGTGAATTTTATTGCGTTGGAAACAATATTCTGCAATATATGCCTGCATTTTTCCATGTCGCTCTGCACTTCAGGAAAGCTATCATTTAAAGTGTAATCGATACTTATATTTTTTTCTGCTGCCTGCGGCCGGATCATTTCCGCAATTTCCGTGATCAGGTTTTTTATTGTGAATGTACTTATTTCAATTTCTTCACGTCCGGCTTCGATCCTGGAGATGTCCAGGATATCATTAATGAGATCGAGAAGGTGATTGCCGTTACGCTCAATGACATCAAGAAAGCTATATTCTTCATCCGGAATTTTATCTTTCAGCCGGTTGTGCAGGACACTGGAAAGAGCGATAACCGAATTAAGCGGGGTGCGCAGTTCGTGGCTCATATTGGACAGGAAACTGGTTTTTAACCTGTTTGCCTCATCCATCTGTTTTTTCTGTAAATCCAGTTCAATATTCTGTTCTGTTAGTTCTTTTTTCTGCAAGTTGAGTTCAATGTTCTGCTGTTCAAGCTTATGTGAAAATTCAACCGCTTTCACATTTTTAATGATTCCGTCCATCCTGGCGCTTAGAATGCCCATCAAGGATTCAATAAGTTCAAGACTGATTTCATTAAAATTTTTAATCGTTGCAAGAGAAATTACAGCAATTGTTTCCGTGCCTGAAACTGCAGGTATGGTTAAAATTTCACGCGCTTTGAAACTGCCGCCTACTGTTGAAAGAGTAAATGGTGTGTCTTCAGGTATTTCAGATATATGCTGTAATTTTTTTCCTGCAAGTGCCCTGCCGAACTCGCCTTCAAAATAGACTGCCGAAAAAGGTCTGCATTGGTCTGCGTCAAGACCTATGCATTCAAATTTTTCAAATGCGGTTTTATCCTCATTTAGAAAGTAAACAGCTCCCATTTGTGCATCCGTACATTCAAGAAGGGCGTTTAATAGTGAAATGCAGTATAGGTGACCATCATTCTCGCTCAGCATTATTGCGGAAATTTTTGCTGACCCTTCACTGACTGTTAGATTATTTCCAACTGTTTCTGCCATTTCATTGAAAGATTTTGAAAGTAATCCAAACTCATTTGCCGATGAATAACTGCTGCGTGCATTTTTTTCCCCGTTTTTGAAGCGTACTGAAGCATCTAAAATTTCTGTCAGCGGTTCTCTGATATTTTTAAGTATAATGACTATTATTGTAAAAAATACCGCAATAATACAAAAAATAATTGTAAGCAGCTGGGATTTTAATGAATTATTAAGGTTTACCGTATTACGGTAGAGCTGATCCCCTTTTTCTTTTGCAAATACTTCAATTATCTTCAGATCAGCTAGCAGAATTGTTACCTGTGCCCCCCCTTCACCTGTTGCTTTTATGCGCTTATGCGCGCTGTTTTTGTCTCCAGCTTGCAGAATCCTGATTGTTTCTTCCCGAATCGTATTATATTTTATAAAACTGTTATATGCTTTCTCGATATCTGCTTGTGGTCCGAGATATTTTTCTTTGATTATATCGAATTGCTCGAAAGCATTGTCTTTGCTGATGTTCATTTCAATTATTAAAGACGATGTTTCCTGTTCGCTCTCAGCTAAAAGGAGATCTTTCATACCCCTGTGTATTACAAGTATATCTGCCTTTAATTCACCCAGAGCGCGTCTTACTTGCAAAGGATGATTGTACATAATTGCTGCTTCTTTTCCTATTAAATCATTCTGGTACCACGAAATTGTACCGAGTATCATAATCAGGAATAGGATTACACCGAAACCGAGCTTCAGTTGTGTCTCTATTTTAAGATTTCTAATTTTCGTAATTTGATCAACTAATCTGTCGTTTTGAATTCCGGGTGTTATTTTGTTATTTTCAGCATGTATACTTGTATTCATGGTTTATTACTCCAGTTTTGATTACGTTGAAAAATTGCCGACTGTTTTTTTTCCATGCAGCTGCCTGCAATAGAAATTATCCTTGAGCGGATTTCTGGATTATAATAAAAAAGTATATTGCTGCAGAAAACCAGGTCAAAATTACCATATATGCTTGAAGGAGGGCAGGATTCGGTGCTGTTAACAAGGTCATAAACTGAAAAGTCTATATATTTTTTTATCTCTGGTTTTAACAGGTAGTTGTCACCCTGCCGGATAAAATAATCGTTAATCCTTTTTAAGGTGACCCGACTGACGGTTTCTTTCCGGTAAATCCCTTTTTGTGCCTCTACCAGTACCGCTTTGTTATAATCTGTTGCAAAAATGCGGCAGGTTATTTTGTATTTATGATACTCAATCAGTTCATCGCATAGAATTGCAAGGCTGTATGCCTCCTGCCCGGATGCGCAGGCTGCTGACCATATCCGTACTTCCTTTTCATTGTTTTTTTTCTTTTTTTCAAACATTTGCGGTAGTATTGTCTGCTCGAGAAATGCAAATGTGACAGGGTTCCTGAAAAATTCACTGAAATTTATGCTGAGAGAATCGATAAGCTGCGCGGCTTCATGACTGTTTTCATTTATGTATGAAATATAGCTTCGGAAAGAAGAACATCCTGTTTCATTCATTCTTCTTTCGATGGATTTAATAAGAAATGATTCATCGTAAACAGAAATATCAGATGATAGTTCACGAAGAAACACTTCATTTATTTCTTTCAGGTCAATTATCATAGGATTCACCATCGGAATTTTCAAAGCTGAGGCTGTATTTTTCCTCAAAGCCGGATTTTTTTAATAAATTGTTTACTTCCCTTTTCATCTCAATCATTTTCAATTCGCGGCCGACAGTAAGTCTGTGTAAACGCTGGAGCTCATCTATCTTATTAAGAAGTTCCACTTCTGTCTGTTTACGCTCAGCCAACTCGTGCTCCACTCTTCTATTCGCGTTGAACAGCTTTAATGCCATCTTTATTGAGGCATCAAGAACGGTGATGCTGGAGCTTTTTACAACATAGCCGTAGGATGTAATTTTTTCCGTCTTATCGACTACCTCAGGCTCTGTATGGGATGACAAAAAAACAA
>JFJP01036313.1_pt1 | contig 10199 bp, 7 predicted proteins | sample 431651 | NCBI WGS metagenome assembly JFJP01 (sample SAMN02602958, study PRJNA72255) | Microbial mat metagenome, whole genome shotgun sequencing project. | biome: fresh water; feature: sink hole; material: water; isolation source: purple microbial (photo- and chemosynthetic) mats found in... | reverse complement strand
GCGAATCTGCTGGTAACCGGATTGCTCAAGGAGCAACTCGGTGCCGCATCCGTCGCCCTTTTTTACGAGGATGCCGGGAAGGGCTACCGGTTTTGTCTTTCGGGTTCGCAGTTTCCGATCGGTCTCGACGAGAGCCGTTGGAACGAGTGTCTCAGGATCGCGCGGCAAGGCGCCTCCGTACATCATTTCGGTCCCTGGTCCCTGCCCGGATTCGATGAGGACGTTCAATTCTGGATATCCCTCAGGCTCTTCGGCGACGAAAGGCATGACGGCTACCTGCTGCTCGGCAGGAACAGACGTGAATGGAATTCCCTCGAGACGAAGGTGCTCGTATATATCGCCGAGATCATTTCGACGGTCGTCGGCTTCCGGCTGAAAAAAGTCTATGCGGAAAATGCCCAGAAATCCACAGAGGTCATCCTGCACAAAAACGAACGGCGCCTCGGGAATCTGTTCGACGGTTCGCCCGACATGATCTATACCGCCGACGCGGACGACCGGATCACCAATTTGAATCACGCCGGCGTCAAACTGCTCGGGCTCCAGGATGCGCGCGACGTGATAGGCAAGCAGGTCTCTTCGCTTTCTTCGAATCCCGAGGCGCGACCGTTCGAATTGCAGCGGGTCGTCGAGCGGGGATACTCCGCGGACAACGAGATCATCCTGCGGCACACGAACGGCACGGCGATATTTTGCATCGAATCCACGACGATCCTGCGGGATTCGGCAGGGAATATTATTGAAGTCCAGGGAATCATCAAGGACATAACCCAACGGATTATCAGCGAACGGGAGCTGTGGCGTTCCACCCTCGAGCTCGTGGACGCGAATAAAAAGCTGCAGCAGACGCAGGCTCTCATGGTGCAGCATGAGAAACTCGCATCCATCGGCCAGCTTGCCGCGGGGGTGGCGCACGAGATAAACAATCCGCTCGGTTTCCTGAAAAGCAACCAGACTATGATAGAAAAATATATCGGGAAGATCAAGAAGAACTGGAACGATGCTGAATTGTTGTCTGCCTCGCCTGCCGAGGAAATTTCCATCAGAAACAAAATGGCTCTGATCTTCTCCGAACTCGACACGATTGCCGGCGAGTCGGCAGATGGTTTCAACCGCATAATTCGCATTGTCACCGACCTGAAGAGTTTTTCACGCATAGACCAGGGAACCGGCTTCGAGATGGTCGACATCAACGCGGGCATCGAGAGCACGCTTGTCGTCGCCTGGAACGAGATCAAGTACGTGGCGGAAGTGACGAAGGACCTTGGAGAATTGCCGGCGGTTCGGGCGCGCGGCAACGAGATAAACCAGGTGATCCTCAATATTCTCGTCAATGCCGCCCAGGCTATCGCCGGACAAAAGCGGCCGGAAAAAGGCGTCATCCATATAGCGACCGGTGTACGTAACAATTTGGTACGGATCGAGCTGTCCGACGACGGTCCGGGTATTCCCGAGGAGATCCGTTCGAGGATTTTCGAACCCTTCTTCACGACGAAAGATCCGGGACAGGGAACGGGACTGGGCTTGAGCATCTCGTACAACATCATCGTGAACAAGCACGGAGGGAAGTTTTATGTCGATCCGAAAACCGGGACCGGAACCACATTCGTCATCGAATTGCCCGTAAACGGACCCGCGCCGACGGAAAAGTGAGCGTTATTTTTCCGGGTAGTATTTTTCCAGGCAGGTATCGCAGAGCGAGTGGCTCATGTCCACCCCGAGATGTTTTTCGATGTAGCTTTCGAAGCGCTGCCAGCTTCCGTCATCGAGATGTATTTTTCCGCATTTCATGCAGACCGGTATGATTTTCCTCAGTTCGAGGAGTTCGCCGATATCCTCAAGGTACAGCATGACCGCGCGTTTGCCGCCCAGTTCCATGATTCCCGCGGTAATCAGGATCGAAAGGATTCTTTTTGACGACCCGCCGATCGTCATCGTTGTTTCGTAACGCGCGGTTTCGCCGGTTTTGAATACTTTTCCGACCGTGTTCCGGACGACGCATTCCGCGCAAGAGGCGGAGGTCCCGCAGCCGCCTGCACCCTCGAATGAGTGCGAGCACTCGAGGATATCGCCGGTGCGCCTGAGCAGGGCCTGACTGTATCTTTTTCCGATCAGCGATTCGCCGAAAGCGTTCGCATACAGGAGACGCACGTCCTCATCCACGACGAACAGGACGGCGGGGATTATATCCATCGCCTGTTTCGCAATTTCTTTTTCGTCCATCAAGGCGGTCTGCATCTGTATGCCTCCTCCGGTTGTTCCTGTGTCTAGATATCGCCCGGGTTCAGGGGCAGGTCGATGCGAAACGATGTGCCTTCGCCGGGCTTGGAGGTAACGGACAGTTTCCCTTTGTGCTTCGTTACGATTATGTCGTACGATATGCTCAAGCCCAGTCCCGTTCCCTTTCCCGGTTCTTTCGTGGTGAAGAAAGGATCGAAAATGCGGGAAATTATCGCAGCCGGGATACCCGGCCCATCATCCATGATTATGATCACCACAAACGAACCCTCGACGAACGTCGATATCCGGATATTTCCTTTCTCCTGACGTTTTTGCCCCGCGATCGCCTGGGCAGCATTGACCAGAATATTCAGTATGACCTGGTTGATTTCGCCGGCTTTCGCGTAGATTTTCGGAATGTCCTGCATATCCTTCTTGATCTCAACCGCGAATTTTATTTCGTTCCATGCGACCACAAGCGTGCTTTCTATGCCCGCGTTGACATCGAAAAGTTCATAATCGACATTTTGGTCCATCCGGGCGAAGGTCTTGAGGTTTTGTATTATCCGCATGATCCGGTTGAAGCCGTCATCGCTTTCCTTGAAAATCTGTGATGCTTCCGACAGAACATAGTCGATTTCCTTGCTTTCAAGAAGTGCTGAAAAATGCTCCTTGTCGAGGTTCGGGAATTCTGCAAGGACCTGAGTCAGCGTATCGAAATATGAAGTGAGTGTTTTCTGGTTGCTGATCAGAAAACCGAGGGGATTGTTTATTTCATGGGCAATACCGGCCGCAAGTTGACCTATCGATGCGAGTTTTTCCTGTTGTATGATGAAGTCATTGGCCTGTTGCAGTTTGGTGTTGACTTCTGCAAGTTCCAGGTTCATTTTCCAGAGTTCGCGTTCGCTTTTTATGCGATCGGTGATATTCTTGATCATTCCCTGTATTTCGACCAGTTTACCGTTTGAGTCCCTGACAGCGTATGACGTTTCCAAGCAGTAGATTGCTGTTCCGTCGGGTTTTTTCATGAGTATCTCGAGATCGTCGATGTATCCGTCCTTTTTTATCTTCTTGAGGAAAAAATCGTGAACATCTTCATTGACCGCAAAATATGAGAACGGTTTACCGACGATATCTTCTCTCCGTTCCACTCCGAACAATTGGCAGCCCGCGTTGTTTATGCTGGTGAGAATATTGTCCTGATTCAACGTGTAGATCGTATCGTGAAACGATTCGAAGAACTGTGTCATCCTTCGCTGTGTCTGGGCCAGTTCTTTCTCGGCTGCGCGCCGGGAGTCCGCCTCCATCTGTTTTTGGACACGTATGGCCACAATTTCGCCAATCACTTCGGTTATCGCGAGGAGCGCGTCTATTTCCTCACCGGTCCATTGGTGGAGGTTTTTTCCGAGGAAAACGTATCCGTTTTCAGTACCGGAAGCGGGTAATGGAACCGATATCCAGAAATGAACGGGGAGATCGATTCCCGGAGGTGTCCATCCGGTAAAGCATTGCACGCCCCCGGACTCGATGTGGTTTTGTATCGCCTGTTGCCAACGCTCTTTCGAGAGTTCGATGGGGAAGATGGTGCCCGACAGGGAGAAGATATATTTATGACTGCTGTTCTTGTAGAAGATCGCACCCGCATCGGCGTCGAACGTGTGAGTGATCGCGTTAATAGCGGATATATTCGCATGATCGGTCTCATCTTCCAGAAAGATCTTGAAAAGCTTGAAAGTGAGTTCGTAATTTTCAAACATCGGGGGTTTTCTCCGTGAAGTACGGCATTAATCCGAGCATCTCGAACACTGATCTGACTTTCGGTTTTATGTTGCACAGATAAAAAGATATGTTTTTTTTCATTGATGCGACCAACGCCGTGGAAAGCGCGCCGACGCCCAATGAAGGAATATACTCTACGTTCGAGAGATCGATGTACAGTTCCTGGAATGGTTCCATGGACCGGATCTTCTCGATAAGGAAGTCCTGGAGTTTGTATGAGAAAGGCATGTCGAGATCGGTGAGCAGTGTGACGACTACCGCCGGCAGCTTTCCGGTAGCGTAGCTGCGGATCCGGATGCGTTCTTCGAGGTTATCTTTTGTCATTCGCCGCATGCCTTTTTGCCGAGAGCATGGTAACGTCGTCGGTAAAAACCGTTGCCTTTGCGGACTGGAGGGCTGCCAGGATAATTCTCTGGTGAAAATCGGGTCCGTAAGGTACAGTTTGCAGTATCTGTCCGGCAGATACATCAGTACCGATCTCCGTCAATCCGTCGGTGTAGAAGAAGAGCATGTCGTCAGGCAGGAACTTGACTGCATTCTCGGCATACATGGGAGTACGTGAAAAACCCAGGGCGGGTCCTGATACTGGAAGTTCGGTTATATTCCTGCCTGATACTAAAAAGGGATGGTTTTGTCCGGCGTTGGCATACACGAAATAATTCTCTTTCAGATCAATCACTCCGGCGAAGAACGAGATGAACATGTCGCTGCCGCTTCTGAATTCAAATTGAATGCGCATGCTGAGCCAAGACAAAAAATCGCTCGGTGATATTTTTTTTCCGCTCATTCCGCGCAAATACTCGGGAGATATGATTGCCTTGAGAATACCCGTAATAATCGCCGCCTTGACTCCGTGGCCCGATACATCGCCGAGCAGGATCAAGTAGCGATCCGTGCCTATGGAGATGACGTCATAGTAATCTCCGCTGCAATACAGTCCGGGCGCAGGGCGGTATGTAACCCGAAAGTCGATTCCCGCTGAACCGGGCAAATTCGGTTTGAGAAAACTTTTTTGCATCTCGCCGGCCCATCGTAATTCATCTTCGATTTTCTTGTGGTAAGCTTCGTTTTGCCGTCTGGTTTCCCCGAATTCGTACGCTTTCTGGATTTCGGAAAGAAGGTATGCCGAATTCCAGGGTTTCAGAATATAGCTGAAAATTCCGGCACTCACCGCTTTTCCGATTTCCTCGGCTTCGGAGTATCCGGTCAAGAGGATGGTCATGATCGCAGGATGATTTTTCTTGACCTCGATGAGAAAATCCGATCCCTTCATCTCCGGCATCCGCAAGTCGGATATTATCAGGGTGGTGTTTATTCCTTCGGTCTCGAGGAACTCGAGACCTGCCTTTGCCGAGGACGCCAATTGAATTTCGACGTTTCGTTCCTTGGCCCATGCGTGCAATTCCCGTTTCAGGGCGAACAGAATATTCTGCTCGTCATCTACCAGAAGTATCGTTTTTTTCTCTTGTTCCATTTAATTCGCTCCTTTTCTCGGTAGACTGATCAGTCCTGTTGACCGATCGCCTCATCCTGCGGTACATCGGAGAACTGCCGGATGATATCGATTATCTTTTCCTTTTGCGCAAAAAAACATTCTACGATTGCAGGATCAAAATGGGTTCCGCTCAATTCATTGATTATCTTGAAGGATTCCTCGACCGGAAAGGCGGGTTTGTAATAGCGTTTTGAAGTAAGAGCGTCGAGTACGTCGGCAAGCGCGATAATTCTGCCTTCGAGAGGTATCTGTTCGCCTGTAAGTCCCGCTGGATATCCGGTCCCGTCCCATTTTTCGTGATGTGTATACGCGATCGAGGCTGCAATATGCAGGAGCGGCGTGTTCTGTTCGTCGAGAATGTCCCGACCGATCGTCATATGCTGGTTGTAAAATCCGAGTTCTTCGGCTGTCATCGGTTTCAGTACATTGCTTCCGACAAGGGAGTGGGTTTTTATCACCTCGAATTCTATCGGCTTGAGCTTGTCCTTTTTCTTGAGGATTTCATCCGGTATGGCAATTTTCCCGATATCATGCATCGGTGCCGTCAGGAAGATCAACTCGACTTTCTCGGGACTCAACCCCAGCCCTTCTGCGAGAATACGTCCGTAATGTGCAACCCGTATGACATGCTTCCCTGTTTCGTTGTCCCGATACTCGGCCGCCTTGCCCAACCTTCTGATCACCTGTTTGCTCGATTCTTTCAATTCTTCGTTTTTCAGGCGCAGTTCGTCGCTGATGGATTTCAGCCTGATGACGCTTCTGAGCCGCAGAACCAATTCGTCGGGATCTATCGGCTTGTTCAGAAATTCTATGACACCGGCTTCTATCGCACGTTTTCGAAGGGTGTCTTCGGCATACCCTGTCAACATGATCGTCGGTATGTCGCAGGTGTCTTGGCGGTCGCGCAGTTTGACCAGCAATTCGCTTCCCTCCATCAAAGGCATCTTGGCATCGGTGACGATCAGGTCGAAGGTATGCGTGTCGCACATCTCGAGTGCTTTGGGTCCCGATTCGGCAAAATGAAGGTCCCATTCGTCCGTGCACATGCGAATGCTCCGCCGGATGCTGGTCAGGATGAACGGTTCGTCATCGACGAACAGAATCTGTTTTTTCTGGGCGGCGCCGTTCATATGCATCCTTCCTCGCTTTTTTCTGAAAAAACCGGAACCGTCGTTCCCTGCGGAATGAGTACGGGCAGGGTGATGTTGAATGTCGTACCTGTTCCGGGTATGCTCGAGACTTCGATGGTTCCCTGATGCTTCATCACGATGTCATATGAGACACTCAAGCCCAGACCGGTCCCCTTCCCCGGCTCTTTGGTAGTGAAGAAAGGCTCAAATATCCTGGCCATGATTTCGGGCGTCATTCCCGATCCTGTATCGCTGATTGTAATCCGTATGCGTTCACCTTCGGCCTTTGTCTTGATGGAGATCTCTCCCGTATCGGCGATGGCTTGTGCTCCGTTCATGATGATGTTCATGAATACCTGATTGATCTGTCCCGGATTGCACTGAACCGCCGGCAAGTCGCCAAGATCGGTTTTGATTTCAACCTTGTACTTGAGCTCATTCCATAGAATACCGATGACGCTTGTGATGCCGCGATTGATATCCGTCATTTCCATTTCAACGGTGAGACGAGAAAAAGTCCTGAGTTCGTTGACGATTTTTTTCACGCGTTCGGTTCCGGTAAGTGTTTCGTCCAGCATCGGTCCGATTTCTTCGAGGATATACCCGATTTCCAGATCTTGACGGAGCTTTTGAACCGAATCCGCCTTTTCGGATACGTTTTTTTCGACTTGCGTGAGGTATCCACTCATCGCGGTGAAGTAATCTTTGAGCAGATTGACATTCGTGATGACAAACGACATGGGGTTGTTTATCTCGTGCGCGACACCGGCAGCCAATTGCCCGATCGACGCCATCTTTTCCTGTTGAATGATCTGCTGTTGCGCATTTTTTAGATTACCGAGAGCGTTTTCCAATTCCTCCGTTCTGCTTTTTACCTTGCTGTCCAGATCGCCGTAGATTGCCCCCAGTTCCCGTGACATGATCTCGAAATTCCTGTTGAGCAGATTTATTTCGTCGATGCCCGTATCTTCCGCAGACAGTACGATTCCGTCGAGATGGTCCTTTATTCCCGAAGTCCGTTCACCGAGATGAAGTAAGGGGGTAGCGATCCTCTCGGCCGTTTTTTTCGACTTGACGAGGAGGTAGCTGAAAAAAGCCGAATAAAAAACGACCATCGCAATGAACGCCAGCCAGCCGACGCGCCGGGTAATCTCGTCCAGTTTGTTGACCGGATCGTTTACGACTTCCTTGTCCACCAGTATCATCAGACGCCATCCGGTTTCCTTGATGATTGATTGAGTCAGGAAATAGTTTCTGCCCCCGAGGGAAAAATCATTGATCGGTTTCTGGCCGGAAAATATGAAACGGATCTGGTTGGCTATAAGCGGATCCTTGTTGGTGAACAGGTTGAATTCCTCGGGTTTCATTGTGTCCGAGGTGACATGGGAAGTATAGACCTGTTCCCGGAGTTCCTTCAGGCCGAGCAGTTTTTCGACGGATTCCGGCATGGCGATGATAACGCCGTGCTGGTCGATGAGGAATGCGCTTCCATCCCACGGGAGTTTAAGGGACAGGATGTTTTTCACAAACCGGTCGACGGTCATGTCAATGCCGGTGACGCCTTCAAGAAAATTTTCGCGGTAAACCGGAACGATGCACGAGGCCATCCATCCCTGGCCGGCCGGATCGAGATACGTATCGGTCCACACGACGCCGCGTCCGGGATTATGCTTCAAATCAGCCAGATAGTAGAAATTGAAATCGGGAATGATCATGGTCGGGGTGTATACGTTCCAGGTATTTTCCAGATAGGGATAATAGCGGTTCATTGAATCCCAGGAATTAAAATAGATGCCGACGATATTTGGATTCGACTCAAGTATGAGTTTGTACAGCGGATCCATTGCCTCGGTCATGATCGCCTTGTTTTTTTCGGCCGGGGTGAAAAGACGGTCCGCGGAATACCACAGGGATGACCCTCCGTTGCGGGTCGTTTTGTAATGCACCCCGTTAGCGGCAGTGGTGAATTCGGGAACTCCGGACGGAATGCCGAAAGAGGCGGGGGTCGTGAACAACCGGCTGTTTTCTTGCTGAAGAAGGATTCCGAGTCTGGATATACTGTTGATCTGCTGGTCAAGTATCCGGGCTTCCCGGGACGCGATTTCGCCGATATTGAGCGTTGCTTCGGCCTGGAGCGTTTGTTTCGAGTTTTCCGAAAGGTAGCCGGTTATGATGAAATAGGTAATCAGAAGGGTGAATTCGATGAGCAAAATCGGTAATAGGGCGGCTTTCAGGTATTCATTATAAATGACCAATTTGATGGAACGGTTTTTTTTCATTGAAACCCCTGTTACACAAGTATAGGGTATCTTCTTTCTGTTTGCACTATCCGGTGCGAATATCGAGGGTGGATTGCCCGGTGTCGGCGTTCCGCTTGCACGCGAAGCCCCGCACTGTGTATAGTGTCTCCGTGAATATCAGCAGTTTCCATACGCATACCCGGTTGTGCAGACACGCGTCGGGTGACCCGGTTGACTATGTGCGCCGTGCGGAATCCGAGGGTTGTTCGGCGCTCGGCATTTCAGATCATTGTCCGTATCCCGACGGTCTGTGGAGCGGCAGCCGCATGCCCCTTTCCGACATGCCGAAATACCTCTCGCTGATGGCCGAGGCCAAAGCCATGGCTCCGTTTCCTTTGTTCATGGGATTCGAGTGCGAGTGGCATCCTGCCTACGAAAGCTGGTACCGGGATTATCTTCTTGCGGAAATCGGAGCCGAATACCTTGCCTACGGGCCGCACTGGGTATCGGACAACGGCGATTTCTGGTATATCGCCGAGGTGAGCGACAAACGCCTCCTGCGCCGGTACGTCGACCTGAGCGTGCAGGGCATACGCACGGGGCTGTATGATTTTGTCGCGCATCCGGACCTGCTGCTTGCCGGATATACCGCATTCGACGGTGATGTCCGCGCGGGCTGCGCCGATATCATCGATGCCGCAGTGGCCATGAACCTGCCGCTCGAGATAAACGGGCTCGGCCTCCAGCGTACCAAAATCCGCGGGGACAACGGACTCCGCTCTCCCTATCCCGTGCGGGAATTCTGGGAAATGGCCGTGGAAAGCGGCGCCCGGATCATCTGCAACTCGGACGCGCACCGGCCCGAGGATGTCCTCAAGTCCGGCCGCGACGCGCATGCATTTGCCGCCGCCATGGGGATCGTTCCCGAAGACAGTGCCGCCGCCCTCGGTTTCGCCTAGGCGTTGTCCGGCGAGAGTCCGGGGACCAGAAACCGGTCCGGAATCTTGGACGGTTTTCCCGAGCTGCCTACGCAGCCCCAGGACACTTCGGCTTCCGCGCATACTTCTCCCCGCTGGTTCGTGATTGTCTGGTGAAAGGTGCCGGAAAGCCTTCCGAGCTTGACCGGTTCGACTTCGATCGACAGTTCGTCGAACATGCGCGCCGACGCCCGGTAGCGGATGTCGATGCGGGTGATGTACAGGAAATATCCCGCGGCGAAAAAACCCTCGTAGTCGAAGCCGATCGCACGCAGGTATTCCATCCGGCCGTATTCCAGGTACTGCAGGTAAATGGCGTTGTTCACATGGTTGTAGGAATCGAGCTCGTGGCTCCTGA
>JFJP01031815.1_pt1 | contig 10199 bp, 11 predicted proteins | sample 431651 | NCBI WGS metagenome assembly JFJP01 (sample SAMN02602958, study PRJNA72255) | Microbial mat metagenome, whole genome shotgun sequencing project. | biome: fresh water; feature: sink hole; material: water; isolation source: purple microbial (photo- and chemosynthetic) mats found in... | reverse complement strand
TGCGCATTGACCACAGATACAAAAAAATAAAAACAGATAATTTTTCTGAAAAAACTTTTCAAATGAGATTTCCATAAATTATAAAAAGCCTACAAAGTTATTTTTGTAGGCTTAAAACATAACTAATCAAGAAAAAACCTATCAGATATTTAAGACCTGATAGGTTTTATACCAGAAAATTTATTTGTAACTACTTATTCAGCGTTTAAAACAAATTAGTGCAAGCTTTTGGATTGTAAGTTCCATTAAGCCTATTACTGCTAAATGTTACTTGACAACCTGGGGTATGTTTTCCACCAGCGATGTTAACCCCGAAAATTTTGATTTTCCATGTACCAGCAACTTTCAACTCTTCATCTGAAGCTGAAAAAGATTGCACATCTTGAAACGCTAAAATATCGGCTGTTTTTTCAGTTTGTTGCACAACAGCTTTATCAGTTGAAACGACCGCTTCATCAGCAAACGCAGTTGATGAGCCTAATAAAGCAATCATTAAAGCCGTTGTCATAAACAAATTTTTCATCATAAACTCCTTAACACTGTTAGAATGAGCCTAGGCTTTTAACCTAGTTGATTGATTGTCTGACTACTTATCAGACACAAATTAGGTTACATGATTGCACTGCAAATTAACACCAACTAACAGTTGCTAATATAAGTGCTAAAGCTACCACTGTCAGTTGTTAAAATAACCATTTAAGGGAGAATCTAATGACTTTAGCTGAAAATCTTAAATTAATTCGCAAGAACGAAAAATTATCACAAGAAGACATGGCGGAGAAATTGGGATATAAATCAATCAACGGTTATGCCAAAGTAGAACGTGGAGAGTCTGTGCCTAACAACGAAAAACTGAAAAAAATAGCTGAAGTTTTGGAAACCGATTTGGAAGACCTGTTAAGCTCACATGATGGTAATAATTTTACGATGAAAGGTAAATGTCACCATAATCATCAAGGACAAACTGTCATTTTATTATCCGAAACAGAATGCGCCCATGAATTAGAAAAAGCGCGGTTGTTATTGCAAGAGCGGGATAAGGAAATTGAACTGTTGAAAGTACAAATTGCGCAATTGCAGGAAATTAATGCGTTGCTGAAAAATAAAACAGGGGATTAAAATGCTATTACAAGAACAAGTCATTCAAGAAATACACGAAATTCCACCCGAAAAATTAATGGATGTGTACAAATTTATCCATCAATTTCGTTTGAATTTATCCCTATCGCAACCTAAAAAATATAAAACGATTGATGAGGTTTTCGGCAAACTTCACAAGCCAGAGCGAAAAACTGTTTCTATTGAAGAAATGAATGTTGCAATACAAACTAGAATGCGTAATAAATTCAAATGAAAGCGATTTCTCGTTCCCAAACTCCAGTTTGGGAACGCATACTGACAAGCTCTGCTTGGAATCATTCGTTAAGCAGAGCTTAACGGTAGGCATTCCCAAATAGAATTTGGGAACGAGAATATGTCCGCTTAGATAAAATTAAATATGGCGCAAAACAATATCATCCAAAACGAAATTTAAGTAGTTCTGTTAATTTATTATATCAATATTACAATACTGAGGGCTTAATTATGGCTTACACCATTGAGCAGTTTCAAAAAGATGTTGCCAATGAATATCTACATTATTTAACGCCAGAAGAGATTTTAAAACAAATTGCGCAATTGCAAGAAATGAATGCACTGTTAAAGAACAATACATAACCGCTTTAAAATTTAAACCATGCAAACTAAAACAAAATCTCAATACTACACTGTAGAAGACTATCTTTTGCAGGAAGAAACCGCAGAAGAAAAAAGTGAATATTGCAATGGAGAAATTTTTACAATGGCAGGCGGTACACCCAATTATAATCGAATCTGTTTAAACGTCAGCAGTGAGCTGAATTTCAAATTGCGAAAAACAGCTTATCAAGTTTATATGGCGGATATTAAATTATGGATTCCACACAGCAATAATTTTAAATATCCTGATGTGATAATTATTGAAGGCAACCCGCAATATTATAAGAATCGGAAAGATATTATTTTAAATCCAATTGTCATTATTGAAGTGCTGTCTGACTCTACTAAGAATTATGATAGGGGCAATAAATTTCAACAATACCGAACTCTGGAAAGCTTGCAGCATTATATTTTAATCAGCGAAGATGCTATTCATATCGAATACTTTAAAAAAGTGGCTAAATATGAATGGCTATTAGCCGATATAAATCAACTTGATAGCCATTTAAAACTAACGCAGCTGGATATTATTTTAAATGTCAACGATATTTATGAGCGCGTGGATTTTTCTTAAATCATATAACATAAAACAAATTTTTTGTAAAAGAAAAGAGGGGGGGGAATTAAAAAAAGCACGTTTTCAAATTCATCCCACCTTTGGGAATCAAAAATTACCTTTTTGACTCCCCTTGTTTAAAAACCCTTTTAGCAACAATGGGTTAGCGTCACTCACAAAAGCGCACTTCCACCCGCAATCCCCCTGCTGCATTAACCCTTGCTAAACTGATTTGCGCGTGATGTAAATCCGCAATTTCTTTAATAATCGCCAGCCCTAAGCCGCAGCCTTCCCCCGAACTATTAGCAGGACGATAAAAACGCTCAAACACTTTATCTAATTCGGTCTCTGCAATCCCACAACCATCATCTTCAACCATTAAAGTTATACTGGGCTGACAATACACTTTTACCCCAATCGTTCCGTGTTCATTACCGTAGCTAATGGCGTTATCCAACAAATTTGCCAATAATTCTTTTAATAAAATTTCATCCGCTTTCAGAAATAAGGTATCGGTTTGCGTGTCAAAACTTAAGCTCATTTTTTTCTGCAACGCTTTGGGTGTCCAATCTATGCAAACCTCTCGTGCCAATGCTGCTAAATTAACCGCTTGCAAACGGTGCATTCCTTCGACTGGCTCGGCTTTAGCTAACACTAATAATTGCGTAATTAAATGGGTTGCTCGATTGGCACTGGTTTGAATTTGCACTAACGCAGGACGCATTGCGGCTAAATCATCCTCACGCATTGCCCGTTCTGCTTGGAGCTTTAAGCCTGCTAACGGGGTGCGTAATTGATGCGCGGCATTGGCAATAAAACGTTGCTGTGCCGCAATTGCACAAGCTAAACGGGTTAATAAATCGTTAATTGTATCGGTTAGGCAGCGAACTTCGGAAAAAACATAGGTTTCGGCAATCGGACTTAAATCACGCGGTGAGCGTTGCGCAATTTCATCCGCCAGTTTATGCAGCGGTTTTAGCCCCCGTTTGACCCCTGTCACAATATAAAATCCTGTTAATAACACTAAAATGCTTTGTGGCAATAAATCGGCAATGAGAATATCACGCATCATGGCACGGCGTTTATTGAGAGTTTCTGCCACATGAACAAACACTTTTTCATTAATCTCAGGGCGTTGTATCAGCATTGACACCACCCGCACTGATTCATCATAAATCGTCTCGTTAAAAAAAATCGGTTGTGACCAATCGGCTTTGGGGTCAAATGATTCAGGCACAAACGCATCGCCTGCAATCACCCCTTGTTCAGCAGAAATAATTTTAAAATAGGTTTTGTCCGCCTCATCCCATTTAAACATTTCTAACGCCGAGGCGGGCAATTCAACACGCGCTTTATGATTTTTAACTTTGATTTCCTGCACTAAAGACCGAGCAGAATCCAGTAACCAGCGGTCATAGGCAGTATCAACATAATGCCAAGTAATAAAATACGACAAAATCGCTTCTACGGTCATAAAACACAGCAGCGGAATAATCAACCGTAAAATAAACCCTGACTTTAAACTGCTGTTTTTAGCTTTCATTGGGGATTTCCAACAAATAGCCTAACCCGCGAAGGGTTAAAATCACCATCCCATAATTTTCAAGTCGTTTGCGTACCCGATGAATGTAAACTTCAATCGCGTTATCTGCCAACGCTTCGCTGTTATCAGCCGCTAGTCGCTGCGCAATGCGGTCTTTACTGACCACTTTTCCTGCTAACATCATCAAAATTTCTAACACCTCATATTCTCGTGCCGATAGCATAATCGCTGCACCGTCAGCTAAAACCTGATGGTTTTCTGTATCTAAACTTAACCGACCCACCGTAATCAGATGGCTAAATCCCCCATAACAGCGGCGAATCAAGGCTTTGATGCGGGCTTCTAATTCGCGCAATTCAAACGGTTTGGTTAAATAATCATCCGCCCCTTGTTCAATACCGTTAATTCTGTCATTCATCCCATCGCGTGCAGTTAAAATCAAAATGGGTAAGGCTAGTTTACGATGGCGCAAATGCCGCAACAGCGTTAAACCATCCATATCAGGCAAGCCCAAATCCAATAAAATCAAATCAAATTTCTGCACATCCAATAATTGTTCTGCATAATGCCCTGTTTTGGCACACGTCACGCTATAGCCACTTTTAGCCAAAGTGTACTGGAGTCCATCGGTTAAAACAGAGTCATCTTCAACGACTAAAATATTCATTTTCAGTTAAATTCACACTTGAAAGGTTATTGAAAGCTAAGACTTCTACAATGAAAGTCTATTACAAGGGTATTAATTAGCATAATAAACTTTCATAAGCCTTACACTATGATGTTATTAAGTATTTAAAATCCCCTAACCTTCAAATAGAAGAAGGATTTAATTAAAAAGGAGGAAAATAATGATTCACAAGCATTTAATTTATTATACGCAACATTTAAAACAAGATATTCCCGCTGGTTTAGTGGTATTTCTAGTTGCGTTACCGCTGTGCTTAGGGGTCGCTTTAGCTTCTGGTGCGCCGTTATTTTCCGGTTTAATTGCTGGCTTGCTGGGCGGCTTGTTGGTGTCTTGGTTAAGCGGTTCACAACTAAGCGTTTCAGGGCCAGCGGCGGGTTTAACCGTTATTGTGTTTAACGGCATTGAGCAACTGGGTAGTTTTAACGCTTTTTTACTCAGTCTAGTCATCGCTGGTGTGTTACAAATGACTTTAGGCTACTTAAAAGCCGGTATTATCGGCGCGTTTTTTCCATCCTCGGTGATTAAAGGTATGTTAGCGGCGATTGGTTTAATCTTAATTATCAAGCAGTTACCTCATGCCATTGGTTATCACGCCGGTTTTGAAGGCGATGAAAGTTATATGAATGAAACCGCTGAACAAAGTTTTGCAGAAGTGTTGGAGCTATTTCATGCTATTTCCCCTGGTTCTGCGATGATTACTGCTGGGTCGTTAATGATTTTAATCCTCTGGGAAAGCGCGTGGATTAAAAACATAAATCTATTGCGGATGATTCCCGGGCCATTACTGGCGGTGAGTTGGGGGGTATTGTACAACACCTTGGCAAGTCAGTTTTTTCCGGCGTGGGCAGTGTCAGGCGAACACTTGGTCTCTTTTCCCGTCACTACCACCCCACAGCAGTTTTTTAGTTTATTTTCATTTCCTGATTGGGCGGCGTTAACGAATCCTAAAATTTACACAGTCGCGTTTACCTTAGCGATTATTGCCAGTTTGGAAACCCTGTTAAGTTTAGAAGCGGTGGATAAATTAGACCCGCTCAAACGCACCGCACCGACTAATCGCGAGTTAAAAGCCCAAGGGTTTGCCAATTTGCTCAGTGGTTTAATCGGTGGCATTCCGATTACCGCCGTGATTGTGCGCAGTGCTGCCAATATTAATGCCGGTGGACAAACGCGGATTGGCTCGTTTGTGCATGGCATATTTTTACTGTTAAGTGCGGTGTTTTTCGCCAATCAACTGAATTTAATTCCACTGGCGTGTCTGGCGGCGATTTTATTGCAAACTGGCTATAAATTAGCTAAACCACAGTATTTTATCGACTTTTACAAACAAGGCTGGAATCAATTTATTCCGTTTGTGGTCTCTGTAGTCGCCATTTTACTCACCGACTTATTAGAAGGCATTATGATTGGCATGGCGGTCGGGCTGTTTTTTGTGATACGCGCTAATTATCATGCCTCAATTACCTTAACCGAGCTCAATAATCATTACACCTTGTCCTTAAATAAAGACGTTTCATTTTTAAACAAAGCCCTGTTGCGCCAATGTTTGGATGAGATTGAAGAAAATAGCAGCGTCACTATTGATGCGACCAAAGCGACTTTCATAGACCACGATATTGTTGAGGCTCTGGAAGACTTTTTACAAGCCGCTGCCGATGGCAATATTAGCGTCGAAGTTATTGATGTTAAAGGTAAACAGACCCTTAAAAAACAAAATCCCCTCGCCGCAGTGTAACGCATTAAGAAGTTAATACGGTTTTAGAGTAATGAAAATGACTTTAAATATTCACCAAAAAATCAGCCTTGCTGTTGTGACAGCGATTATGATGATTTCAATGTATGATGCAGTGTTTCACTTCTTGCTATGGCTAGTGCATATTTTATTTGAAAGTGCTGAGTTTATTCTCGACCATCTTATTGAGGGTTTGTTTGAGATAGGCAATCGTGAAACTGAAATCGTCGTTTTTTATATTCTGCTTTCACTCATTGGCAGTGCTGTTTATAAACTTTACTGCGCATTACCGCGCTGGAAAGACACATTTAAACAAAACTTGGAACAGCAAAAAACTGAAACATTAATGCAATGGCAAGAAATGTCAGTGTTGGGAAAAATGGCGTGGTGGAGTTTTTTTATTACCACAGTTAATTGCTGGCTGTTTTTAACCTAAAAATCACTTTAACCTGTTTCTTTTGAAACCCTCTATTGTTTAAACCGCCCTGATTATTCAAAAAGCTCATGCTAAACAACAAACCGTCAACTAATCTCCTGTCTGACAACTTAAAATACGACTTGCCAGCGGGCATTGTCGTGTTTTTAGTTTCCATTCCGATGTCACTCGGCATTGCGTTAGCCTCTGGCGCACCGTTATTTTCCGGCTTAATTTCGGGCATTATCGGCGGCTTAATTGCAGCGCCGTTAAGTGGTTCAAATTTAGCCATCAGCGCAGCGTCGGCGGGAGTATCAGTTTTAGTATTAACCGCCATTAAAGAGTTAGGATTTGACAATTTTTTACTCGCCGTGGTGCTGGCAGGGATTTTACAATTTTTATTAGGCAGCTTAAAAGCAGGGGTAATTGCCCATTATTTTCCCTCTTCGGTAATTAATGGAATGTTGTCAGGCATCGGTATCATTTTGTTTTTAAAACAAATTCCTCACGCCTTAGGTTATGACCGAGATTATGAAGGCGATTTAAGTTTTGCCCAAGCCGATCATTTCTCATCCTTTTCTGAACTTCTAAATGCCTTAAACTTTACCTCACCTACCGCGATTTTGATTGCGATACTGTCCCTGATTATTTTGATTGTGTGGGAACAGCCCTTTATCACGGCATCCAAACAGAGCCATTCTTATCAGGGGATTTTATTTGTGGTTGTATTAGGGATTGTGGGCAATCAAGCCTTAGTCTATTTTACCCCAGAATTAGCTTTAAAAAACAACCACTTAGTTTCATTACCTGTTTTTGAAGATATAAACGGACTATTACAACAATTTCACCTGCCCGATTTTTCTCAACTGAATCAGCCCAAAATTTATTTAACCGCCCTCACCTTAGCTTTAGTGGCGAGTTTAGAAACTTTGATGTGTTTAGAAGCGGTGGATAAATTAGACCCTTATCGCCGGCTTACCTCAACCAGTCGCGAACTCAAAGCCCAAGGCATTGCCAATATTGCCAGCGGTTTAATCGGTGGCTTACCGCTAACTCAAGTGATTGTGCGCAGCTCAGTGAATATTCAAGCGGGGGCAAAAACCAAAGCCGCTGCCATTATTCAAGCTATTTTAATGATGTTAGCGATTAAATTTATTCCTGCTTGGCTAAATAAAATTCCTTTGGCAACCTTAGCCAGTGTGCTACTTGTTGTCAGTTACAAACTTATCAATCCACGCATTTTTAAAACGATGCGGCAAGCAGGAATTTATCACTTTATTCCCTTTTGCGTCACCATCTTAGGCTTGGTATTAACCAATTTATTAATCGGCATTGCAATTGGATTAGTCACCGCTTTGTTTGCGATTTTATTGGAAAATTACAAAAGTGCCTCGTATTTTCGCGAAGCCATGATAGGCAATAAAATCATTTTTCGCCTCTCAGAACACGTTTCGTTTTTAAACAAAGCCAATATTAAATACACCCTTGACCATGTGCCTAAAAATAGCGAAGTGGTAATTGATGGCACGCGCTCAAAATACATTGATTATGATGTTTACGAAGTGATTGAAAATTTTAAGCAAGAAGCGGTATTGAAAAATATTGAATTAACCTTGGAAAATATGCGTGGGTTTGGCGTGTTAAAACCGATTGAAAAAGCCCGCAGTCAAACCTATGCCACGCAACAGTCATTGACGGCGGCGTGTGTGTTAGAAATTTTACAAACGGGTAATGCCCGTTTTATCAATAATTTAGAAGCCAATCGTAATTTACTCGAACAAGTCAATGACACTCAACAAGGACAATTTCCTTTAGCCATTATTTTAAGCTGCATGGATTCACGCACGTCTGTGGAATTGATTTTTGATTTAGGCTTAGGGGATGTTTTTAGTGCGCGGGTCGCAGGCAATGTGGTCAATGATGATATTTTAGGCAGCATGGAATACGCTTGCAAAATTGCAGGTTCTAAATTAATTGTGGTTTTAGGGCATTCGCATTGCGGCGCAATTAAAGGCGCGTGTGACCATGTTGAATTAGCGCATTTAAGCGGATTGTTGGCAAAAATTCAACCGGCGGTTCATGCCATCAGTTCAGAAACGCAACTGTCCAAACTTGAGCGGGTGGAAAAAGTGGCGGAAAAAAATGTGCAATTAACCGTTGCTCAAATCAGAGCAAAAAGTCAGGTTTTAGAACAAATGATTCAAGCAGGCGAGTGTGGGATTGTCGGTGGAATGTATGATGTCGAAACAGGACAGGTGCATTTTTTCAATCCAAGTTGGTAAAAATAATCTAACGTAAAAAGAGTAATTTAATTACACGAACACAAATTATTACTTTAGTCTGTACTAATATGACAACTGCGTTACAATACTTGTTTTTTTGAGTAGGCGAGCCATGCTTTTTCAGAGACTTAAACAACACGACCATAATTTTGGAGACCTTAAAATGAATTTCGGTATTCATCACAAAATTATGCTGTTATCGGCATTGATCATTTTTGTTTCATTTACTTACGACAGCTTATTCCATTTGATCATTGGATTATTACACGGCATTTTTGAATCGGTTGAGTATGTTCTTGATGGCTGCATCGAACATTTATTTGATACTGGAACCCATAAAACCCAAGTCATTGTTTTTTATATCTTGGTTTTGTTTATCAGCTACGGCTTCTACCGCATCTATTGTTTTATTCCCCGCTGTTGTCGCAGCCTAAAAACCAGTTTAGCTAACGATAAAGCAGAAGTTTTAAGCTACTGGCACTCGCTTTCTTTCTTTAAAAAACTCCAATACAGTTCCGCTGTTATTTTTATCCTCAGTTGTTGGTTCTTTTTAGGGTTTTAGCCTTTCCTCAGCCATCGCTTACAAAAAAAATCCGTTTGTAGGTTTTTACTGATAAGGAACAACCTCTCACTTTTGTGAGGCATATCACCTTCTTTGTTGCTTTTTGTCATCAAACTGTAACAAACCTGTCACGAAACTGTCATTTTTCTGCATTAACCTTGCTGGCAATAAAAACTACTTCTAAGAGCAAGGCATGAAATTATCCAAATTAACACTGACAGTTGCGACTATTTTGGGCGTAACTCTGTCATCAGCGGCGTTTGCTATTGAGCTTTATGTTGATACCCATACCAAACAGATTTATGCGGAACCTGGAAAAGGACGCAAATTAATGGGAAAATTTGTCCACATAGAGGAAAAAAATGCTCATCATAAACACCAAGAAGGTGAGCATGACTTTGCCGATATTAAGGCGATACAAGAAGATTTAGCGTTAAAAAACAATGCGATTAAAGCGTTGGAAGAAAAAGCAGAAGCTGCAAGTACAAGTGCAAGTGGAATGCCTACAGTTACAATGGATAAAAAAGGCTTGCAAGTTATATCGAAAGATAAAAACTTTAAGTTTAAATTCGGTGGTCGTATTCACGCAGATGCTTCATTTGCAGGCGAAGACAATTATTTTGACAGCAAAGGTCACCATGTTCGGCCAGATGATGGCACTGAAATCCGCCGCGCTCGAATGCG
>JFJP01029046.1_pt1 | contig 10199 bp, 11 predicted proteins | sample 431651 | NCBI WGS metagenome assembly JFJP01 (sample SAMN02602958, study PRJNA72255) | Microbial mat metagenome, whole genome shotgun sequencing project. | biome: fresh water; feature: sink hole; material: water; isolation source: purple microbial (photo- and chemosynthetic) mats found in... | reverse complement strand
TTATTCATTGAATTATTCATCATTGAATTATTCATCATTGAATTATTCATCATTGAATTATTCATTGAATTATTCAATATTGAATTATTCATTGAATTATTCAATGAATTTTCTCTTGGTTTTTCTAATGAATTTTGAGGTTTTTCTAATGAGGCTTTTGAAAGAGGAACTATGGTGTTTTTATGAGGAAAAGGAGCATTTTGATGAAAAGATGCATTATAAATGGGGATATAAGAAGAAATCAAGTGCTGGAAATCAGGGATTTCTTCGTATTCGTTCAGCATTTTGTGGCTTTTTGTTGATAAATTTGAATCAAAGAGAGTGTTTTTCTTCATGAATTTAAATTTTTTATCAATATTCGAGATTTTATTTAAAAACAGCCTGTTTTTTGTTTTTTTCTGTTAATTTGTAATTTGTTAATAATTTATTTAAAAAAGCATGAATAACTTAAAAAAAATGGTTTTTTTATTTAAAAAAGCCATTTTTCGCAATTTTTCATTTATCGAGAATTCTTCTCAATGAAGAGACTTCTAAATTTTTCCCTATAAATAAAAACCGGCTGTATTTCTCGATTCCACTCACTTTCCATTGCAAATCGCACCTTTTTATTTCAAAAACCTCATCAACTGCTTGTAAAGAATAAATAAAATCGTCATCAACTACCGAAATTATGGCTTTTATTCTAAGAACACAACAATTCTCTGGTTTTTCCCATAGTAAAAGCCCTATATTTTTTTCTAATTTACTCAATATAAATTCTTCATTTGATGAGAAATTCAATGTTATATAGTCTAATTTGCTATGGGAATGATGTGTGTTAAAAGCATCGAGAGTTTGTAATAAATCAAAGTTGTCTTTCGTTGCGAAAAACCCACAGTTTTCAAAGATTATTTTAATGTCTATTTCACAGAATTTCGTTCTTTTTTAATAATTTTATTATATTATTAATTTTCTTGATAAATTTGGTGGTTTTTTAAAGAAATTTCATTGAAAAAACAGTGTTTTTAAAGATTACTTGAAGATTTTAGCAAGTGGATTGATGTTTAATAGTTCTTTTTCGCATAAATCTGCATTTATTTCATCGATTTTATCCTTTTACAATAAAAAAGAATAAAATTCTTAAAAGACTTCTATTGAAATGACTAACAATTTGGTTTAATAAGATAATATTTGCAAACATGGTTTGTTTTAAGAAGATTTCTTCTTTTTTTAACGTATTAAATTTGTGTGCTGGTATAATTGAGACAATAGACTTTAAAATCGCTGGGAATTTCAGTTCTTCATCTGTCCAAAACGTTTTTATCGTCTAATAAATCGTTTTTATCATAGATTTCCTCAATAATTACTGAAGAAGGATCAGCAAGTCCATTGGTTTCAATCAGAATAAAGTCTAATTTATAAGTCTCATTCATAAGGAAATACTCAATAGCTCTTAAAAGATCATTCCTTTTCATAAGAAAATTACATAGAGAACTTATTAAAGGAATAAAGGGCTATTTACTTAGCACTACAACAAATACAGCCATTTGGCAGTTCATAGAATTTATCAAATAATTTCCCTTGAGAATCTTTAATTAAAGGAGCTTCTATACCCATTTCTTATTAAAAAAATTAGTCTTTTTGTAAAGAAAATGGAAAAACCATCAGAGAATTCGTTTTGAATTACAGCTACTTTGTAGGAGGATTGCTGCTGGAGGATGTATTGGATTAATGTAGTTTTTCCAGCGCCTAAGTAACCACATAGGAGGATGATTGAACAGTTTGGGGTTTCCATTGTTTAGTTGTTTGTACTCTTTTGTAAAAAAATTATTTTGGATTTGGGGTAATAAACAAAAAAATATCAAAAAGTGCAAATTTAATGAAATTTTATAAAATAATGGTCCTCGCAAAATATTAAAGAGATATTTTTACAATTAACATTCCAAAATCGAAGTTTTTTCTTCTTTATTTATTTAGCAAAAGAAATAATGAGAGGAAATAAAGATTCTTTTAGGAAAATTCACTTTTAAAAATAAATACCTACTTATTTATTTTTTTTATTATTTATTACTGTGCTATTTTTTAAATTAAACTTAAAAATTAAATAAAATTAGAAAAAAATGAATAAAATTAGAAAAAACCATTATTAATTTAGAAAAAAACATTACTGTATTAAATTTCTAAAAATTAAATGAAAATAATTAAATTTAAATAAAATAAAATAAAAAATCCAAAAAGATTAGAAAAAATCAAAAAATTAATGAATTTAAAAAATAAATTTTCTTATTAGAAAAATTAATATTTGTTTTATTTTGGTTTAAATTGAAAAAATTAATGCCAATTATTTCCTTCTATCATCATTGTTTGATCTAAATTTTTTATCCAATCACAATTTTATTCAAAAATAAAAAGTTTATAATAAGAAAAATGTAGGTTTTTAAAAAATTAAACGTGTGGAATATAATAATTAATTCAATTAAAACAATTTAAGGTTTCTTTGGCGTTTTCTGCATAAAGTCATCTGAATCAAAATTTTCTTCTCTATAAATTGTTTCCTTTCCTTCAAAAATCGGTTTTTTAGATGGACTAATTTGATAATTGTCATTCACGATATTTTCCAATTTCATCGGCTGGTTATTCATGAAAAAGCTATTATTATCTACAAAATTCAAAGCATTTTTATTAGTTTCATTCTCTGGGTTTTTTTTTCTACTCAAAAAATCATATTCATTATGTAATATTTCCTCTCTTTCAGCAATTTGGTGCATCTCGTTTGTTATTTTACTTGGTCCAAATGACATGAAGTTATTTGGTTTATGTGAAATTATTCCCTCATTATTTGTTGTTTTATTCAAATAAGATTTCTCATTGTTTGTTATTTTATTCAAATATACATTTTCACTTGGTTTATTCAAAAATAAATCATCATTAGGTTTATTCAAACAAAAATTCTCGTTTTTTTTGTTTAAGTATAAATTGTCATTTGTTTTGTTCAAATATAAATTGTCATTTGTTTTGTTATAATATCCATTGATATTTGGTTTGTTCAAATATTCATTATCATTTGCTTTATTCATTTCTGAATTTTCATTTGCTTGATTCAAATATAAATTTTCATTTGGATTATTCAAATATGAATTTTCATGTGTTTTATTCAAAAATAAATTATCATTCGGTTTATTCAAATGCAAGCCATCATTTGGTTTATTATTCAAATAGAAATTGTCAATTGGCTTATTAATATATAAATTGTCATTTGGTTTATTTATATATAAATTATCACTTGGCTTATTCAAATAAACGCCAGGATCCAAATGATTCATATTCGAGAGGTTAGGAGCTAAAGGGATTTGTTGATAGGGCATTTGATAATTCAAATAAAAAGGAGCTGACCTTTGTTCAGGAAGATGTGCAATAGGACTATGGGTCATATGCATTCGAACAGGGTTATTAACCATAGCCTCTAATATATCCAAACGATTGTTTGTTGATTTCAATTGTGCTTTCAAATCATTTTCAATATAATCGAATTTCTCAAAAAGCATGTTTTGAAGCTAATAAACAAATAAAGCTTCAAAATAAATTTATTTTTACAGAAGAAATCTGATTCATTTTCTCCATAACATCTATATATTCTTTATTGTTGAATTTTCTTGAACTTTCTTCGTTCTTCATTGGACTTTTGATTATATTAGGTGAATTTCTGATCGATTTCTTCACAAATTCTGTATCGCTGCTCACATGAACCATTATTTTCTGAGGACTTAACCTCTCATTTTGTTGTTTTTTCCTCAAATCAAGAAAATTATTCAAAGAACCCTCTTCTTTATCACATTGATATTCTTTTTCTAAAACTTTTCTATTTGTAGAATTGTTTTGATTTAAAGGTAATAGTGGATGATTGGTCTTTATTTCAATGCCATCAGTTTTGTGGACTGCATTTCTAAGAAATTCTGGGTTTATTGGTCTATTTAAAATTCCTGCCTTCTTCAAATTTTTCTTTTTGGAACTGTCCGATTTTTTATCCAAAAAATCTTAAAAATTTTTAAAAATTTCAAAAAATTTCAAAAAATTTCAAAAATTTCAAAAAATTTCAAAAAATTTCAAAAAATTTCAAAAATTTCAAAAATTTCAAAAGTTTTAAAAAATCTATAAATAAATACTTTCTTTTGAAAAGGAATTCTTAATTGTTGCACTAATATTGATTTTGACTTCCTTTCTTTCGCTTTGTTCATTAAAGTTTTCTTCATCTTCTTCCACATAATTATTAACCTCGCTCTTATCTTCCCATTCAATTCCTTTAATCTCCTTCACGATATTAATAGCCATCGCTGCTGCATCCCTCACATGTTTTATCTTATCAAATCGACAATTATTCAACTCTTTTATAATTTCTTCTTTATGTTTCACAACGCCGTCAGGAATCAATACACATAGTGTATAAATGATATCATTAGCAATTTTTCTGACAGTCCAATCAGTATTCATCATTGTTTCAAGCACTAAAGGCAAAATTTCATCCAAATGTTCTTGAAATTTCTCTTCAACACCTAGAATCAAACTCAATAAGCTTTCTAATAATTGTGTTTGCGATTTACAAAACCCATTCAAATAAGCTTCTTTTATTTTATTTACTATTCTGGACATAAGAAACTCCAGACAATTCACAGGAGATGTCTGGATAATTCGCGAAATACACATAGCGGAGCCTATCTGTGTGTTTTTTTGATCATGTGCACATGCTTGAATATATGTTCTATCAACAATCCCATAGTTTCGCTAATAGCCTGATTCAACTGATTATCACCTTCTTTTAATCGTTTATTAAGACTTGTGATGATTTTCGGGAATATTTCTAGGATTTTATCTTCATAAATCTCTGCTATTAACCCATAAACCTTTATGTATTCTTTACGAGTTGAAGGTTTTTGATGTTGTTGATGAATTTCGGATAGAGAATTTAGAACGATCAATAAACGCTCATTATCTTTCAAATGGTTTGTTAATAGCTCACGGATTTCGTCAAGACCGGTTTTAAGTGTTGAATTGCTGCTCAGTTTCGAAAGGGAGGAAAGGAAACTTTGACGAAAAGCTTGAGTGGTGTCAATTGAGGAGGAAGGTTGAGTTTTTTTAGTTTTGAGCATTTGTTTGTTGTTTTTTCTGATAATATTTTAAATTATGTTTTTGAATTTTTTATTTGTTTGTTTGTGAAAATTTGACTTTTTTTATTTTGAATTGAAATTCATTTAAAAAAATTGTTAATTTTGAGTAAAATTAATGAAAAATTAAAATTTTTGCTCAAAAACAATTTTTTTTTTTTAATTCAAATAATAAATAAATCATTAAACAAAACAAAAAAGAGAATATTTATCAAAAAAGTAGCTTTTTTACATCAAATTAATTGTTTATATCACAATTAAATTCTTCATCACAAAAATCTTAACTTTCTTCAACAATGAACAAAACTCAATTCAATCTAATCATAAATTTCTTAGATACGTTTCCACCCTGAAAATCCACTCTTTGGAACGTTTCGTAAGCTGGGATCCTCATTCTCCCATCCCAAGTGACCTTAATATTGGTTGTGAACGTAAACCCCCCTTTTCCTTCCAACACGAAGGGCATTTTCTCCACTTTTATCGGTTTGCTACCAATAATCCCTACATTTATATCAAATTCCACGAATTTTATCATGTTTTGTTTCGCGAAATTCAATTGTTTCACAAAGACCTTCCATTCAAATTTTTTGCTATTTTGTGCATTTCCGACCCTTGGTTTTGTGAGAATCTCTTTGAATTCATAGCCATATCCCATAAATAGCACTTTTTTGCTTTGGTTCTGTTGATCGACTAAAGCTTTTTGAGCCCGATTAACAAGTCTTTTTTCTGGAAGTTTCTCTTGCATTTCTTCAATAAGTTTTTGATTCAAATTCTTATCAGTTTTGTCATAATTTTCTGCGAATTGTTTTCGACATAAAGGACATTTGTTCTCATAGAAGGATAGATCATTAAGACATGTTATACAGAAATTATGAGAACAATTCAGTTGAATTGGTTTATAGAAAATGTCTAAACAAAGAGAACAAAGGTAGTTATATTCTTGCAAATCGGTTTTGTTTTCCTCAAGATTTGATACTTTTTTAGGGATTATTTGTTCTTTTTTTTCATCATTATTCAATTTTTTCTCTTCATAATTGATTGTTTCAACAAGTTTCTGTGGTTTTTGAAGAGATATAACGTCTTTTTCTTCTTGTTTGATCTCTTCTTTTTTGATTTTTTCAATAAACTTATTTTTTCTTTCAAAATTAATTTCTTTTTCTTCATTATTTTTTTTTGAATTTTCATTCTCTTTATTCTTTTCTTTCTTTAATTTTTCTTCAGAATGATGACTCCTTATATTTAATCTTCCAAAATTCTCAACTTCTATAGGTATTATTCCTTTGTCCCTCTTCTGATTCAAACTACTGCTTCTTTTCGCCAATCCCTCATCAAATTTCCTCAGAAACTCCAATATACTTTCCCACAAAAAATCAGCAATCCAAAATGGTTCTTTTGACGATTTAAAGGTCAATAATCTTGAAAATTTCAAATATTTATTCAAAAGACGGCCTTGGGCTATTGGATGCCCATCATCTTCTATATCATAAACCAAAAGACACGGTATCGGAAAGTTCAAAAACCGTTTAATATCCCCACAAACCGGTCTATCCATTAATAGTATTTCAGTTATATCATTCTTTTGGAAAACTGCATTAAAAATAGATGAGCCTCCTTGTGAATGTCCAAATAATGCAAAAGCTTTTGTATAATTCAAAGCTTGATAAATCTCTTCGATTAATTCCAAAGGGTAACTGCGAACACTTTGCTTAGAACCTGAAGAATTACCATAGCCTGGACAATCGATTGCCACTATAAAAAAACGTCGAATAAAACAGATTTTAGCTATATACTCAAATAGCAGGAAATTGTATTCTTGAGAGGAATTATTAGGACCTGAACCGTGGATTATTAAGATCAGGGGGTCACCTTTGAAACCACAACAGAGGTAGAAGATACGACCGAATTTTGTTTCCATAAAGTATTGACCGATTGATGGCTCCATATGTTGTATGTTGGAAAAAAAAAAAAATTAAGTGATTAAATGAAAAAAATGAAGGTTTTTGAACAATATTTTTAGATTTTATCAGAAATTCAATTAATAGGGGAACATTCTGATTTAGAAATTAATTGAAAAATTAAAAATTGGAAAGTTTTCATAGAAAAACCCTTTGAATCTATTAAAAGAAAATAGAAAAATGTTAAAATTTTCAAAATTATTTTAATCTTCTTTTTTTTGAAACAAAACAAAAAATGGCTCAATTTTTTCAGGAAAAAGCCCTCCAAGAAAAATTCCAAAGGCTTCAAAAAGTTCTCTTTATCCAATAAAATCGCAAATATTAACTTTTCCTTTAATATAGTTAAGTGAATCTTTACAAAAACGTTCAAAACCCCCAAAACTTCTTGAAAAATCCAATAAAACGCCTTCTTCCCCTCCCAAAAAATTCAAAGATCAATCGACAAGTCCTTTAAAATCAAGCAAATTATCATTTATAAGCTTTTTGATTTGCAATAGAGAGCCTGATATTATGGCAATGACCAGAACCCTTTTAAAAGCAGAAAGTGCCCAAATACAAATCGAAATAAAGCCATTAGAAAACGAAATGGAAAGATTAAAGATCATACAAGAAGAATTACAAGAACAAATCATGAGTTCTAGGATAATTGAGAAGCAATTATCAATGAAAACAGAAGAAATTTTCCAGTCAAACATCTTTAAAAATAAAGAAAACACTTATGAAAACACAAATTTCAAAGAAAATTCTTATGAAAATACGAATTATCAAGAAAATTCTTATGAAAAACCGAATTCACCAATAAAATCAAGTCCTTTTAAAGAGAAAACTTTATTAAATGAGAGTGATTTTAAAGCAACAAAAAGCATTAAAAGAGAAATCACTGATGTAGACTCAAAGGTCTTTAAAAAAGGGTCGATTCTATTAAAGAAAAAACCTTTGGAAGAAAGACCTTTATATGAAGATTTACCTTTAAAAGGGATGAATGATTTTGAAAAAAAGTGGAAATTATTCGAAGAAATTGATAAAGATATGGATAAAAGTCCAACAAAACAAGAAGAAAATTTCAATAAAGAAAATATTGATAAACTTTCTGAAGAAATTCAAGAGTTATTGAACATGCATGAGAGGAAAACGGAAAGAAATAATATAATCTGGGGTAATCTTTCGGAAATAAAAGAGGCTTCTATAGAGGAGTCCTTGATTTAGGAGAAAGAGTTTATTTATAAATAAATTAGACCTTATTTATTGTATAATGAAACAATTTTATTTAATTTTTTCAAATTTTTTCAATTTTTTAAAAATTTTTTCAATTTTTTCAATTTTTTCAAATTTTTCAATTTTTTCAATTTTTTCAAATTTTTTCAATTTTTTCAATTTTTTCAATTTTTTCAATTTTTTCAATTTTTTCAATTTTTTCAAATTTTTCAAATTTTTCAATTTTTTCAATTGTTTATTAAAAAAATCGAAATTTTCTTAAAAACTTCTTCATAATCTTATAACTCTTCCTGAACATAATACTTCACATTTTCTTTCCCTCCTCCGAAAAATTCCCACAATTTTTCTTCATTTTTATCATCAATAAAGTATTTAGGATTCATCCTATTCTTCCCCTCAAACAGATAAACTCCTGGGAAGCTTCCGACTTTGATTTCCTCAACCTCATCATTCAAATAATTGATTCTATACCCAATTACTTCCTCAGTGTTTTTTTCAATGAATCTTTCTAAAATATTCTTCACAGTATTACAAACCGAACACATAGGCTTTTCAAAGATTACAACAACATTTTTTTCTTCTTCAATGACTTTCTTCTGAAAATCTTTCGCATTGATTTTCTTTACAATCCCTTCAGTTTCTTCATTCTCATCGCCGCTTCTCAAATAACCAATACTTCCTTTATTAAACCAATTCTCATAAAATTCCAATAGATTTTCCTGTGTAAATTCTTTTGTAAAAACGTATTTCACCAATTCTTCTCCATTAGACACGATTATAAAAGCCTTTGGTAAATCCTTTTGTGTAACTCCTATTAATCGGGCGATTCTAAAGCCTAAACCATAAGTGATATCACTATAAGTCAATAGGATTTTCCTATTCATTTTGTGTGCGAAATCAGCATAAACTTCGAAAATTTCTTTCTGGGTTTTGGGATTTATAAATAAAATCATAAAAGGATCGCTAAGCTGTTTTCTTCAATAAAAGCTTCCAGAGTTTCTGGGCTGAAACTTGAATTATAATAGATTTTTTCTATGGTTTTTGAAGAACCACATTGTCGGAAAATCACAACATCGTTCTTTTCTTTAATATATTTCATCTTAATCTCTGAAGAAGTCACAAATAAATAAGTGTGTTCTTTAGAATTCAAGGCAATTGAATTGAAAATTTCAGCATCTTTTCCATTTCCCACACCAAAAAACGTTATTAATACTTCGTTTTTCTTTAGAATCACATCGAATTTCATTGAATTTTCATCATCTATTTCAATAATCGGAGGTTTATATAAGAGACTTTCAATGAAAACTATTATGTCTTTTTCTGAAAAAACTCCTAAATATTCGATGGAAGGCCTTCCTTCAAGAAAAATCCTGAGATTTGGGTAGATTTTGATATCATTAAATGGGTTTTCTCCTGGTAAAGTCATGTCTATTTGCCCAAAAACGAGATTATAATCAGAATTTTCAATAAAACTTGCTGTTTTTTGATATTCTATAAGAAAACGATCAGAAAGTTTGTTGTCTGGGAGATAGAAGAGAACGAGGGAATTTGGGTATTGGTAAGTGAAGAGAGGGAATTCCTCTGGGGAGATTTTTATGATCTCAGAGAAGAAGAGCGGTATAAGGGATAACAAAAAAAGAGATTTCATTTTATTTTTAATTTGTTTAATTTTTTTTATTTTTATTCAAAAATTTTGAATTTTTTTATTTTTATTTAAAAATTTTGAATTTTTTTATTTTTATTTAAAAATTTTGAATTTTTTTTTTTTATTTAAAAATTTTGAATTTTTTAAAGTTATTTAAAAAAAAATGTCATAATGAATTTTTTACAAAATTAGTCATTTTTCCTCTATTTTAAAAATATCCCCAATAATAAAATTTCCATTTATTTA
>JFJP01018807.1_pt1 | contig 10199 bp, 1 predicted proteins | sample 431651 | NCBI WGS metagenome assembly JFJP01 (sample SAMN02602958, study PRJNA72255) | Microbial mat metagenome, whole genome shotgun sequencing project. | biome: fresh water; feature: sink hole; material: water; isolation source: purple microbial (photo- and chemosynthetic) mats found in... | reverse complement strand
TCACATCATCCACGGCCATCACCGCGCTACCCGGCGTGCTGGCCACCGTGACCAGGATCTGACGACTATCCACGGTGAGGGTGCCGTCATACGGGGAGCCGCCCCCGATATGAATCCAGCCACGCAAGCCGGTGGAACCCAGGTTGTAGGTCTGCGCATAGACGGGCGAGGCGCTGCCATCGGTCTTGAGTGCTTCAATCGCGCCCGGTGACGTCAAATCCGGCGGCGCAGCCGTGAGCACGCCGGGCACAACCAACAGGTACACTACGACAAGGTTCTGGATGCACCGACGGAGCTCTCGATTTATCATAGACTATCCTCAATACCTATTCGGTGAGCACGTCAAGCCGGATCCAGTAATTGGTTTTCCACAGCCAGGTCATGGTCGTGTCGTTGGTGAGCGTGAAGGTTGTGTTCGTGCCTGTACCGTTGGTCAGGCTGCCCGTGCCGATCCAGCCCTTGGCCATGTATTGCGTGGTCGTGTTCAGAATCGTCGCATTCTCCATGACTGGCGAGAGCACGGTATTCCAGGCGTGGGTCGTCACCCCGGCCGGATTTGGCGAGCCGTACGCACTGACCACGGAAAATGTATGGCTCATCATCGTGAAGCTTGCCGTGACCGTCAGATCGTTCGTCACGTTGACATCGGTGCGTGGATTATCTGTGCGTGCGTCGCTCCAGTTGACGAAGGTGTATCCGGTGTTCGGGATAGCGATCACCTCTGTACCATTGCTCCCGTGCACAACCGTCTGCGAGGCATCACCAAACAGGGTTCCGTTGGTTCCCGCTATGTAAATCAACGTGTATTCAACCGGAACTACCGTCACGCTTACCGTACCGGCCACCCATTCATAGTTGACCGTATCGGACGGTGTGAAGGTTACATCGGCCGTGTAGGTTCCGGCAACCGGAACCGTGGATGGCGCATCATAACCAAACGAGCCTGCCACCGAGGCACTGCCACCAGAGAGGATTGCGTTCGACACCGCCTGCCCGTGGGTGATCGCTGCCGCTACTGGCCAAACCAATATCGTCGGGGTCGCTTTGTCAACCGTTATCCCGACGGTCGCGGCAACCGACTCGTAGTTGGCCGTATCCGTTGGCGTAAAGGTCACATCGGCTGTGTAGGTGCCGGCATCCGGCACCACCGCCGGAGCGTCATAGATGAACGAGCCCGCCACCGAGGCGCTGCCGCCCGACAGGGTCGCATTCGACACGGCCTGGCCGTAGGTGATCGGATTTGCCGACGGCCAAGCCGTCACGGTCGGCGTCGCCCTGGCAACCACCAGTGTATTGCTGGCGGATCCCGCATAGGCCGCATCATTGACCGTTGCCACCACAGCGTAGCTTCCGGCATTGGTCGGTGCCGCCGGACCACCGTCGTAGGTCACGCTGTAGGCGAGCCCCGTCGGCGAAGTCGTCACACTGACCATACGTGCAGCCCCACTATAGCTCTGCTCGAGATTGTCCAGCGTGACCGTCGCCTCAGCCTTGGGTGTCGTGACGACCGCTTCACCCGAGGGGGCGCTGCTGACCATGGCGTTGGTGCCGATCACCCGGTAGTAATAGGTCTGCCCCGGCGCGACCGTGCTATCCGCATAGGTGGCCACATCCGCATCCACCTCACCGATCATGACAAAACCCGCCCCGCTGGTTGCCGAACGCTGCAAGGCAAATCCGGTTTCATTGGTGCTGTTATCGGTCCAGCCCAGGTCAACCGCCCAACTTGAGATCGGCGTGGCAATCAGACCGGATGGATCAGGGATGAGCAAACCCGCCAGCGGCGAGACCGTATCGATCCGGACCTCGTCGAGGAAACCGCTTGAAGCCGCCCCTCCGTTGATCCGTAGCGAGTCGTACTCGGTGACCGAGGCATTATAGAACACTAGATCCGAGGCCACCAGTGCCACATCAATGTACAAGTCCCATGTCTTGGCAACATAGTCCCCATGGATCGTCACACGTACCCATTCACCGGGGGTGATCTGCACTGATGCCAAGGTCATCGCATTCGTGCCATTATAGACCACCGGATTGCCGTTCGTATTGAAATAGATCATAGCGGTAGCATCCACGGGAGGAGTAAAGTTGCCGTCGAAGAGAACCGGCTGAATCGAGAAATCCGTCCAGACATTTGTCTCGCTGCCGGTGAACGCCTGACCAGCATATCCCGCGTCCGAGGTGATCTGGGCAGCCTGACTTCCGATGGCGACATTCGCCTGCACTACCGCATCGCTGGCATTCCAGCCATTCTGTCCGGCAAGGTTACCCGGTGTCAGCGCCTCGAAATCCTCGGCAAACGGCAGTGCCTGCGGCAGGAAGACCGAAACTTGCGTGGAATTGGCACTCTCTCCACCGGTGTTGGTCGCGGAGACAACATAGTAATAGGTCATCGCGCTGGCAACCGCCGTATCGCTGTAGTTCGTGGCTGCCGGGGTTCCAATCGTGGTGTAGGGTCCCCCGGGTACGGACGCGCGCTTGACGTTGTAGCCGGCGGCTCTGGACGCCGCTGCCCAGCTCAAGTCAATCCGACCGACCGTCGGCGTTGCCGCCAACCCGGTTGGCACCGCCGGAACCTGCTCGACCACCGGCACATTGACCGTTCCCGCCACCGTCGTGTAGTTGACTGTATCACTCGGCGTGAACGTCACCGATGCCGCATAGACCCCGAGGGAAGGCACGGTCGTCGGGGCAGCGTAGGCAAAGCTGCCCGCCACCGAGGCGGTACCACCCGACAAGGGGGCGTTCGATATGGCCTGCCCCGCGATAATCGCAGGTGCCGTCGGCCAAGCCGTCACGGTCGGGGTCGCCTTGGCCACGACCAGCATGCCATTGGTTCCACCCAGGTAGTTGGATTCGTTGATCGTCGCTACCACAGCATAGCTGCCTGCGTTGGTCGGTGCCGACGGGCTGCCCGCATAGGTCAGCCCGACCGTTAATCCGGCCGGCAAGGTGTCCGCTGTCACAACCCTAGCCGTGCCATCGTAGGTCTGCGCAAGATTGCCCAGCGTGACGGGCGAAGAGGCCTTGCTGACCGCTACCGTCACGGATCCTGCCACCGACTGGTAGTTGGTCGTGTCGGTCGGTATGAAACGTACCGCCGCCGCATTGGTCCCTGCATTCGGGACCGTTGCCGGGAAGTCGTAGCCGAAGCTGCCGGGAACCGAGGCGCTCCCGCCGGAAAGCGTCGCCGCCGAGAGTGCCTGGCCGTAAGTGATAGCGGTGGCCGTCGGCCACGTCGTCACGGTCGGCAGCAGCAGCCCCACGGCGATATTCACCGTGCCTGTGGCCGTCAGGAAGTTGGCTGTATCGACCGGGCTGAAGGTCACCGCCGCCACATAGACGCCCTGGGACGGCGTGTAGGCGGGCGAATCATAAGTAAAGCTACCTGCCGTGGAAGCCGTGCCGCCCGACAGGGTCGCGTTGGACACCGCCTGCCCGAGGGTGACCGAGGCAGCCACCGGCCAGGCCGTCACGGTCGGAACGGCCCTGGCAACCGTAACACTGACAGAGCCACCCACCGACGAGTAGCTGTTCGTGTCGGCGGGAACGAACGTCACCGCAACGGCGTTGGTGCCTGCGGGCAGGATCGCAGACGGGGCATTGTAGATAAAGCCGCCCGACACCGAGGCACTGCCGCCCGACAAGGTCGCGTTGGACGCTGCCTGGCCGTAGGTGATGGAGGACGCTGTCGGCCAGACCGAAACCGTCGGGGCCGACAGTGCAACCATTACATTGACCGTGCCCGTCACCGACAGGTAGTTGAGCGAATCCGTTGGCGTAAAGGTTACCGCCGCTGCATAGGTTCCGTTGGATGGCGTCGTGCCAGGCGAATTGTAGCTGAAACCGCCCGCCACCGAGGCGCTGCCGCCCGTAAGCGTGGCTTCTGATAGTGCCTGGCCGACGGTGATGGAGGCCGCCGTCGGCCATTCAGTCACGCTCGCCGCCGCCTGGCTGACCACCAGCGTGCGGTTGGTGCTGCCATAGTGGTTGGTGGCGGTGATGGTCGCCACCACCGCATAGCTACCGGCATTGGTCGGTGCCGCCGCAACCCCGTTGTAGGTCACGCTGCAAACCAACCCCGTGGGAGCCGTCGTGACGGTCACAGCCCGCGCCGCTCCGTTGTAGGTCTGTGCGAGGGCTCCCAGCGTCACCGAGGCCAGCGCCTTGTTGACCACGACATCCACCGTGCCAACCGCATTGTTGTAGATGTTCGTGTCAGTGGGCTTGAAGGTCACCGGGATGGCATTGGTGCCCGCATTCGGCACCTGCGTCGGCGTATTGTAGCTGAAGGTGCCCGGCACCGATGCGCTGCCACCGGTCAGGACTGCGTTCGACACCGCCTGCCCGTAGTTGATCGGACCTGATGCGCTTGGCCAGTTGGTAATGGTGGGAATGCTTTTCTTGATCAGGGCGATCGCCGTGTTGGTGTTGTAGGCGTAATCCAGCACGTAATTGGCAGGTAGTCCGTTGGTCGCGGTAAACGTACCGGTACGTGTTAGATAGGTCGCGATGACATAGACCGCCTGATCGGGGATCCCGTTGGTCAGGATGTTGAGCGTTGAGCCGGTGATCGTCAGCGTCCTTGCCACGGCCAGCTTACCGCAGGCCGGTGTCTGCGCGTCGTCTATGTTGATCGCCAGTTTCGCCCCGCTTTGAATCGTCATATTCGTCGTGGAGGTCAGGGTGCCGACCGTCGCGCCGGGCGACAAAAATCCGCCGTTGTTGACCGTGACCACCCGTCCCAGGGTTCCGGTACCCCCGAGGAACCCGCCGCTGCCGACGGTAATCGTCCCCCCTGCAGGCATCTGTCCGTTGATGTACATGGTCGCCCCGCTGTTGACGGCGACCGTGCCGCCGGTGGACATCAGGCCGTTGACAACCAACGTCGCCCCGGTGTTGACCGCCATCGTGCCACTGGCGGGGAACTGTCCATCGAGGTAAAGGGATCCACCGCTGACCGTCGTGGCACCCGTAAAGCTATTGGTCCCTGCCAGGATCCATGTGCCCGTGCCGGTTTTGGTAAGGGTCAGGAGATTCGTGCCCGTGACGATCGAATTCTGTAATGATCCTGCGATCGTGTTTGCATTCGTGCTGTCGCCGGTGAGCGTCAGCGTGCGTGCCGGATACCCAAAGACGATGTTGCCCGAACCGGCCGATGTGGTGTTGGCGCTCAAGGTCAACTGCGTTGGCCCGTCAATCGAACTGATCAACGTACCCGCCGTGATGCCGGTGCCCGAAACACGCATGCCAGCCGTCAGGTTCGCGGTACTGGAGAGGGCCGTCACAACCCTCTGGGTGGTCGCCCATGCCCCGTCCAGGCCGATGATGTCTGGGGAGACGACACCCGTTTGGACGAAAACCAGGGGCCCCGTACCGGACGCATCAATCGTGCTGTTCCCGAGCATCGCGAAGTTGCGATCCGTACTGTGCCCTGCCGCCCCCACCCCGTTGATCGGCGCATACTTGAGCGCACCACCCGCCAGGACCAGATTGGCGGGATCTGACGAGGATTTGCCAAGGGGACTGGAAAACCCGCCATTAGCCAGGCGGTTGACCACCAATGTGCCGCCGGCGATCACGATCTGGCCGGAATAGAGGTTTGTGCCCGAAAGGTTCCAGCTACCGGCTGACCGTTTGTGGAGATTCAGCGGCGAGGCATTGGTGTTGCTCCCAGAGGTATAATCTGCCGAGTCCTTGATGGTCCCGCTGACCCAGTTGTTGCTCGCCGTCCCGTCCAGTGTCAGGTATTCGCGATAGAAGCGCATCGTATCGTTCAGGGCGGGCTTGCCATCGGGCTGTATCACGGTGCCGGTGATCGTGAGGGGAGCGGTACTCGGCGAGATGTTCCCGCAGGTGCGGTAGGACGTGTCCAGCGCAGCGCACCCTTGGAAGTTGAGGTTCACATTGCTTAATTGCAGCCGGTAATCGTTGGTTCCCGTGACGTAGAGGATACGGTTATTGACGGCGGAATTGGTGTTGAAGTTGTAATCGCCAAGGGCGATCGTGCTGCCGAGCGTCGTGCTGCCCGGATTTGAACCGCCGTTGGTCGTGCCGTTGTTGCCCACGAAGATCGTTGCGTTCGCGTTCTGGTTGGGGTTCTGGACCGGATTGCCAAGTGTCACCGTCCCCGAACCATCGTCCAGTAGCTTAAGCGTGCTGCCAGCGCTGAATGTGATCGGAGAGACGGCTGGCAGCGCCTGCCGCCCCTGGACGATCAGTGTGCCGGCCGCAGGAATGGTCGCACCGCTGTAGGTATTGCTGCCCGCCAGCGCCCAGATACCCGCCCCGCTCTTGCTGACGCTGATCACCGAGTTGCTCGGCCCGTCGGCAATCCTGCCCCCGAACACGTTCACCGGTCCCGCCACCGACTCGAGGATCTGTGTCTTGTTGCCAATTCCCGAAACCAGCAGGTCGGTATTGATCGTCAGCGGACAGGCCGGATTGGTGTTGTTGTTGAGCAACATGCCGCCACTCGTCGTCCCCGCCAGCTCGATCCGACGGTTGTTGAACGTCAGCGGTGCAGGACTATTGGTCGAGAAAATGAACCGGCTGTTGTTCAGGACGATCCGATTGGTGCTGTCCGGCAGGCTCTTGACCATGATGCCGGCCGTGCAGGCGTTGTTGACCCGCAACGTTCCGGTGAAGGTGTTGGAATGGTTCAGCATGGCGAAACTGTAGCCCTTGTTGCCGTTGTTCCCCGTGCCATAGACAATCGTGCCGGCACCGGATACGACCCCGTCAACGCCAATTGAATAGTTCTGGTCCCCCCCCCCGTTGGTCAGGACCACCCCGCTGTTGACCGACAGCTCGTTGGCGAATACCGGATATACCGTACTACCCGCCGTCAGTGTACTGCTACCTGCAATCGTGATGGTACCATCGCCCAGCGACCCAGCTTTGAGTCCGCTCAGAACTCCACCTCTGACGACCGTGCCGCCCGTATAGGTGTTCGTAACGGGAAGCGTCAATGTGCCTGCACCATCCTTGGTAATCGGACCGGTTCCGGCCAGTTGGGAGGAAATGGTCACCGCCGCCGAATTGGAAATGGATCCTGATTCGGCGAACGTAACCGTTCCGCTGGTAATCGTGTAAGCGGCCGTGAAGATCATCCCGCCCACCGTCGCACCCTGGTTGGTGACGGTCGCCCCCGTCCCGCCGAAGACCGCGATGTTCGTGTTGGCGTCGTTCCAGGCCACATGGACCTGTCCATTGCCCTGATCCCAGTTCTCTATGCTGGTATTCCATATGCCGCTGCCGCCTGCGCTGCCCCCGTTGCCGTTGGTCGTGATATTGACCGCCCCACCGTCCCACCAACGGTAAATCGGCGGCCGAATAATTGCGAAATCACTATTGCTGTCGTCAGCAAACCCCGGATTGGCATCCAGACTGGTGATCCGGATCCTGAACACCGTGCCGGTCTTGGAGAGAGGGATTGGCCAAACATAACTGCCATCATTCGGCGTGCTGGCCTCGATGGTCGTATCCAACGAACCGCTCTTGAGCAATTCCACCGATACATTCCCACCAATCCCACTGGACCATGCGATATTCATCGGGTACTCGGTCAGGAATTCCTCACCGCCATTCGGGGCAGAAACAATAATATCATCGCCATTGACCAGGAACGTCACGGGTATCGTCCGGGGCGAATTGGATGCGGTGGGAGATGTGATCGTGATCGTGTCATTGTAAGTGCCAGAGGCGAGCACCGCGGAATTAAGATTGACATAAATCGTGTCCGTTTCCGCCACAACCGTCCCTGACGTTGCAGATAGCGTCAGCCAGCTCTGGGTTTTGCTCAAGGAGTACGGCAACGTTCCACCGCCCGTATTGTCTATGGTAAAGGAGACCTGCGGGCCGGCAGCGCCAGCAATACCATTCTCAACGATATTCGTTGCCGATATGGCGAATATCGGTTGGGGGGTGACGGTCAGCCCGACCGTTATCGTATCCGTTGTCGGCGAGGCCGCCGGATCCGTCACCGTGATGGTTGCCGAGTAAGAACCAGCCGCCAGATTTGTGGTGACGAAACTAACGCTAATGGAGTCACTCTCGTTGGATGCCGTACCCGAGGTCGGAGAACAGGCAAGCCAGCCCTGATCATCGGTAATCGTGTAATTCAGGGTCCCGCCACCTCCATTGCCGATGGTGAACGACGCCGGCGTGGCCGTGGTGCCATAGTTGCAATAACTGTCTATCGTGGACCGGCTCAGAACAATGCTCGAGGTTGGAGGAAGCGGTCCGCCGATGATAAAGGTCATGTTAGAACTGTCGGCACTGATATTCGTGATCACACAGCCAGAGGCAACGGTACGACCATTTGAAGCCCAGAACTTGAGTTCCGGTGTGGTGATACCCGAAATATGGCTTTTGCCACTGGCCTTGAACGCATCGGAGGCATCCGGCGTGGGATCGTCGTACCATGGGTTTATCGCGGCTTGATTCGCTTCTACTAAGAGGAGTTCATACGGTTTGGTGTACATAGCGGCTGGATTGCTTACGGTCCAAATGCTGGAACTAGGATTACTACCCGCCTCTAATACATGGTAGACCACGAGACCGGCGCTCGGATTGACGCTCCCGCTAGCGCCCCCGTACGGTCCTTCATAGCCGGTATTATCCCGAACCTCGAACAGGAAATACTCCGTCGCCTTGGCCGGGTTGAGATACCGGTAGATCTGGTTGCCGTCCACCTGCACCGTGCAGCGCTGCTGGCTGTTACTGTTGATATCAATGATGTCCATCCAGCCGGAGGCCTCCTTTAAATAGGGATCAATATTGACCGGATGGGTAGAACCGCTACTGGCCATCAGGGAGAAGGCACCAATATTGGCGGCATTGCCATCATAGGAATAGAGATCCGGATACCCCAGTAGCATGTGGCCGTTCTCATGGCAAAATGTACCGATGGTCAATGATGGCGTCGTTCCTATGTTGGTGACCTGGTAATCGTAGATGTACTTGCCGCCGCCCACACTTTTAGGAGAAGAAAGCACCCAGCGATGGGGCCAAAGACCCTTCGACCATACGCCACTGTTAGCGCCCGAAAAGTACACATTGCATGCACGGACATTGCCGCCGCTTTTCGTAGTCAATTGGGAGAAGTCATATCCGTCCGCGATCAGCACATTTAAGGCATCGTTCAAAAGCAATCGGCCACAGACTCCAGAGTCGCTTGTTGTCACATTATAGTATGTCTTGGGTTGTGGCACTCGCACATAGTAAGTCACGTTGTTGTTATAGCGCAAATTACCGCCGGATTGGATAAAGAAATAGTCATAAATGGATCCGGCGTTTGAAAAATTCGTGTAGTTAGGCTTGTTGCAATAGTCATCAATCTGTGCCTGGGTCACGACCGTTCCAGGTACATCGGAAAAGTCCACGAGGATGGTCAGGCCGACGACGTCCCCACTCAACGTGAACGACGGTGGGGCGGGCGCGATCGGCGGCTCTTCGGTCACGGTGCCATCACCCTCGGCAGGCGCCGACATCTCGGGGGCTGGAGGAATCTCCGAATCGGGAAAGACGGTTCCCAGCGGAATCACGAAACCCTTCTTACCCGCCTTCTCCTGCCGCTTGACCTCCTCCTTGAAAGCCCTGTAGTTACGGTTCGCCGCCTTTACCGCCTCCCAGCGTTTCTGCTGACCGACCACCGCCTCGTGCGCCTCGACGTTCTTGCGCACCTTCTCGGCACGGGATGCGCGATTGATCTCGAGACGCTTCGGCAGCCCCGCATCCGGGTTATCCCTTCCCACCTGCTTGCCAGTCGAGACAAACTCGTTCCCATCCGGCGATAAATTGGCGTAAAGGTAGGTCTTGGTGGCAGGATCAAAGATGACCGTGTAGCCGTCCGGGGTTTCGGCCCTGGCGTAGAATTCATCCCCGTAGAATCTAACCGTGATGGTCGTACCATCCGGTTGGGTGAACTCGAACTCGAGTCCATTCATCGGGGCACCGAAACCCGGCGCCACGAAAAATGAAAAACTCGCCAACATGGCAAGCAGTGTCAACCGGAACCCACAACCCGCACGCTTAAATCCATTGTTTTTATTCATGCTGCAAGCTTTCCTAATATTAATTCCGACGCCCACTGCCTGACACGTTTACGATTTCGCCTATTATAGTTTAGCATTAACTAAGCAAAAGTTAGAGTATCTTATTGGGTACAAATTAGTATTGTATTGGCGCACCAATGG
>JFJP01011375.1_pt1 | contig 10199 bp, 10 predicted proteins | sample 431651 | NCBI WGS metagenome assembly JFJP01 (sample SAMN02602958, study PRJNA72255) | Microbial mat metagenome, whole genome shotgun sequencing project. | biome: fresh water; feature: sink hole; material: water; isolation source: purple microbial (photo- and chemosynthetic) mats found in... | reverse complement strand
CCTTTGGCCGTAATCTTCATTTCTAGTCGCCCTTTGTGGCCGCGATAAACCTGCATTTTGGTCGGCTCGCCAATCACCACAAAATCAGGCCGCACTTTCGGGTCAACTTCCACAAAGGTATTGGGCGCAATGCCATCGCACCATTCCTCCATATTACCAAAACAGTAGGCCGTAAATCCCTCCAATAGCCCCAAATCGCGGGCAATCGCCAGCCCATAAACCATGCCAGGGGTGGAGTTTTTCTCATCACACGCGCCCCGCGCATAAAACACGCCGTCCTCAACTTTACCCTTGAACGGGTCCCACGCCCACGCTGACGGGTCGCCCACGCCAACGGTGTCAATGTGGGTGTCATAAACCAACACTTTCGGCCCGTTGCCAATTCGCCCGATGGTGTTGCCCATTTTATCAAAGCGCACTTCATCAAAACCAAGTTTCCGCATTTCGGCTTGTAACCGTTCACCCACTGGCCCAATTTGGCTATCCATGCTGGGAATGGCGCATAAATCGAACAGAAATTGGGTAATTTCCTCACGTTGTTGGCTGACCCGTGCTTGAATCTGGGCGGTAATATTTTGTTCAGACATAATTTTTTTCTCCGTTAAATTTAACATGTTGATAATCGCAACTACTATGCTGCATGGTAAATCAAAACTCGTGAAACGTCAATCAAATTGACAAATGGCTATACTTTGGTACTATCTTAGGCAGTCAGCTAGTCAGCGTGTCAGCGTTCAGCAAGTCAGCGTTTAGCTTGTTAGTTTTTAGCTGACTAGCTGACTAGCTGAACGCTGACTTGCTTATTATGAGGAGAAAATTTTATGCCTAATATGTGGGATGGTTATTTGAAAGAAGTTTTAATTGATGCGGACAGGTTACAGGCGCGCGTCAAGGAATTGGGGGAAAAGATTTCTGTAGATTACAAGGGGTTGGATTTTCTGCTAATATGTATCTTGAAAGGGGGTGTCCCTTTTCTGACCGATTTGATGCGCCAAATTACAGTTCCCCATGAAGTGGATTTTCTGGCCGTGTCCAGTTATGGACGCGGGGCGCGGTCATCGGGTGGCGTGGTGCGGATTTTGAAAGATTTAGATGAATCAATTGAAGGGCGACATATCATCATCGTGGAAGATATTATCGACTCTGGCTATACATTGGGATATATTACCCGTTTGTTGGGAACGCGCCACCCCGCGAGTATTAAAATTTGTGCTTTGTTGGATAAAAAAGAGCGTCGTGAAGTGGTTATTCCCGTGGATTACATTGGTTTTGTCATCCCTGATGAGTATGTTTTTGGCTATGGTTTAGACCTAGACCAAAAATTCCGTAATTTACCCTTTATTGGCATAGCGAAAAAGTAATTTTTCTAAATACCCTCACCCCAACCCTCTCCCATTGGGAGAGGGAGTTAATACCCCTCGCCTTGTGGGAGAGGGGCAGGGGTGAGGGTGGCTTTTTTCGGTAGACGTATTTCTCAATTTGTTTTATTTGACTTATACTCTGTAGCATGGAACTGAAACAATATCTTGGCATTGTCTGGAAACGGGCCTGGATTCCTGGCGTATTGTTGGTGTTAGTGGTTCTAGTGAGCCTCGCTAACCAACATACACCCGCGCCGATTTATGCCGTTTCTATGCGCTTTATTGTCGGGGTGCAGCCAGAACGTATCCCCAAACAATTTAATTACGATGGTTATTATGCGGCAGTGGCCTCGGAATACGCGGCGGATGATTTGGCGGTGATTGTGAGTAGCAATGATTTTACTACCATTGTCAATCGTTATTTGGCCGACATGGGCAGCACAGTCACGTTATCGCCTGGCACGATTCAGGGCTTATTGGTGGAGAAACAGCATCGGGTTTTAACTTTGCACCTGAGTTGGGGCAATCCTGACCAATTGAGTGAAATAGGTCAGGCTATTACTAATGCCTTACAACATGAGGGCGAGAAGAATTATTTGCCTTTATTAAGCACCTTTGGTGGCATTATTAAAGTGATAGACCCGCCCTCTGTGCCTGTCGCTGTGCCAACCTCTTTAACGGAACGGCTGGATTTACCTTTGCGTTTATTACTGGCGATGGGCATGGGCATTGCCCTCACTTTTTTATTGGATTATTTGGATGATAGAATTCATCATCGGCGTGACCTAGAAGGCCTGGGCATTGCCGTTTTAGCGGAGGTCTCGGATGGAAATTAATGAATATCTCACGATTTTGCGTAAACGGGGCTGGATAATTATCCTTGTCGCCCTCATTTCGGCAGGCAGCGCGTATGCGGCCAGTAAAATGCAAACGCCCATTTATACCGCCAGTGTTAAATTGAGCGTTGTTCCCGCCCGCGCCACCGATTGGGGGTCTAGTAATAGTTTGAAAGATTTGCTCCGCAACTATGCCGAAAACATTCGCACTCACACCATGGCGACGGAAGTTATTGACCGTGAACAACTGGATATGGACACAGGCACGTTGCTGGGCAAATTATTTGTTAATCCTGATAGCTCAACCTTTACCTTACAATTAGAAGCCCGTGACCGTGACCCCAAAGTGGCGATGGATATTGTCAATCAGATGGCTATTGTCTTCATTGAAAACCGCGACCAGTGGAATCAGCAGCAAGATAAGCGCGACCGCATTGATGTGCGAATGTTGGATAGCGTCTATAATTTGGGTTATCAACGCTATTCGCCCAATACCAGCGTCAACACATTGGCGGGTGGTTTATTTGGTATTTTGGTGGGCGGCCTGGTTATCTTTTTCTTAGAATGGTTAGAACGGGATACCATTCGCACCGCCGAAGACATTGAACGACTCATTGGCGTGAATGTTTTGGGGGCTATTCCGCCTCTCGTCAGCCATGCTACCTCTGCGGGCAATGAAAAACCACGCAGCCTCGTGGCGGGTTTAGGCAGTCAATAAATTAAATCCAGGAGTGCAGTGGCTTTAGCTATTGCCAATGATAATATAATGTTAGATGATGCTTTAATTGTCTTAACCAGTCCTAATTCGGCGGCGGCGGAAGCCTATCGCACCTTACGCACCAACATTGAATTTTCCAGCGTAGATGAACCGATTCACAGCTTATTGGTCAGTTCTGCCGCGCCTATTGAGAGCAAAAGCGCGGTGGTGGCTAATCTGGCCCTCGTCATGGCCGACGGTGACCGTTCCGTTATTTTAGTGGATGCCGATTTGCGCCGCCCCATGCAGCATGCGTTATTTGGCGTAACGAATGAGCGCGGCTTCACTCACCTTTTCAAAGATGACGAATCATTTAATAATCCTCCTTTCAAAACAGTTGCTAATAGCACGTTACGTCTCTTAACTAGCGGCCCGTTGCCTCCTGTGCCTAGTCAATTACTGGCTTCTAAAAGAATGTTACAAATCATCACTCACCTGACCTCCTTAGCCGAGATTGTTATTTTTGATGTGCCGCCCATTATCACAGTTAATGACGCATCGTTGTTGGCTTCGCAAGTAGATGGCGTATTGCTAGTTGTTAAGGCAGGTGGCACTAAACGGGAGCATGTACAGGCCGCTAAAGATAGATTAGAAAAGGTTAATGCGCGCTTAATCGGCTCAGTTTTAACCAATGCTCAAGTGGACAGTTCCTTGCAATACAGCTAAAATTACTGGAAGAGGATTATTCTCATGACCGATTATACCGAATTAGCCCAAGTTATGCGGCAGATTATTCGCGAGGAAGTGCCGCCGATGGTGCGGCAGATTATACGGGAAGAGACGGCTGATTTACGTGCCGCTATTGTGGCTTTAGATGGCCGTATGGTTTCGTTAGAAACTCGGATGGGGTCACTAGAAGGCCGTATGGATTCGTTAGAAGGTCGTATGGGGTCAATAGAAGGCCGTATGGATTCGTTAGAAGGTCGCATGGGGTCAATAGAAGGCCGTATGGATTCGTTAGAAAATCGCATGGATTCGTTAGAGATGGATATGGGGCAAGTTAAAACTACTCTTGTGACCACACAAAATCATCTGGAACGAATTGACCAACAAATAGACTCTATTAATGGTAACATCATTCGTGTTGAGCAACAAATGAACTTTGTCAATGGTAACGTTACTCGTATGGACCAACAATTGCATAGTGTTAATAGTAGTTTGACGCGAATTGATTCAGAGGTACGGTCTATTAGTGAAAATGTTCAATTTATTCTCAAAAAGAGTGAAACCGAATTTACTTTGCTGAAAAAGCGACTTGATAAAATTGAGGAACATTTAAGCAATGTAGAGAAATTATCATTAACCCAAACGGGACGACTCATGGCGTTAAATGAATCATTGTTGGATTTGAAAGCTGAATGGCAATTACAGGCCAGGTATCCTGTTCAAGAACGGGAGTTTTATCCGTTACAATTAAAAATTGAAGCCCTTGAATCGCGTGTGTTGAAATTAGAGGTAGCCTGATGATGGTTGATATTCATTCTCATATTTTGCCACAGGTTGATGACGGCGCGAGTGATATGGCTGAGGCCATTGCTATGGCGCGCTTGTCGGTGGCGGATGGGGTGCGTTATATGTTTGCCACACCCCATCACAATCCGTATGAATCTTTGTTGCGAAGTCAGGTGGCTGAACGTGTGGCTAAATTACAATATGAATTAGATACAGCCAAAATAACTCTGACTATTATCCCAGGCCATGAGGTTCATTTGTATGAAGGTGTTTTTGAGGATTGGGACAAAAATTTGGCGGGGCCATTAGGCCAGAGCCGTTATGTTTTGGCCGAGCCTGATTTTTTTTATTTTAACCAAGCGACTGATGACCTATTGGCTGAATTTACAGCGCGGGGCTATTGGCCGATTTTGGCGCACCCTGAACGAATTGTGCCTATTCAAAAAAATTTGGCTCTGATTGAGCCGTTTTTAGCACGGGGAGGCATCACTCAATTGACGGCGGGCAGCTTATTGTTAACACCTGACTCCCCGGCGCGGCGGGTGGCTGAAACCATGTTACGGGAAGGCATGGCACATATTTTGGCCTCAGATGCCCATAACATTACCCACCGTTTGCCTGGCTTAACTAAGGCGCGGGATGCTGCCGCGAAAATTATTGGTTTAGAAAAAGCTACCATGATGGTGATGACCACACCTATGGCGGTAGTGAATGATGAAGCCGTTTTTTAAGCTAAAGTTAAACCTCATACGTCTCTAAGACCGGTGAGGTTTTTTAACCATATTACAAGGAGATTTGTTACTTATTATGAAGGGACTTATTTTAAGTGGCGGTAAAGGGACACGACTTTACCCTTTAACATATACCAGTGCTAAACAATTGATACCCATTGCCAATAAACCTGTTTTAATCCGCGTGATTGAGGCTATTCGTGACGCAGGAATTACCGAAATTGGAATCGTGGTGGGAGATACCGCGCCTGAGATTCAACGGGTGGTGAAGCAGGGGCATGAATGGGGCGTAAATGTAACATATATTCCGCAAGATGCCCCGTTAGGCTTGGCGCATGCGGTCAAAATTTCCCAAGATTTTTTGGGTGATGAGCGTTTTGTGATGTTTTTGGGTGATAATGTTATTCAGGGTGGCATTAGCCCATTGATTGCCGAATTTGCGCGTAGCGACTACAATTCGCAAATTGTCTTAACGCAAGTGGCACAACCTGAACAATATGGCGTGGCGCAGCTTGACCAAAATAATCGAATTATTAAGTTAGTGGAAAAGCCGAAAGAGCCGCCGAGTGATTTGGCTTTGGTGGGGATTTACATGTTTGATGCCAATATTTTTGAGGCCGTTAATGCGATTAGCCCTAGTTGGCGCGGGGAGTTAGAGATTACTGACGCGATTCAATGGCTCGTTGAGCATAATTACAATGTTCATCCCTACATTCATCAAGGCTGGTGGATTGATACGGGGCGGCCTGGCGACATGTTGGAGGCGAATAGTTTGGCTTTAGAGGAGTTGACACCCGTAATAGAAGGTTATGTTGACCGTGATAGCCAGATTGATAGTCGGGTGACAATTGAAAAGGGCGCGGAGATTTTTAATAGTGTGATACGTGGCCCCGCCATTATTGGCCGAGATACACGGCTAGTTAATGCGTATGTCGGGCCATTTACAAGTATTTATCATCATTGCGTGATAGAAAATGCCGAAATTTCCCGTTCCATTGTGTTAGAACATAGTCAAATTCGTAATATTGGACATCGCATTGAGGACAGTTTGATTGGGCGACATGTGACCGTTCATCGTTCACCCATTCGCCCTAGAGCCTATAAATTTACGTTGGGCGATCATTCTAATTTGGGGTTGTTGGGTGACGGGGGAAGTTAGTTAGCGAAGGACAGGTTATTGTAACCTGTCCTTTTTAGTTCGTGAATTGTGGGTCATGCTTGATTAATAGAGCAAGCCCTTCACTTAAAGAGGTTTTTGCGGTAAAATTGAGCATACTTTGCGCGCGGCGAGTATCCGCAATGAGGGTCGTCACGCCACCTGAAACAGAATTACTAATAATTCGTTGGGCTTTACATTGAGCAACAGTTTCAATAGAGCTAACAAGTTCATTGATGCTTGTACCCACTCCTGTGCCAATATTAATAATTTGGCGGTTGATACCCTCGGCGGTGGCAGCAATGACTAAGGCTTGGATAACGTCATCTACGTAAATATAGTCGCGAATTTGCTCGCCTTTGCCATAAATGACCACTGAGCCATTTTTTAAGATTTGGCGGATAAAGTTGGGGATAACGGGGGCATGAATCGGAGGGATGGCCTGACCAGAGCCGTAAGCATTAAAAATTCGTAAGGAAACTGTTTCAATGTTCCATAATTTGCCAATGGTATGAACGTAATTTTCTGCCGCTAATTTGCTGACGGCGTAAGGCGAGGTGGGATTGGGTAATAATTCTTCATGCACAATGGCCGATTTTTGCTCGCCATAAATAGCCCCCGAAGAGGCCAGAACCACTCGCTTCACGCCTGCGTCACGCATGGCTTCCATGAGGGCAACGGTGCCGCTGACATTGGTTTGATTATATTCGCGGGGATATAACACCGATTCTGGCACAGAAACCCGCGCTGCCAAGTGATAAACACAATCAACGTTGTTTAATAAACGCCAAATTTTAGGTTTATCCTCCACATCACCCCGCGTAAAATGTACCTCTACAGGCAACCTCTCGGCATGACCCGCGCTTAAATCATCTAAAACTCGAACGGTATGACCATTATTGATTAAAGATTTAGCTAAAGCAACCCCAATAAAGCCTGCCCCACCAGTAATTAAAAAACGCATTAGTGATATAATTATCAATGGGTAATTATTCATTACTCATTGATAATTAGTAATGGCATCTCCCTTGCGGTCAAGTTCCCAGGGGTAGATAATCCAATCTTGTGTTTCAACAACATAAAAATTAGGGGCTTTGTCTTTGAACTCAGAAGTTTGAGACTTGTAATGCAGAACGGCAGACATCGGACGGCCGCCTGCTTGCTCTACTCGCTCACTAACGCTAACGATTTGTTTCCCTCGATACCAAATATCATCGACAATTAAGACTTCTTTATTACGAAGGAAGCTATCGGCGGGGAATTGCATAAATACCGGCCAGTCAAAATCATGGGATTCATCTTCATAGAAATCAACCGAGGCGACTAAAACTTGATTAATGCCTAACCGTTCCGCAATAATCCCGCCAGGAATGATGCCACCCGTAGTAATAACAATCAGGACATCATAAGAGTAGTTTTGCAAACGAGGGATTAACTCATCAATGAGTTTATCGACCTCAAGCCATGAGAGGTAAATTTTGTTCAGTTCTGACATAATTATTCAACCGTAATTAGTGTTTTGAGTTGCTTAAAAGCACTTTCGCCAATTCCACTCACTTCTTTTATCTCTTCAATGGTTTTGAAACCGCCATGACTCTCGCGATAAGTGATAATATTTTGGGCTAAGGTCGGGCCAATGCGTGGTAAGGTGTCAAGTTGTTCCAATGAAGCACCATTTATATTGATTAACTTTGCAGGGCTATGAGTGGTTGAATTGGCGGGAGGTGTTGACTCAACGATAACTCCATCTTGGACGGGCGGCGGGGCATTTTTTTCCCCCATGCGCGGGATGTGAATGTGTTGTTGGTCTTTTAATTCTAACGCTTGATTAAACTGTTCTATATCCGCTTCTTGTGTTAGTCCACTCGCAGCCTTAATGACATCTTTCACAATACTGCCCGCAGCTAAAAAATAAACATCGGGCTTAACGATAGCTCCTGTAATATAAACCCTGACTGGAGCAGGCGTGGCGGTGGGTGTGGCGATTAAGGTCGCGGTCTGCGTGGGTGAAGGATTAGTAATAATGAGAAGCGGTTCAGGTGGGGACAATTTTTGTTGCCCATAGAATAGGGCGGTGCCGCCTAATGCTATAATAATCAATATTACAAATAAAACATGCCGATTTTGCTCTAACCCAGTTTTGCCCATAACTTATCTATATTACAAAATTATGCCCTAGTTAAAAACTAGACCCTATTTTAGCATGGAAAATGGCTAGTGGCTATTTCTTACTCCTCAACCTGCCATTTCAACAGATTATCTTTACCCTTACAGGCGATTTTATGGTATGATAGGGGTCTCAGGTAATTGCTCTCACATTAACTATATCAATTAGGGGATAACCCATTATGAAAGCTGTTGTTATGGCTGGCGGGGCCGGTTCACGCTTACGCCCAATGACGATTCAACGTCCCAAACCCATGGTGCCAATTATTAATAAACCCGTTATGAGCCATATTCTTGATTTGCTCAAACGGCATGGCATTACCGAAGTGATTATTACGGTACAATATTTAGCGGACTTCATCCAAAATTTTTTTGGTGATGGTTCTAACCTGGGCATGAGGATTCATTACTCAGTTGAGGAAACACCCTTGGGGACAGCGGGTAGTGTTAAAAATGCGGAAGCTCTATTAGATGACACGTTTATTGTCATTAGCGGGGATGCTTTAACGAATTTTAATATTACTAAAATTGTGGAATATCATCGCAAGAAAAAATCTATTGCGACCCTAGCTCTGCATCGAAATTCTGACCCCACTGAATATGGGGTTATTATCTTAAATCCAGAAGGTCAAATTACTCGTTTTCAAGAAAAACCTGGCCGCGACTCGGTCATGTCTGATTATGTGAATACCGGGATTTATGTGTTTGAACCAGAGGTCTTGAGCTACTTTGACCGTAATGTTTCATTTGATTTTTCTAATGACCTATTCCCTTTATTGCGTGAACGCGGTCACCAATTATATGGTTATGTCGCAGATGGCTATTGGTGTGATATTGGCAGTCTTTCGGAATATATGCGGGCTACCGCCGATGCGCTAGAAGGCAAAATTGCGGGCATGGATTTAGGCCATCATTTAGGCGATGGTATTTGGGTGGGGCGGGATGTCGATATTGCGCCTGATGCTCATCTTGAAGGGCCAATTTATTTAGGTAATTCCGTACAAATTCGGAGTGGCGCAGTTATTCGCGGCCCTACCGTTATTCGCGATTATGGCGTGGTCGATAATAATGCCCATATCGAACGTTCCATTTTTTGGCGAAATTGTTATATTGGTGAGCATGTCCAAATCAGTGGGGCGATTATATTACGGCAATGTAGCTTGAAGTTTCGCGCCTCCGTTTTTGAAGGGGCGGTTATTGGCGATGGCACAATTGTCGGTGAAGGGGCAATTATTCAAGCCAATGTGAAAATTTGGCCGCATAAAGAGGTTGAGCCACGGGCCACGGTTAATAGTAGCATTATTTGGGGGTCACAAGGGCGGAGCGAGTTATTTGGGCAATATGGGGTGAGCGGCATGGTGAACGTGGATTTAACCCCGGAATTTAGTGCTAAATTGGGGGTTGGGCAATATGGGGTGAGCGGCATGGTGAACGTGGATTTAACCCCGGAATTTAGTGCTAAATTGGGGGCTGCTTTTGGAGCCACCTTGCCTAAAGGCTCTATTGTAACCATTAATCGCGATGTCCACCGTAGTTCGCGCATGATTAAACGGGCCATTATTTCAGGCTTACCTTCCGCAGGGATTGATGTTTGTGATTTAGAGTTCCAACCTATTCCCGTAGCTCGTTATTACACGGGCATTTCGGAGGCGGCGGGGGGTGTCCATGTGCGCCTTTCGCCGTATGACCAACGAGTGGTGGATATTCACTTTATGGATAGTCAGGGCTTAAGTTTAAGTG
>JFJP01041111.1_pt1 | contig 10200 bp, 8 predicted proteins | sample 431651 | NCBI WGS metagenome assembly JFJP01 (sample SAMN02602958, study PRJNA72255) | Microbial mat metagenome, whole genome shotgun sequencing project. | biome: fresh water; feature: sink hole; material: water; isolation source: purple microbial (photo- and chemosynthetic) mats found in... | reverse complement strand
GAGGTCTAGCAAAGTGGGTTCATCCAATGTGCATAAATCACTCAATATCACTGAGAGTCTCAGATCATCATCCTCCAAAGACTCCAAAACAGAGATGATACTTGTGTAATCCTCAAGGTTTTGGATGTGAGCCAAAGCCAACAAGATCTCATTCTTTTGAAAGATAGTGGCATGTGGATTGAGTTTTAGAGCATGCTCAGACAACATGTGATCGAGCTTATCATTGAGCTCTTTGATGAACATGTCATGCATGTCGTCTGTTGAATAACTACTCTCATTGCTCAAGATGTCAATAAAACCCGAGTAGGCCTGCTTGTATTCGAAGAACTCGATCAAACCAAAACTTCGGTTTATTTCTTGCTGTAGCTCTGGTGTGAATCTGCTCTCTATGAAGATATCGATCAAGCCGTCCATGGGTCACTCCGTCTTTTTGAGGTTGTTGGCATTTGCCATTTTTCATCATCTATAAGATCTAGCGTAGTGATGCTATTTTTACTGACATTTAGTACCCTAAAATGTGTCATAAAAAACCAACCACCTTTGATATGGTATAGCATAAGTCAAAGCCTTGTGTCTAAAGTCTTGTGATCCGGTCTCTGAATTATCTTTTACTTTCCCCTCTTTCTCAAAGGAGTTGACTTACATGTCTCGTCCAAACATTCCAAAATCCGTCAGCAGTGAGCGAAAAGAATACAGTCCAGCTTTGGACAGGTTGTTTAAAAATGCAGGCATCTCAGAACCAGGACGCAAAGTCCAGCAATCTTGGGAAGAAGTCGATGCACTTTTTCAGACCATAGCACAAGGATTGGTGGATGTGGGTACTGAGGTGAACTCCTCTGTTGAACTCATTCGCAGCACTGGAATCCAAAACAATGCTGAAGTGGCTGTCACCGTTCGTGCTTTGTCCAGAGATATCGAGAGTTTTGCAACAGATCTGGTCAAGATCAAATCCCGTCACCAAGAGTTCAAGGGTCAGATCAAGGACGGAGAGGAACTCGCTCTGTGTTTGAGTGTCTTTGATGACTATGCTGTTTTGAACAATCGCTTCCAAGCGGTGGTATTCCCAGCCATGCTCACCATCACAGAACATCTGACACAAGCCATGATCGATGCAAAGAGCAGATCTGATCTGACAGACCCTAACATCATCACCGATGTGGTGGTAATCGAGAAGAAACCACAAGAGATCCAAAAGGATAGCCAAGATGTCTAATGATAATCAAGAAAGCGTGGGAGTGGGCAATTCCATTCCCTCTGACACACACAAGGCGATGGATGTGTCTTTGCAAGAGAATACGGTTGTGGTTGACGACACCCCAATGGAGCCCGTGGTTGAAGAGGTGTTGGTTCAAGAACAAACGGTGGTTATTCAAGAAGATGAAGACCAAATCGAGTCCAAGCGAATGGAGAGTGAAGCTGAGGTCATCAAAAACACCCCATCCAATCGCAAACCTCATAAAGCTGTACAAGAATACGATCTCAATGCTGTAGAGAAACTCACAAGTGGTGATGAACTGGTCTTGCCTGCCTCTTACGACAAAGAGACCAGACAGACTCTTGAGAAAGTGCCTAACGTAGCGTTGTTGGACAGTCCAACCGCACGTCAATGGGCTAACGATGTGGCTGAGGGTCTTTCTTACTCAACATCACAAGAGATGTTTGTGCCGACCTTGGAAGATGAAGGTTCGGAGTTCAGGCAGAAGATGGAGCACAACGGACAGAACCTGAGCGCTCAATCACCGAAGTTTAAGGCCATTGAGAATCAGACTCTCAAAGGAGAACGTGCGGTTATCCGTTTGATCTCTCATTTGGGTCTGGGTACTTTGTTCCAAGTTCCTCTGTGGCACTCTGGTCTGTGGGTGACTTTTAAACCTCCTTCTGAATCAGAGATCATCGAGCTCAACAGAGCATTGATCGCCGATAAGGTCAAGTTTGGTCGTTATACTTACGGACTGGCTTATTCCAACACCACAGCCTATACAGTGGACCGTCTGGTCGACTTTGCACTCAGTCATGTTTACGACATGACAGCAAAAGCAGAGGATGTGAGCATCGAGTCCCTTCGTCAACACATTTCCTGTCAAGACATCCCTTCGCTTCTGTGGGGATTTATCTGCACCATGTATCCCAGGGGTTTTCGTTATCGACGCGCTTGTATCGCAGATCCTGAGAAATGCAACCACATCTTGGAAGAGACTCTGAATGTGACGAAATTGCAATGGACCAACAACTCAGCTCTGTCGGAGTGGCAAAAGACCTTCATGTCTGGTCGTCAGCCCAAGAACAAAGATCTGGCTTCCATCACACGGTATAAGGAAGAACTGGCTCAGGTTCAAAAGAAGCGTGTGTTGATCAATGAAGGTCGAAGCAATGAGATTGCCATCACCATCAAAACACCTTCAATCTCCGAGTACATCGAAGCAGGTCATCGTTGGATCGGCGACATCGTCTCCACTGTGGACCGTGCTTTGGGTGCAGATGCCTCTGACAATGAACGCAACAGCGTGATCATTCGCCACGGACAAGCCTCCGCCATGCGACAATACTCACACTGGATCGAATCCATCGAATACGATACAAACACCATCAATGACAAAGAGACCATCGAACAAACACTCGATGTCTTGAGTGCAGACGATCAGGTACGTACCGATATGATCCAAGCCGTGGTTGACTATATCAACAAATCCACCATCTCAGTGATCGGCATCCCTCTGTATGACTGCAGCAACTGCGGCACCACTCAGACCAGCTCCATCTCACTGAGTCAATATAAAAACATCATACCTCTGGATGTGATCCAGATTTTTTTCGGCCTACTTACTCAGCGTCTGGAGAGAATGGCGGATCGCTAGGGGAGAAGTACATCGGACATCCTATGTTTGGGTTTGGTATAGATCCAGAAGCTTTTGTGATGGATTTTCTGGCTAAACTACCCAAACTGGATTCCGTAGACGGTCGGATGGTGATGCAAGATCTCTATGAGACCAAGTATGGTATCTGGAACCATCTTGACAAAACCACTAAACGCCCTCTAGCAAGTGTGGCTTTTCATGAATGTGAAGACATCAATGAAGGCAGCTTGCTAGAGGAAGCCATTCGAGCATACACCAGTAAGAACATCGGTGATTTTACCAAACTCAGTCTTGTTGATTTTCTGGATCTACCCATAGACATCGTCGCTATGATCATCAAGATCTGTGATGAAGCATCTAAAAAGAAAGAAAAGACATTCGATGAGATAGAGAGAAGTATGATTAAGCCTAGGATGTAGGTGTGTTAGAAAAAAAGATACGAGCACAGGAGTCCCTAGGGACTCCTGTGCTTGTGTTGGTTTTGTGTTTATGTCACTCACTGAAGGCAGATGTGAGGAAAGCGTCTTCAAGATATCGTATATTGACGATTCCTTGAGAGGATCTGAGCTCATTGTACTTATAAGTCATCTCCATCGCGTGAGCGATCAGTTGCTGTATCTTCTCACTGCAAGCTTCATGCTGAAGGTTAGACTCGTGATAGATCTGATGCTTTCGAAAGAGATCTCGATAAGACCTCTGTATCTTTTTGATATACTCTTGCTCTAGATCAGAGAGTCTTCGACAAGGATCGCTGTAATCCACACAGTCTTCGAGTTCAAGCTGAAGATAATGCAGTCTTGCGATGTAGTCTGCGTCGTCCAAAGGGATCTGTGGAAAGATATCCATCAGCCCATTACTGACGATGGAGATATAACATCCACTGTTACATGAGTGTAAGGTGTCACACTCTTTCATTCTGTCGAACATGTATTCACGCTTATTCATGGATGTTTGCTATATGTTTTACTGTAAGAACTCAGATGTAAAGCCTGATGAATGTATGAGGATGATTCACTGAGCCTGATAAGTAATCCACAAACACCTCAACTGAAGTCCAGCCTGCTAGGGTGTAACGATTCTTCAACCAGACTTTCTCCTCTTCACTGACCCCACCTGGTACGATGATCTCAAAGACCCTACCTTGTGGAAGTTGTTTGAGATAACCCCTCGCTTTATAAGGGTCTCTCAAGCAGTCATCGATCTTACTCTCCAATTCAAGCATGTAGTTGGATCTTACCAGCTCTACCAGCTCGGCGATGAGGTTGACTTGATTGGGACTGATGGCCATTGGATAATCCTTTTTTGAACAGGTAAATATTTATCTTGATTTGTGAAGATCATCAAGATAAAGGGTCTTGGTGATCTTCTAGGGTCTTAGAATGGATCTGTGTTTTCAGTATTGGCATTGAGTTTTTCTTGCTCGTCAAACTCTCTTTTCAACCTGAGCAGACGCTCGGCTTCAAAATCACGCTCTTTGAAAGCAAATGTAGAGAGATAGAAGATATCACCTTTATAACCCTCTTTAAACTTGTAGAGCACCTTAAGCAAGATATCTGTAGTTTCATCATTGGCTTTTTCAACCAAAGAAGCCAAGTGCGCTCTGGTGGTAAAACTACAGACCCAACCATTGGTGGTGAAGAGTCTCTCAACAAATACTTTCTCTGCATTTGTGAGTGTCGCATCACGCACCGTTGCAACATCTGGATTCTCCGGTGATGTTACCTCCACATCCATACTGAGAGCGATCAGTTTGAATGTAGGGAGATATGCGGTGGTGATGTGGGATCCTGCTAGGATTGATGCGTTGCAGTAATCAACAAAGAACTGGATCTTATCCAAGTTGATATCGGCTGCCATGTGTCGTGGGTTGAGTATGATCATGATTTCTTTGTGTTTGACTAAACCATCATTGGGGATTTGAATTCTTTGATAACTGCCACACGATCTCTAAAGAGGTCCATCCTTCTATAGTGATAGTTGACTTGTTTGGGCAATTCACGACAGTACAGATAGTAGAACTTGACGTCTCTGTCTGGTAACTTTCTGAGTCTTCCAAGTGTCTGTAGGTTAGCGACTGTGGAGTTGACTGAGTTGGTCATGATGACTGCTCTCAAGTTAGGGATATCCACAGCGGTGCCAGCAGACAGTATAGTGGTCACCCGGATATCAGGGACCAAACAGTTCTCAAAAGGATCATCCTCACAGTACCTTCTGATATCCAGATTAGGGTATCTCTTCTTCAGATACTCTGTGAGATAAGTACACATAGCGATACTTCCAGCGTAGATCGCCAGTTTATCTCCATACATACGGTCTCTGAGATAAGACAGATCTACCAGATAGTTGATCAATTTGGCATAATTCTCCAGTGTGGGTTTGCTTCTGATCAGAGATTTCTCAAAAGCAGCTTGAGAATAATTGTTAGAACCAAACTCAGTAGTCTTGATCTTGGAGGCTTTGATGTCTATGAACTCATAGCTGATGGGGTATACTTTGATGTATTTCTCCATCTGGATCTTATCGAAGCGGATATTCTGAGGGAATATCATACGTTGGATCTTCTCGATGAATGGATCATCGGAGACCAAAGTACCAGACAATCCAATGAACTTAGGTACATGGCTGTACAGCATCAGTTTGAAAACCGAATAAAGATGTTCATGCACCTCATCTACGATGATGTTACCTACATCCAAGATCTCACAGAACTCCTCAGGACTGCAGTCGTATTGCTTATACTCGTCCGATGTTCTATCCCTCTCGTAGGCATTGAAGAAACTCTGGATGGTGGTTAAACTCATGATAATGAACTTGGGTAGCTGCACTTTATCACGAGCCATCTGGATCAGCCCCTTGACTTGTCCGGCTCCTTGAACTAACATGATCTCTTTGGGACTGATGTCAGCGATCCCTTGTACATCCATTGCCCATTTCTCCATGTACCGTGAAAGTACAACGATCAATGTGCGCTTACTACTATCTACAGCAGCAGACATCGCAGTCACTGTGTTGTGTGTCGTGATAAAATCGTCTGTGATGTATAGGTGATCTGGGTGATCTATCTCGATGCATTGTGTCTGAACCACTTGTGTGATAGCTATATCTGTGAGTTCAAGCTTGAGTTCTTCAGTAGAAACAGGTACTGGACGATCCTTTAACTGTTCAAAGAAACAAGATACATCTGAGTGTGTTATATCGACCCTATAGTCAATGGTAGGGTTATCTGATCCTTTATGATGAATACAGGTAAGAGTTTTGGCCATACCACCTAGTGAATATACCAGATACCTTACAGACTCAGCCAGATCTAGACTGGATGTGATGTAAGAACACTTTTGTGTACTCACAGGTTGTTTTTGACCAGTGAACAATCCTCTGATCAGATCCAGGCGCTGATTGGTTGAGCTATTGAGGTAGTATTCTGGTACACTGTGGTCTGTGTTTGGATCTTGGATAGAGGACTCTACCAGCTGGACACCAAAAGTATAGGGATTTTTCTCCAGTACAACATCATCGATATTCTCGGACTTGATCAACTGGATGTATATTTTAGTTCCTACACAAGACTTCAGGGTGATCATCTCTCGAGTCGTGATCACCCTGTGTTCATTTTTATCCCACTTATTACAGTACACTCTCCAGAGATGGTCCAAACCAGCTTCAGTGTAGCGGCCATCTTTGAAAGTGACTCTGAAGAGTGCGTTCAAACCCTGAGGATATATACCGCAGACTTTAGCTGAGGATCCGTCAGGACAAGAGACCATCTGTCCTAACTTGATTTTACCCATCGTGGTCCATCCGCCTGGTATCTTGATCTTGGCATCAAGTCCTTGTAGCTTGCCTGTACCGGTGGGCATCATTGCCAATCGGCTGTTGAGATCTCCTGGTTGATTCTCTAAGAAGAACTTCTTAGCTTCCTCTTGATAATCCTTAAGAACCCAATGAGGTTTCATCTTCATCGGGATGATCTTAGGAGAGTACAATGGCATTTGTACAACTTCATACATGTAAGGTTCTATATTGTTTTGAAGTAAGAACTCTTTGAAATGCTCTAATTGACCTATATGAAACCTGAATTCTGAGTTATCTGAGGTCCTGGCAGCGAATGTTTTACCTGCTACTCGCTCCACGCCACCTCCACGTTGCTGCTGCAATACCATGTGGGTGTATTTGCGAGCAAAGTAAAAGGCCAGTCCAGTGATGCGTGGATTTTGATTGACGATCTTAAAAAAATGAGAGTAGACTTCCACTCTCATCATTGGATCAGTCTGTACTTTATCGCTCATGGCAAATTTCCCCTTGGTCACACCGGATCCCGTGAGAGATCCGGTGTGGTGGTTAGTTGTTATATCCTTGTTTTATTTCCTTGGCTTTTTCTTCTTGGGTGATTGAAAAAGGATCAATGAATACGTCAAAGATAGAAGAAGGACGGTTCAGTTTATAGAAGCTAACAGGATCTGTGATCACAGCGCTTTGGCTTTCATAGGCGTAACTGTTACTCAAAGAACGGTTGTAGATAACCATATCAGCAATACCTAGTACAGGATTGGGTTGGTTTCTAGCCATCCCATAGGAGCCTTTACCCGGTATCATGATGGCGTATATGATGACTTCCAGAGCAGCGATGTTCACATTGAGCTTAGCGTTGACCAGAGCGAAGAGCTCTTGTAGAGTCGATGCTGGGCTATGTGGACTGGATCTGTCGGTGATGTTCTTCATACTAGACTCGATCACCTTCGCTATCTGATGTGAGTGGTCAGAATAACTGTACTCCATGTCAGGCAAGCGCATCACCGGTAGAGAGAAGTTCCAGTCTTTCAAATTGAAGACGAAGTTGTTCTTACCATCAGTTTCCCAGCGATGCATTTTCAGATACTTCAAGAAGTCACTGGTGAGTACTGCTCGTCTGTTTCCTTGGTTGACGAATATAGGGATGGATATTTCTTCTCCACGATTATTGAGATAAACCTCGATACACTCGATGCTGCTCACGCGGATGGGATTGATGTTATCCACATCATCGATGCTCAGGATATCGGTGAGTCCGATGGCTTCATCACGGTTGATAATGAGTTTAACACCTTTATCTTTAAGTTCTTTCCTAACCAAATAAGCATTCTTCTGTCGGTTGACTGCAAGATACTTGGCTGAGAGTTCACTCAGTACGATATTGGCGCTCACACTACTTGGGTCTAGGTGTTTGGTGGAAAGCACGGACTGAGAGGTCTGTTGCGTCATCGTTGCTGAACACAGGTGTCCCAGGTTAGAAAAACGCGAGACGTTCTTGGACAATGCACCAAAACACACTTCACAGACAGAATGAGGATCTTTGTGCTCACAGTACAAGACCGAGCGAACCTTAAGAACCTGGTTATAGAGGTGTTCTTCATCACCCATGATCTGTTTGAGGGTGTTAGAAGCTTCATCTAGGTAGTACTTACCGATCATGAACTTCAAATCACCCGCATAGATAACTTTCCCCTTTTCATCGAGTGTGGGAGGACTAACCCGCCACTGAAGATACTTGGTCGTACCGCAATCCTCATAAGCGATCTTCTCCACCGTCATCGACAGAAGCTGAAGACGCCTAGCAAAGTACTCTGCATCTTGCAAAGGTGCTTCAGAGAAGTACAAAGCTTTGGCAGCAGATCTGGACTCTGCCACAAAGTTGTACAACGTTTTCATACCTCTCGTGTAGTTTGTGAGGATAGGTACTTTCAGGATAGAGCCATCCACCTCGGTCGGAAAACCCCTCACACCGATACACTGTGAGACCTGTCCATCATTGACCATCTTGGATTTAACAGCTTTGACCAACGAGTTATGATTCAATGAAGGATCGGTGTGGATCGTTTTCTTGATGTTCTCTGTTGTCTTTTGGATGGATTCGTTGTTGGGCTCACAACTGTCGATGGCTCCTTTGATGATAGGATGTTCGATCACCTCAATGAAATCTAGGATATCGATGCTAGTTACATAGGCCTCAGCCATCTTTGTAACTTCATTCTGGATGTTGTTGGTTACAGTATAGATTAAACCCAACAGATGCTCTGTTTGTTCAGGTTTGTCTAACCTATAGGTCTTGACCACATCTCTGTAGATATTGGTTAAGAGTTCGATGTGGGTATTTGATGTCAGTGGCTTGCCCTTGAGTACATAGTCCACATGGTGGCTACTCAAGATAGGGGTCTGTGGGTATTGTCTGTGGATGTCCAGAAAGTAAGACGTGTAGATAGTGTGTCTATCTGTAGTTTGGATAGACACACCATCCTCAAATGCCAGTGTAAACTTATCTGGCACAAACCCCACCAGCTCTTTGGTTGTCAAACCCAGAAGCTGGCGGACTTCGATATGCTGCATGTGAAGATCCTCTTAGGTGATTGAATGCAAACTTAATGGGGTTCGTCTTCACTCTCGTGGACGATATCGATGCCTGATACACCCATGATGTGTCGGATAAGCTGAAGCGGTCTAGATCCTCCCAACCTAACATAGTCTCTATCTACGACTCTGTCGATGTTGGAGGGTTCCTTAGCATTCAAGATATTCCATACCGCATTTCTTTGACTGGCTGGTGAGTTGGAGCGATCCATCATCTCTGCGATCGCCTCACGCCCACAATAGCCAGCAAAGATACGACCTTCTGTCTCACCGATCGTTCTGACTGGTGAGTTTCTGTACGGATAAGAGAACTTCTCTGACTTGGTCATCGGAGAGAGTACACCGAAGTGTTGTAGTTTACCTGAAGAAACAGAAGACCAGTCATCTGCGATCTTATCGAGCAACATGATGTACAGTGGAGCGATGCGGATGTTGTTGACTGTGGTGATGTGGTTCTTGGAATCCCCTACATAAGTCACAGGACCAAAGACAGGTTTGAAAGCTTTCTCCACGTCTTTGATCACCTCCACGATGTCTTTCTCATTGTTGATGGGGTAGAAAAGATAGATCGAGTCGTTAACGACATCCTTTAAATGTTCCAGCTTCTCTTGCTCTGTGATCTGGAAACTGAAGAACTGGTATTGTTTCTCAGAGACCAGTTGATAGAAATGCATGAGTCGCTGGTATGCGTGGGTGGTGATTGATGGATCAATTCTGTCGAAGTAATTCTCTGTGATCTTGGCTGCTTTGGGATCGACACCCAATATCTGACAAATCGACTTACTTACATCACGACACGCTGCACCCAGATAGTGTTCATAGAGCCTACCCAGATTCATACGAGCGATAACCGAGGCTGAGTCCATGACGATGTCTGCACGGTTTCCCGCTTGATCCATCGGCATATTCTCTGGTTCCTCAATTCTACAAATAACCCCTTTTCCCTTTTTTGTCCAGATAGCTC
>JFJP01041110.1_pt1 | contig 10200 bp, 8 predicted proteins | sample 431651 | NCBI WGS metagenome assembly JFJP01 (sample SAMN02602958, study PRJNA72255) | Microbial mat metagenome, whole genome shotgun sequencing project. | biome: fresh water; feature: sink hole; material: water; isolation source: purple microbial (photo- and chemosynthetic) mats found in... | reverse complement strand
GCAGTCTTCAAATCGGTAGCAGCTGATACGTGAGCTTGAATAAGGTGGTCACAATGAACGGTAGAAGGCACTGCAACTGTCTGGCGACCAGAATTCATCAATTGTAGCAAAGCCATTTGGGCAGTTGCATCTTGCATGGCCACACGATCGGGCGAAAAGTTCACATAATCGACTGCACGCACATAATTCTCAACAGGTTCATCGGTAGCTAGATGGGCATACAGAATTTTTTCGGTAAGCGTAAGCGGACGGTTGAGTTTATTTTTTATCTGTTTAATTTTTTCGGGAAGAGCAGCGTACAAACGCTCAATCATTTCTGCATCAAATACCATATTTTCTGTATATTAAATCAAATTGTAATTATTTCAAGGACAAATATAATAAAAAAATGCATTAGTGTGTGATACCGTTGCATATTTAATTTTTCAAACAATGAAAAATAACAAAATGTTCAGAAAAGTATAAGAAAAAAATGGTATTCGTACTGAAGTATCTGTTTTATCGATACTGAATTAGCTTTCGGAGCTTAAAGGGGAATTGATGAAAAACTGAATTTTTAAGGCAGTTTTAAGCATCATAGATACTGGAATAAAGAATTAAAAATTAAAATTTTAGATGCGGTTTTTCTAATTGAGCCTAAATTTGTACTTATTTCTCGAAACAAATTTAGATGGATTTAAGGACTGGTCGAAATGGGGTAAAACTGCTTCAAAACTGCCCTTAAGTTGTAAACTATCTGATGTTTTAAAATCACAAACAATAGAACAAACTGTATCATTTATCATTTTCACATCAAAAGAGCCTTTACTTATCAATTTTATTTTTGATTTAGTGGCATTTTCCTCATAATAAGTAATATAAGATCCCAATGTATACACCTCATCATCAATAGTTTTATTCACACCAGCAAAAGCAGTAAATGGCTCTCCTGTTTCATTAATAGTATACTTACCATCAGTAAGACTAATAGCGGAAGGTACAACAAATACATCCTCCAAAAATAAAAACTGACCATAGCCCACCAATTCACCATTATCTGTTAGAGTTAGGGAATCCGAAAAAAGAGAAACCGTTAACGTATTATTTTTTATTCCATTATCGGCATAATATGCTCCATAAAACTCGGCATAACCCCAAGCGTAGTGAGGATTAGCATTATAAACATACGGAGGAATAGGGTCACCGCCTTTACAAGAAAGAAGGAAACTTATCATTAACAAAATGAGTATCTTGCTGTGCTTCATATTGGAATTTTAAATATAAAAATAGAATAACGACAAAAAAGAATCATTGTTGTTACTACACATTAGAATTTGGCAAAAAATCACGCAGGGGAAAATCAGAATTGAGGCTTAATTTTCAATCTCCTTGCTGATATACCTTACAGGATAATACGCTGCAAGAAACCCCATTATTAAAACAGTAACAAGCACCAACATGCTGTCCGTTAAATTGGTTACCACAGGGTAAGCTTCAACCACGTAGCCACTCCCAAGTTTTAAAAATCCAACATGCTCTTGCAGCAGACAAAGCAATGTTCCAAGACTGATGCCAACCACAGCGCCCACAGCAGAAATCATCCATCCTTCGAAAAGAAAAATTCGTTTAATCATTTGATTATTACAGCCCAAATTCCGTAACGTTGCAATATCTGCTTTTTTATCAATAATCAACATCGACAAGGAGCCAATAATATTAAAGCTGGCAATAAGCAATATAAAACAAAGAATAAGGTACGTAATCCATTTCTCTATTTGCATTATTTTGAAGAAACTTTCCTGCTGCTCGTAGCGATTTTTCACTTGAAATCTGTCACCCAATTTAGCTTTTATTTGCTGCTGGATTTTCTGTTGATTAACACCGTCTACCAATTTAATTTCTACCGCCGATACTATATTCTTTTCATATTCAAATAAATCGCGGGCCAATGAAATAGAAACCAGCACATAATGGTCGTCGTACTGTAACTGTTGCACCGCAAAAATTCCAGACACAAAAGTTCCCACTTGGTTGAAACTATTTTCGGGACGCAGCAAATTGATTTTAGCGGTTCGCTTAGGTGCATAAATAATCAATGGGTCAATAAAATGTACCCCCAGCCCTAATATGCTAGCTACGCCAACTCCGGGCACCGCACGTTGAAATGCCCCGTCGAAAAGTGTAAATTCGCCATCGTACATGATGCTGTCAATAAAAGTCATCTTACGAAAATCACTGCTCACTCCCTTCACGGTGGCTGGCATTTGCTTGTCTTTAAACCGCAGCAACGCATTCTCTTCCACCACTTCTGTAAAATAAGCAACCGATTTCAGCTTCCGTATTTCAGACATTTCGGGTGAGTTTACATCGAAAGTTTTACCTTCGGCAAGGGTGATTTTCAAGTCTGGGTCAAAAGCCGAAAACATATCAGCAATTAATGTTTCGAAACCATTGAACACAGATAGGACACAAACCAAAGCCATTGCCCCTACTCCCACTCCAGCTGCCGAAATACCCGAAATTATATTGATGGCATTGTGCGACTTCTTAGAAAAAAGGTAACGCTTGGCTATGTGAAATGAGAACGACAAATCTCGAAGTTTATTTCGAAATGTGTTATTGCGATTATTTTTCATTATAACTCATCAAATAAGCTAATTTATTCCCCTTTAGGGGCTAGGGATTCATCTGTTAGTGGTCCCGGAGGGTCGCTTCTAAGAAGATTATCAATATTTTCCAAATAATCGAGCGAGTCGTCCACGTGGAAAAACAAAGCAGGAACAATTCGCAATTGATGACGGACACGTTTACCCAAATCGTAGCGAATGGCTTTGGAATCGTCTTGCACTTTTGCTAAAACCGCTGCCGATTTTTCACTCGGAAAAATGCTCAAATGGGTGTGAGCAATACCTAAATCGGGGCTAATGCGCACAGCCGTAACGGTAATTAAAGTGCCCTGCAATTCGCGGGCGTAAAGCAAAAAAATCTCTCCCAATTCCTTTTGCAACATCCGCGATATTTTTTGTTGTCTTGTTGTTTCCATTATTTTAGTGGTTTTTTAGTTATATTTTGCGAGCATTTTTCAACAACCAAAGTTTGAATATAGGGTCGTTGAAACTTACTATTTTTATTCTAATTTCGATAAACAATGGGTCGTTATAAAAAGTCATATCGCATTGATTAATATAGATTTAAGTTGAATTATTTAACGATTTGAAGCTTTGCTCAAAACAAATAGTAAACGCTAAGACGCTAAGATTTAAATGCCTTATATTCAACAACAAGAGAAAGAACGCTATCCCGATAGCTATCGGGACAAAAACTTTCAGTTTTTCATTGCGGCTTTGCATCCACGATAGCTATCGGGATAGCGCCTTTGCGTTCAAAAAAACATTTTTTATAACGAACTATTGGATAAAGATAGTGTTTTTTTAATTTGTAACAACACTGTTTGTAACAAAGTTGTATGTAACAAAGTTGTATGTAGTATATGTTACTGTAATTTAATGATTTGAGATACAATAAATAGAATTATTTATTGCATTTTCTTAATCAATTCCTTTGCATCCATTTCCATTTTGGAAAATGCAAACCATCTCTTTCCCAAGTCTTTGAGCGAAGCACCAATTAATAGCTTGCCGCAAAGTTCCAAACAGTTCTGCAATTTGAGCTTGCGTCAACCAAACCGTTTCATCTTCAATTCTCACTTCAAATTGAATGGAATCTTCTGATTGATAAAGAATTATTTCTCCGTGATTTTTCATACAAAAGGGTTTTGATTTTTGAAAATATTCTAAGTATAAATTAAGACCTTACTATATTTTCCACTCAAATCCGTCTTTCGTATCTTTTATTTCAAAACCTAATGCTGTAAGTTCATTCCTAATTTTGTCGCTCGTAGCCCAATCTTTGTTTTGTTTGGCTTCCAAACGCATATTTAGCAGTAAATCAATGGCTTTTTTGTATGCTTCATTTCCTGCTGACGCTTCAGTTTCCGACTTAAGTCCTAGCACATCTTCAATAAAGGTTTTGTAAACCGCTTTTAATTCTGTCAAATCAGCAGCAGAAATTGTTCCCTTTCCATCGTGAACCAAATTGATAGATTTCAGTGCATTAAACAAATGAGATATTGCAATCGGTGTGTTGAAGTCATCATTCATTGCCTCCTCACATTTGGCTCTTAAATTGTCGAGCTCCACTGTGGTAACATTGGAAGGCGTTAGTTTTTGCAAACGGGCATACCCATCCATCAATCGTTCATATCCTTTTTCGGATGCTTGAAGTGCTTCGTTGGAAAAATCCAACGTACTACGATAGTGTGATTGCGCCATAAAAAACCGGACAGTCATGGGCGAATATCCTCTTTCCAACAACGGATGAGCACCTGTAAATAATTCCTTTGGCAAAAACCCATTTCCAGCACTTTTGGACATTCTAACACCATTCACAGTGAGCATATTGGTATGCATCCAATACTTAACGGGTGCAGTATGGTTGCACGCTTGCGACTGTGCAATTTCATTTGTATGGTGGGTAGCTTGCAAGTCCATTCCCCCGCCATGAATATCGAATGTGGCGCCAAGATACTTTTTACTCATGGCCGAACATTCAATGTGCCATCCCGGAAAACCCCAGCCCCAAGGCGAAGGCCACTGCATTAACGTTTCTGGTTTTGCTTTTATCCATAAAGCAAAATCTAATCTTCCTTTTTTCTCATCCTGCCCACCCAGCTCGCGTGTACCTTCAAGCAAATCTTCTAATTTACGGTTGGTTAAAATTCCGTACGAAAAGTCCTTATTGTATTTTTCTACATCAAAATAAACGGTACCATCTATTTCATAAGCATAGTTGCTTTTAAGTAATTCTTTTACCATTTCTATCTGCTCCGAAATATGCCCCGTGGCAGTAGGTTCAATACTTGGTGGCAGTGCATTGAAAATGGATAAGATTTCATGAAACCCAACAGAATATTTTTGAACAATTTCCATTGGCTCTAATTGTTCTAGTTTTGCTTTTTTAGCAAATTTATCATCGCCTTCATCCCTGTCACCTTCCAGATGGCCTGCATCGGTTATGTTTCTAACATACCTTACTTTATACCCCAAATATAATAAGTACCGATAAATAACATCGAATGATATAAATGTTCTACAATTTCCCAAATGAACATCGCTGTACACAGTAGGGCCACATACATACATGCCTACCATAGTATCATGGAGAGGTATAAATTGTTCTTTTTTGCGGCTTAATGTATTGAATAGATATAGTTTATGCTCCATAAATAAGTTGTCTGTAGTTAGTTATCATTAAAACAAATCAAATTATCCCACGTTGTTTTTTAAGACTTTCGTAGGCTTCATTAATTGATCGGAACTTTTCTGTAGCCGATTTTTTCACTTCTTCACCCAAATCATTGACTTTGTCGGGATGATATTTCATAGCCATGCGACGATATGCTTTTTTTATTTCATCGTTGGTGGCTGTGGTTTCAATTTCAAGCGATTTGTAGGCCCAGTCGCGGTCAACCGTTTTCATATAAGGAGCCTTAACCGACTCGAAATCAAGCCTATCAATGCGGAATATATCAGCAATACGCTTAATCGTCGACAATTCAGTAGGTACAATGTCACCATCGGCATAAGCAATAGTGAAAAGTAAATTAAGTAGCTCCAGCTTTGACGAATAATTTAAATGTCGCCCAATTTGAGCCGCCACTTCCGTTTCGTTTATTTGCTGATTGAGCAGGTTTTTAAGTATTGGCAATGCTTCCAAAGCGCCTTGTTCACCAAAGTTTGATACTAAAAACTTTTTTACGACTGCTAATTCAGCCTTATCAACACGCCCATCTGCTTTCATAATACAAGCCATGAGCACCAATAAACTCATTTTAAAATCGCCTTCGGTAGTACGACTTGTACCTACCGAACGAGAAGTACTAATTTCGGTTCCGCCAAGCATAGAGCCCACTGCAAAGCCAATTAAAGCGCCAATAGGGCCTCCAAAAGCCCAACCCAAACCGCCACCTATCCATTTTGCAAAATTTCCCATTATCTGATGTTATTTTATATGTTTTTAGGGGCACAAAGGTACGAAAAAATCAAATCGAAATTGAGAAAAAGTCAAAATTAATGATTGAAAATGAAATAGATATTTAGCTTTGAAGTCATCTATCGTTATTTTAATTGAAAAACCAAATCATAAAAACAGGTCAATTTATCATTTTCAAACTCGATAATTTTCTATTACCTTTGTGCTGTAATGGTTCATGAATTGCATTTTGCAAAACGTGATTAAAAGGGAATCTGGTAAAAAGCCAGAACAGACCCGCTACTGTAAGCTCATTATCAACGCCCTGAAACCCTTAATGTTCTACTTTTATTGAACAAAAAAAGAGATTCATAGCCATGAGCAAGTCAGAAAACCTGCCATACAATTTCAGTGTTCAGGCTTCGAGGATAGAGCTTAAAACCAATACTGCACTTATCATACTGCCTTGTTGATTTTTCTTTTCTAAAAGCCATTTGTTCTTTTTCAAATAGGTGTATGCAGTTTCACATTGTCGGCTCTAGTTTTTTTAAATGTACACTACTCCTTATTGGGTGGTTCATTTTGCCTGCCTTATTATTGGCTCAGCAAAATCAAAAAAACGACTCAACAAATTCACATATAATTCAGGAAATTACCGTTACCGAAAAATTGAAACCATCAGAAACTCGGTCTACAACCCCACTACAAGTACTTTCATCCGAAAAAATAATAAAACTGAATGCATTACAAGTTTCAGATGCGGTAAAACTATTTTCGGGAGTAATGGTAAAAGATTATGGTGGTATTGGTGGGTTAAAAACCATTTCTGTGCGCAGTTTGGGTGCCAATCATACGGCGGTAAGCTACGATGGAATTTCTGTAACCGACTGTCAGACTGGGCAAATAGACATTGGGCGATTTTCGCTCGACAACATCGAAGTATTGTCGTTGAGTAGTGGTCAAGGTGATAATATTTTTCAGCCCGCACAACTTTTCGCTTCTGCTTCTACGCTCAACATTCAGTCAAAAAAACCTAGTTTTGAATTAAATAAAAAAATAAGCGGTAAAATTTCTATGAAGCTTGGGTCGTTTGGAATGATAAATCCATCCATCAGACTAGAAGGGAAATTAAGTACAAAACTATCTAGCTCTTTTAGTGGCGAATGGCTGAGTGCAGATGGGAAATACCCGTATATTTTGAGCTACGGGTTAGCATCTAAGGACAGCACATCGAGCGAAACAAGACAAAACACTGACGTTAAAAATGTAAGACTAGAGGGTACGCTTTATGGCAATTTTTCAGACAAAGAGACTGCTTATCTTAAAACATATTATTATCAATCGGAACGCGGATTACCTGGTGCCACAGTATTTTACAATACCGAAAATTCATCTAAAGCTAGAAGTTGGGACAATATTTTTTTCACGCAAGCGCATTACGAGAAAGAGTATCCAAACAGCTTATCAGTTCAAACTAACGCAAAGTACAATCGAGGTTATTTAAGATATATAGATCCAACCTATTTAGACACAAAAGGCAGTTTAGAAAATACGTTTATCCAAAACGAATACTATCTTTCGGCTTCACTACTATATCCGATATTGAATGGGCTTTCTGTTTCTGCAGCCTCAGATGGGGTTTTAAATACTTTAAACGCTCAATTTTTAGTCCCAAATAGAGTAACATGGCTCACTTCTATAGCCACTAAGTATGTGTCTAAAACATTTCTGGCTACAGCAAGCTTGCTGGCAACGGTAGTGAATGAAAATACTAACCAGAACAGAGTATCGCCCTATATCAGTTTTTCGGGAAAGCCATTTGACAATCAAGAGTTTCGTATTCGCCTATTCTACAAAAATATTTTCAGGCTGCCTACTTTCAATGATTTGTATTATTCGCAAGTAGGAAATAGGGATTTGAAATCAGAAAACGCTAATCAATATAATATTGGAATAACCTACACCACATCTATTGATAAATGGCTGCCTCAATTTCTGATTACAATCGATGCCTATCACAATGATGTAAGCGACAAAATAGTGGCTTATCCAACAAAAAATTTAAACACTTGGGCAATGAAAAACCTAGGGAAAGTGGCTATTGATGGCATTGACTTTTCGGCAGAAACGACAATAATTCCGTATAAAAAAATTGGGCTTAACTTGGGTGCTTCCTATACGTATCAACGGGCTTTGGACATTACTAACCCAGCCGACCAGAGTAGCTACAACCATCAGCTACCTTACACGCCGCGAGTATCGGGTGCTGGAAAAATTGGAATTGAAACACCATGGCTGAATTTAAACTACACTTTATTGTGGTCGGGGCATCGGTATGCATTGTTTCAAAATTATGCCGAAAATCGGCTGCCTGCATATAGCGACCAAAGTATTTCGGCCAATAGAAATTTTCAAATTAAGAAAAATATCTGTTTTCTAAGTCTAGAAATGCTAAATATGTTCAATAAAAATTATGCAATTGTAAAATGGTTTCCCATGCCAGGACGGTCTGTTAGGGCTACCATTTCGTTAAAATTCTAACATCACGAAATTTGTCAAATTGTCATATTCTACCTTTTAACTTTTCAAATCATTCCCCAAAAGAGCATACGTGTAGTTACTGCAGTCTTTATTTGAAATGCTTTTTAGCAATGGCATTCATCATGTTTCAGGCATTAAAAAGAAGATGAAAAACAAACTTATGAACTCTTACGATAAGTTACGTCTTTGCAGAAGTCCTGTAATTGAGACTATTATTAATGAGCTAAAAAATATTTGAAAAGTAAAACATACCAGGCATCGAGCTATGCACAACTTCTAATGAACCATATAACAGCATTAGCAGCAAACTGTTTCTTTGATAAAAAAACCATCAATCAGATTCAATGTGCAACCACATCGTGGACAATTAGCTTTATTGCAAGAAACAACATTCCAACCGTTAATTATGGTTCAAACAAAAGGTTTTTTTGTTTGATTGGATACTTATACCTAAAAAAATGCAAAAAGCTAGCAATGATACAGACCCAGGAGATGGAGGCCTGGGAGATCCAATTCTTGTAGGAGATGGACAAATATTGTTGATAGTGATGGGCTGTATATATACAATTATAAAGTTCTCAAAAATTAGGAAATCGTCTTACCTATCGGCTTGTTTTAGCAAAAGAGACAACATTATAAATTAAAAAAAGCTAAAAATAAATCCCAAACTATCTACTACAAAGAATTTATCAATAGTTTTGACCTAGATTAATGTAAATGTCTAACTGGATAGATTTCAAAAGGTTTGTATTGAATCATTACTATTTTTATCAGCCACAAAAAAAGAAGTCCTTTATAGTTAGACCTAAATTCAGACATTACATTAATCTGTTTTAGACTATCTATTTTTTGCATTTTTATAGCTGCAAAAAGGCGGATATTCTTTTGATTGAAAAAAAATAAATGTATCTTAATCAAACCCTAATCAGCTCTGTAGTTAAATGGTTAACAAAGGATTTAAGTCAAGTATCAATTACTTAGTTTCATCAGAACAAGATGAACTGTGGGGTTTGACTGTAACAACAGTTGGACATCAAAAGATTGCCGAAAATGTAAATTACCCTCCAACAGACCATCCTCTAGGTTATTATTTTGATGTACAAAAAGGCAGAATCCTGAATGAATACCAACTTCTTTACATTACCGATGGCAATGGCACTTTCACTTTTGGCACCAATAAGGACTCTGCGTTAATATCTGAAGGTAAAATGTTTTTTCTTACCCCTGGAGTGTGGCATACCTATAAACCAATCCAAAATTCTGGTTGGAACGAGTATTGGATTGGGTTTAAAGGATCTATAATAAATAAGATTGTAGAAGAAGGATTTTTTGTAAATAAAGCTCCTGTTTATAATATTGGATTAAATGAGCGAATTGTAGATTTATATCTTAAGGCTATTGAAATTGCCAACGAAGAGCGTTCTGGCTATCAGCAAGCACTTTCGGGTATAGTAATGCACATATTAGGGCTAATGTACTACCGTCATAAAACTAGAAACTTTTTAGACAAGGATCTTATTTCAAAAATCGACAAGGCTAAAGTGATAATGCGAGAATCGATTTACGATAAAATTTATGCCGAAGATGTAGCCAAAAGAATGAATATGGGATATTCGGGCTTTAGAAGGGCGTTTAAAGAACTAACAGGAA
>JFJP01041491.1_pt1 | contig 10201 bp, 10 predicted proteins | sample 431651 | NCBI WGS metagenome assembly JFJP01 (sample SAMN02602958, study PRJNA72255) | Microbial mat metagenome, whole genome shotgun sequencing project. | biome: fresh water; feature: sink hole; material: water; isolation source: purple microbial (photo- and chemosynthetic) mats found in... | reverse complement strand
TCAACGGCGGTGACCGAGCGCACCTTGGCCGCCAGAGGGAAAGCCAGCGTTCCCGGCCCTGATCCCATGTCAAGAACGGTGAGGTCAGGGGTGAGCGGTAATTTGGCGAGCAGCATCGAGGCGTAGGGCGATCCCGCATTCCTGGAAGCAAAGGATTTTGCTTTCTTGTCCCAGTCCGCCGCGCCCTTGCTTGACCAGGATTTCTGGTTTCTTGCATTTTGCCAGAGCAGATTCCAGTCAATGTCTGCCAGGATTGTTTCAGGAGGTATGGGCATGGGGGCACCGTAAGGAATGAAAAAATGTGGAAGCATTGAAAGAAAATCTTTCCGATGAACTTCCTGCAAGCAGAGGCAGCGAAGAATGAAGGCTGACAAAGAGATTTTAGAATGAAAAAAGAAAAATAGCACAGCTTGTCGGCTTGTGCAAGTGAAGCTCGAAAGTGCCATGAAAATGTTTGACAGTTCCCCGCATCTGTGTTTATAATCATTCCTTTATTTTTATCCTCTGTTGCGTATCAGGGCCGGAAACATCATCCATTCCTTCTTCAGAGGTTTCGTTTGCCGGTTGCTAACATCAGAAACATTTCATGGGTTTCATGAATATTATCGGTCAGGAGTAAGGAATGAGTAAGCGTACTTTTCAGCCAAGTAACATCAAACGTAAACGTAAACATGGTTTCCGCTCACGCATGAGCACTGCTGCCGGTCGTGCTATTATAAGTGCTCGCCGCGCCAGGGGACGTAAACGGCTGTCGGCCTGATCGTGACGTGGTGTTCAAGCTCCGGAAGACGCATCTGCTGCGGAACGGACTGGAGTTTGAACAAGTCTACAAGCAGGGAAAACGTAGGCATGGCCCGGGTTTTGTCCTGATTTTCAGCCCCAACAACTTCGGATTCAGCAGGCTTGGAATTAGTGTGCACAGGCAGATCAGAGGGGCCGTGAAGAGAAATCGAATCAAACGAATAATACGGGAGTCATTTCGGCTGCATCGGGAAATATACCCTCAGTGTGCCGATATTATTTTTGCCATTCGTCCGGCTATGGAACTTGACTCTACGGCCAATATCACCGCGGCGGTAGAAGCTGCTTGCGGTTTAGCAAGGTAGTGCCTTTCAGGCTTTCTGCCATGAACATGAATTCGCCCGTAAAGAAAATTCTTGTCTGGTTTATTCGAGGGTATCAGTATCTTATCTCTCCCCTGCTTCCCCCCAGCTGTCGTTTTACTCCCACCTGCTCAATTTATGCGATTGAGGCTTTAGAACGTTATGGCGCCTGGCGCGGCGGCTTCCTTGCCGCTCGCCGTCTTTTGCGCTGTCACCCTTTCTGTCGTGGGGGATATGATCCCGTTCCATGAGGTCGTCTTTTTGTCGAAAAAAGATGACGGCTCTTGCCTGGTTTCCAGGGGAGCTCGAACCATTTTTGAGACATCACTCTGCTGGCTGGAGTAAATTAATTTAGGAACACGGTATGGATACCTATAGAGCACTACTGGCAGTTGTCATTTCATTTGTTATTCTGGTTGGCTATCAATATTTTTTTGTGGGTTTTGATAGCAAAAAAGTTGCACCGGAGCCGGCAGTCACCGCTTCAGATGCCTCTGCACCGGCGTTGCCTTCTTCTCCCCAGGCTAGTCAAATGTCCTCGCCGCCTAAGGAGTTGGTGCCGCAACCTCCTCCCCCATCCACTGTGCCTGATCGAGCGGCTCGCGAGATTCTTGTTGATACGGATTTGTACAGTGCGGTGATCACGGAGAATGGTGGGGCCATCAAAAGTTTTATCCTGAAAAATTATAAGGAAACCCCGGCCAAAGATTCTGTCGGCATGCAGTTGATCAAGACCTCTGAAAAGGAGGGACTCCCCTTGACTTTTTCATGGGGAGGCGTCGCTGCCGCGAACACTTTTTACCAGGCCACTAGCGATAAAGTTCAGTTTTCGGATGACAAATCCTCCGGCACCCTCAAGTTGAAGGGAGTCAGTCCTTCCGGCCTTGAGTTGGAACGCACCTATCAGTTTGACCCTCAAACCTATCTTTTCGAGCTCGTTGTTCGGGTTAAGAATACTTCTGCCAATCCCCTGCAAGGTTCTCCCCTTCTGCATCAGTTAAACCTCCCCTTCGAGGCCGACACCAGCGGCTCCATGACTCAGCTTTTTACGGGCCCGGCCGTGTTCATGGATAATCAGCGCCAGGAATTCAGCAGTAAGGAGTTGACCGGAGCTCCAAAAACCGTTCAGGGGAATATGGAATGGGCTGCTTTTGACAGCACGTATTTCATGTGCGCCATCCTGCCGGAAAATGTAACCGGTACCAGCCTCACCATGCAGCAGACCGATAAATTGGTGTCCATGCAGGTTGGCGGTGCACTCGATGTATTACAGCCGGGTCAGGAAAAAGTCTACACTTACCACGCCTATTTTGGTCCTAAAAAACTGTCCCTGCTCCAGGAGACCGGATACAATCTTGACAAGGCTGTGAATTTCGGCTGGTTTGACATCATGGCCAAGCCGACCCTCTGGTTGTTGAATTTTTTCGAAACCTACTTCAAGAATTATGGCATTGCTATTATTCTGGTGACCATTGCCTTTAAACTTGCCTTCTGGCCCATTGCCCAGAAAGGGCTTAAGTCCATGAAGAATATGCAGAAACTGCAGCCGAAAATGGTCAAGCTCAAGGAAAAGTATAAAGACGATCCGGCCATGATGAACAAGGAGGTCATGAACCTGTACAAAACCTACAAGGTGAATCCCCTTGGTGGTTGTCTGCCGATGGTTCTGCAGATTCCAGTCTTTTTTGCCTTGTACAAGGTACTGCTCATGTGTATTGAGTTGCGGCATGCTCCATTCATGTTATGGATTACCGACCTTTCTGCTCCTGATCGCTTGATGATCGGGTTCGATATCCCCTACCTCGGAGGACTCCCGATCCTGACCCTGCTTATGGGGGCGTCCATGTTCTTACAGCAGAAAATGACACCCACCACGGCCGACCCGACCCAGGCCAAGATCATGCTGTTTTTACCGGTAATGTTTACCTTTATGTTTCTTAATTTTGCATCCGGTCTGGTTCTCTACTGGTTTGTTAACAACCTTCTGGCTATTCTGCAGCAGTACCTGATTAACCGCCAGTCGGCCAAGACCCCATTGACCGCGTAGTTTGAGTTCCCTGAAAAATTACTGTCATTTTTGCGTTTCAACTTTCTTTATTTGACACACAGGGTACCTCCAGGGTGGATCAATCGAACGCCCCATTATATGACCATTGAAGGATAATCCATGGCTTCACGAAAAAAAGATTTTTACGGCAAAACAGTGGCAGAGGCAATTAAACAGGCCTGTGATGCTTTGCACGCCTCGCAGGAAAACCTGACCATTGAGGTGGTTGGAACCGGCTCCAGTGGTATCTTTGGTTTTATCCGCAAGAAAGCTCATATTCGGGTCTCTCTCCAGGAGCTTGCCACTGACCACATCGAGTCTCTGGAACAAGCCCCGGCACCTTCCCAAGTTCAGCCTGAAGTCCAGAGCTCCAAGGAGACTCATAAAAAGGTCAAGGCTCCTTCCGCAGTTGGGCAGGTCAGCCCTGTTTCGCAGGATACTGTGGTCTGCACCATGCCGTTACCACCGCAAGAAACGATTCCCTCGGATGATTTACGCAAAGACAAAGAGTTGTCGGCAGACGAAGACGAGGAAGATTTTCCTTCTGTTGCCGCTTCTGATGAACCTCTCAGTGCAGAAAGTCTTGATGTCCTTCAGCAGGAGCTTGCTAAGCTGTTGGAATTGATCGGGCTACCATCGACGGTGGAAATCGAAGCACAGGGCAGTTCGGTGAGATGTCATATCAATGGAGACTTTCAGGAAGATCTTACCGGACAGGAAGGGAAGATTCTGGACAGTCTGCAGTATTTGATTCGTAAGATTGCTGCTAAAAAGATTTCCGAAAAAATGCGAATCTCCCTTGATGTGGGTGGTTTCCGTGAAAAACGACAGGACGAATTGCAGGATCAGGCCCGAGAGCTTGCAGCACTGGTCAAGGTGGATGGCAAAACCCAGGTCATTCCCTCATTGAATGCTTCTGAGCGTCGGGTTGTGCATATGGCACTGCAGGATGACAAGGAAATTCGCAGCCGGAGTGTGGGGGATGGGCTGTTCAAGAAGGTTCTTATCTATAAGCCTGGCAAGCCAAGGCCGAAAAATTTCCAGAATGCTGAGAACGGCGGCAACGCCACTGGCACTGGTACTGGAAATGCAAAAAAACGTTCCTCTTCCCGTGGCAGAAGAGGGAAAGGCAGCAAGCCTCCCTCTGAAAATGAACCTGCTGAATAAGCAGAACCAGAATCGGCTTTTCTGCAAGCTCATCCATGTCTGCTGACAACGAAACGCACGATACCATCGCTGCCATCTCCACTCCACCCGGTGCCGGCGGCATCGGAGTCATACGCGTCAGTGGGCCCCGCGCTCTGGATGTTCTCCAACAAATCTTCAAGCCCCATGATCCGGCTTGTTCCTTCCGCAGTCATCAGTTCTATTACGGGCATATCGTTGCGCCAGGGATTATTGATCCCAACAGAAACATTGATGAAGTGCTTGCCGTATATATGCGGGCGCCTAAGACCTACACCCGTGAGGATGTCGTTGAGATCCATGGGCATGGCAATTTTCTTGTTCTTCAATCCATCCTTGAAATTTTACTTCAATTTCCGGTTCGTCTGGCTGAACCAGGTGAATTCACTAAACGTGCCTTTTTAAGCGGCCGCATCGATCTCACCAGAGCTGAAGCCGTCATTGACGTCCTGACCGCCCGCACCCGGAAGGGGCTGGAGATGGCCCAGGCCCAGCTCTCCGGGCGCTTGTATGACCAAGTGGATGCCATTCGTCAGGCCTTAATGTATTTGCGCGCTGTCGTGGAAGTTGCCATTGATTTTCCCGACGAGGATATCGAGATCCTTGATCACGGCCATTTGCTTGAGCAGCTCGAAGTCAGGGTTCGAAAACCCCTTGCGGCCCTGCTCCGCCATGCCGATCAGGGCCGGATCTACCGGGAGGGGATAAGTGTGGTTATCGCCGGTCTCCCCAATGTCGGCAAATCCAGTCTCCTGAATACCCTTCTTCAGGAGGATCGGGCGCTGGTCACTGCCATCCCCGGAACCACCCGCGATACCATCGAGGAGTATATCGACCTGCAAGGAGTGCCAGTACGGATTGTCGATACAGCCGGCATTCGTGAGCATGCGGAAGAGGTTGAAGAGTTGGGGATTCAGCGGGCCATGCAGCAGATGGCCCAGGCCGATCTGGTCCTGTTCATGATTGACCTGACCAGAGGGGTCAGCGATGCGGATCGGCAGTTGTTTGAGCACATAAGCCAAAAACCGGTGATTCTGGTGGCCAATAAGATGGATCTAGCGTCGGAGGGACCGCCGCAGATTGTTGAGTTTCAAGGGTATTGTCAGGCGCAGGTAGCTATCTCGGCTAAAAAACAGCAGGGGATCAGCGAGCTGAAAGAGGCGATCTTTCAGGCTGTCATGGGAAGGAAAGAACAGTGGGAAGAGGAAAGCTGCGCGCCCAATGTCCGTCATAAAGATGCCCTTGTCCGGGCATACGCGGCCAGTGAGCGGGTATTGAGCGGACTGCAGTTAAAAACGACCTGCGATCTCCTCGCCATAGATCTGTATGAATGTTTAGGCGAGCTTGATGCTATTGTTGGTATTACCACCACCGAGGATATTCTGGATCTGATTTTTCAGCAGTTTTGCCTTGGGAAATAAGCTCTTCTGGGAAGAATTGAACCTCTCTGTCATCATCAGCCTTCACTTCAAAGCAAACCAAAAGTCCCCAATTTTCATCCTTCTTCAGGTTGATTTTCTGCCTGATCGCCTTCCAGAAAAATGTAAGGTGCCATGAATAAAACGCAGGAGATATCAGGGTTTGATTCCCTTACAATCTTCATTTTGTTCAAAGGTTACCTCGATTTCATTTCCCTCTGCGTCGATAAGCTTCTGTTCCAGCAGATTAAATTCATCAAGTTGGAGAATGAAATCAGTGGTGGTCTGATATTCAAAGATCAACTCATTGATAACTGCCTGACTGACAGGATCAATTTTTAAAATTTGAAAACCGGCTACAGATTCATCTACACGGACAAGTTGGGCCGCAAACTCTATCGTTTGCTCTTTTTCAGTGATAATTTTAATCTGATATTCAGCGGTAGAAATTGTTTCGGAAAAGCCGGTGATGGCAACTCCGCCCTGACTGATATCAATGGTACAGGCCTTTATGACTGAGATATTATTCTTTAATAAGATTGCCTTTCCAGTCAATGGAACTCGAACAAAAATTCTTTTATGTGCCATATTTAACTCCATCGCCATTGGCGATTCAAATCATTCTCGTACTTTCTGGCGATGCTAGTCAATGGGTGGTGCCAGCCTGATAATAATATCCTGAAAAGAGGAGAGGCTGTTGTCTTTGTACAACAATTAAAGAGGAATGACTTGCCTTTCTCGAGATCGTTGAGCTTTGTGTTTACTATGGGTTTCTGTTAGACGAACGATGATGGTAACAAGCTGTCTTTATACATACTTTTCAGCAGACTTGCAAGCGTTAGATCTTTTAGGGAGAACACTTCTGGTACCTGATCGAAGTTGTTAAAAAAGCAGAAATTACGGTGCATCTGCTTCGGTAAATGCTGTTTAGGGAACGTTGACTCTAGCATTTATTGGGTCCATTGCTTCGAAGAATGAACCGATGCTGTCACTATTGTCATGGCGGATCCATGAAATAAATGCAAGAAATGACAGCATCGGGAATGAAAGGAAACTACTACCCTGAGATTTGGGTGACAATCAGTAAAGCATGGGCGGATGAAAGTTCTTGGTCAATCAAAGAGATCAGAGTTCCATGATGGCGTCATACAGTTCCTGAGAGATATATTGAGGGGTGTAAACAACCCCGAGTAGTGCAAGGGACTTAACATACGCCCGGAGATGATTTTTTGATCCTTCTTGCAAGTTCTGATAGACGGTTACCACATCAATATGAGTGGTAACCGCTATGGCATTCTGGATGTCAAGGATGTCGATTTCCTCAATGTTGGCACCGACTTTTAAACCATCAATAAGAGAGATGGAGCCGGATTCTATAAGGGTCGTATACAATGCCTTCAGGTCTGGATTGGTAAATTCTCCAATGATTGACTCATCGACAACTGGGTCCGTGAGATTGTACAGCACTAGTTTTTTCTCCAGGGCATCCATATGTCTTTGCTCGGAAGAGGCAATATTGTTGAAAATTACGGCATTCCACTGCTTATACAAAGATAAATAGACATCCCGGGCCAATTTTTCTTCTTCCCGCATATAGGTCAGCTCCCTTGCCTCGTCAGTGGAAAGGGCAGCTGTTATTGCAAGATACGTCCCACGTCCCTTACCTGCCAAGGCAGGAGTGTCTGCCAGGGTGCTTAGCATCGCTGAAGCTATTATGAGTCCCAACACCGCAATTTTGTTTAATTTAAAACTATTCATCAGAATGTTCCTCCATCTTGTTGAAATTGAAACAAGCTCTGCCCAAATGGTGACGGTTGAAGGTATGATCAACGGCTTCTGCCGCCACCGTGTCCTCTGCCCGGGCCGATACCAAAACCACTACCGCTTCCGGGGCTTCTTCCGCCTCCAGTGCCGTTGCCCTTCTCCATATTCCCTCCAGCCCACTTTGGAAAACCGCCTTCATTGCGAAGAACAATTGTGGTCTCTGTGCTACTCTCGGTAATCTCCCGGGCCAGGATATAGATAACGCCATCCTTCCCCTGGGCCTTGGAGCCTCGAACCATCACCTCTCCTCCTGCTTGCAGGGACATTTTTTGTTCAGCCAGATATCGCTGCGGGCCAAGTACAACCATCATTCTGGTTCCACCGACTTCCTCAATTTCCAACTGAACATTCCTTCGTTCCACACCGGTTAGCACAGACAAAATCCGGCCATTTACCGTGGTCACGGTATTGACATCGTAGCCGGACTCAAGATCCAGTGCAACTTGCGTGCCCTCTTCTGCCCCCCAGAAGGCGTGTGCCGGAAGGGGGGTGGCTGAAAGCAGAAGGAGCAGAGAGAGGAGAGGAAGTATTTTAGGGTGCATGGAATGCAATTAAGCGAAAGACGCCTCCGACTTTCGTTTTCACGGTTATTTGTTGAGGCAGATGCCTTGGAAAATGCTCCCTACTACAAGCCATTACTCAGTTATTACCGGAGTCGTTACCACAGGTGCAGGCAGAGTTGTGATCGTATTTAATCTGCTTCCGTCACGAACGCCCTGACCTTTATCGGGACGGGTGGTGGCGCCGCTGGCGGTGGTGCCACTGGTCTGAAAGGTTCCGTCACGACGTTGTGTGCCTTCCGGACGATTCACAGAACTTTGACTGCCGGCCCCACCCCCACCTCCACTGCCATTTCCGCCTCGGGCCATGGCTTCCCCTGCCAATGTCATTGCGAATAGTACTGCTAATCCCATTACCATTAATCGTTTTGTTTGCATAATTTTTCCTGTTTCTTAGGGTAAAGGAGCCGTCATGGAATTTTTAGAACAATTTGCATTGTTCTGTGACGGCCCCTTTTGTGGTTTATGAAAGAGTCTCGTAAGTATTCGATATGTAATACTGATTAAGTCGACGGAACAGCTGGAACACAAGTTGATGTTGGGGTTTTAGTTCTGGTGCGGGTCTGAGATTTGGTGGCTGCCATGGCTTCACCAGCCAGGGTAATTGCAAAAATTGCTGCCAGGGCGAGGGCCACGATGCGTTTTGTTTTCATGGTTGTATTCTCCTTGTAGAAAATTAGGTACCTTTTTTGCCTGCCAGAGACCGTCTCTCGCAAACGCTTATGCTCCCTGTTTTTCCACAATCCGTGCCAATAAAATTAATAGAGATAACATGCTGAAATTAAAGTTTTTTTCATGAAGATGCGTTTTTGTATCCAGTCAAAATAGGTGCAGATTTTGCACCGGCGCGGCGAGCCTTGCACTACTCATCCTCTCCGTTGTCATCAGCTACTCCGAATTCTTTCAACCGATACTGCAGGGTTCGGCGGGAGATTCCCAAGCGGTCAGCGGCCAAACGGCGATTACCGGCTGTTGCCTTGAGCGCGGCGATGATCGCCCGGTGTTCGGCCTCTTTGAGCAGGCCATGGTCCTCAGGCTGACTGCTTTTGCCTGATATGCAGATGAGCTCAGGAAGATCAGCCATTGTTATCTCATTTCGTGCCAGGATGACCGCCCTTTCCAGGACATTCTGCAGCTCACGGATATTGCCTGGCCAGTGATGGGTCCGCAGGGCTTTGCGTGCGGATGAGGCAATGCCGGCGAGCTGTTTGCCCATCTCTCGGCTATGGAGGCGCACTAGAAATTCGGCCAGATCATCCATGCCATCAAGGCGATCGCGCAAGGGTGGCAGGGTAATGGGAAAGACGTTCAAACGGTAAAAGAGGTCTTCGCGAAAATGCCTGGCGGTGATTTCACCCATCAGATCTCGGTTGGTGGCCGCCAGGACCCGCACATCGGCATGGATCTCACGACTGCCGCCCACCCGCTGGAAGTTTCGTTCCTGGAGGACGCGCAACAGCTTGGCCTGCATCGTCAGGGGCATCTCCCCAATCTCATCAAGCATGATGGTGCCGCCGGCGGCGAGTTCAAACTTTCCCTGGCGCGTTGTGGTGGCACCGGTAAAGGCACCCCGTTCGTGACCGAAGAGCTCGCTTTCCATAAGATTTTCAGGGATGGCGGCGCAGTTGACGGCAATAAAAGGCCCGCCTTTGCGGGGGCTGGTAAGATGGATATAGCGGGCCAGTAACTCTTTGCCGGTGCCGCTCTCACCCCCGATCAAGACCGTAGCCTCAGTGGGGGCGACTTCCCCCACCAGCCAGCGGACCTTCTCCATGGCAGCACCGGCAAAAAGGATTTCCAGGGGTGGAAGGCCGGTCAGTTCGGCCTCGTCAAGGGCTTTCAGGCGTCTCGTCCGAGTCTGTTCCAACAGCAGTCGCTCCACCAGTGCTCGTAAGGTGGCCGGATCCTTTAACGGTTTGGTGAGAAAGTCGCTGACTCCGTCCTTGATGGCCGCAACCGCTTCCTCCACCGTACCGAAGGCGGTAATCAGGACAAAAGGCGGGGCTGCCTGGTCGAAGCGGCTGGCGTGAAACAACTCAATTCCGCCCATCTGCGGCATCTTGA
>JFJP01041109.1_pt1 | contig 10201 bp, 9 predicted proteins | sample 431651 | NCBI WGS metagenome assembly JFJP01 (sample SAMN02602958, study PRJNA72255) | Microbial mat metagenome, whole genome shotgun sequencing project. | biome: fresh water; feature: sink hole; material: water; isolation source: purple microbial (photo- and chemosynthetic) mats found in... | reverse complement strand
AATAGTGTATTTTCAGATATAGATTTTCCTTTTCTAGAATTGGACATTCTCTGTCTAGTTTCTAAAGAGGCTTTTCTACCTAATGCTTTTTGTCTTATCTTTTCTTTTGTCTCCTTAGAGTGCTGTCTATCAAAAGTTCCATCACCACCAGAAGTTCTATTGTATCCTTTTTCTCTATCTGTTGACTCATAGAATGAAATCCAATATATCTCTCTTTCTTTTAGTAGTTCTTTCGTTTCGCAAACTTCTACAGTCTGGACATCAAAATTATCCTGGCCATGTTTATTTATTGACCTATGTATTGGAAAAGAGGAGCCAGATCTAGCCTCATATAAATGATGCAGAAATCTAGTTCTGACTCCCTGTATTGTTAATCCAATATAAACTTTTCCGTTTATTTTATTTTTTATGCAATATACTTCAAACATATTTTAACTAATTGGTTATACTATATATAACGAGCAGTATCCATCATTTTTTGTATGTTCATGAAAAATAATTAATTATAGATACTATTAATCGTTTGAATCCATTAGCAATTCCCCACACGATCTTGGGTCACGTACCATTATACCAACTTCACCTAAGAAGTGTACAGAGTAACCGTCTTTAGCGTTAGAACGAAGCGTGCTGATTGATTTAGCATAACCTGCTCCTGGAGCTACAGAACCGCCAGTATACCACTGAACGAATTCACGACCTTTACGTACTACTTTTACAATGTTAGCTTCACCATCACGTACACCAAAATCAAGGAATGTGAATCTATAAGACTCAAGTGGTTTTCCAGTAATTGGGTGTAATTTACGATTGTGAATTAAGTCATCATACAAAGGTAAGTGTTTTACAGTAAGTTCAATACCATTAGTCATACGATAAGTGGTAAATTGACCACCTAAGGTAAGCTCTTGACCTGAACCTGTAATAAATTTAGTATCTACTGTAGTAAATGCAGCTACTTTTTCTTTCAATACTCTGTCGAATTCACGCATTCCCATCTCGCCAGTGAAGGCTACGAATTTGCGTTCTCCTGCACCTAACATATTGTAAGACATATCAAACAAGAAGTCTTCCAATAAATCTGCAGTTAATTCAGTATAGTATCTACGGTTAGCAGGAGCAATCTGTTGAAGTAAGCCAGCGCCAATATAAACTGGACGTCCGTTAGTCCCCATCAAATCAGTAGTACCATCTGCGTTAGCATTGTATTTAGAATATACCAATTGTCTCTCAAGGCGTTTGTACCATTCACGCATTGCTTTCCATTCTTGGAAATCAGACCACAAGTATGAAGTCTTTCCAGTTTTAGGATCTTTCAATGCAATAGCAAGAACTGTTGAATAAGCAGAACCAGTAATATCATACGACAAACGTACAGTAGTTAAGTGATTGTGCAATTTAACATGAGTGCTATAGTTGATGATATCAGCTTCTTCTGAGTATTCTTCGTAGGCAGAACCTAAACGAGATACTTGAGATCCAGCAGCTAAAAATTCTGCAGGTACGTAAGATGTAGCTTGACCATCAGCAATGAAGCAGGTGTAAATCCATTCGTTACCATCTTGGTAAGGAGCGCCAGATACGCGTAATTGATATTCTTTGTCATCTAATTCGATGATAGCACCAGGGCCAACATTGTTGGCAATTTAAGAGAGTTCGTTAATCTCTCCCCATATGGCTGCATGTCTCCATGCAGATTAGACTATATCTTCATCCACTTGGGATGTTTCACATTTCGACCCACTTGGGCCTACGGACGAGTGTCCTAGTCGTTGAACCTTCAGATATTCTGAATTAACCATAAGTCCTTTAAATAAACCAGCTTTAACGTACATGCCTGTATTTGCATATTTTGTTAAAATTGCTTTAACATTCTTTTTTGAACATTTAAATTGGGATGAAATTTCATCTATTCCAATTATAGTAAACTCGCTGTTATTATAAACATTTTTAAATGTATATCCTTTCTTAACGAATGTTCCGTCTGAATTTCGTAAATCTGTTTTATATATATTATTGATTGAATGTTTCGTATTTTCAAGTGGTGCAACCCATTCTAAATTAGAGAACATATCATTTTGTCTATCAAAATCTATATGATTTACTTGTGACTTATTTTCTGTATTGGTATTTTCTACAAATGCCTCGGCTACTAATCTAGCTATTCTGTATTCGTATTTTCCATTTTCTCCGTATAAACAAACTCTATTATAACCGTCCATTGAAAGTCTTGGTCTTAAATAATTTTGTTTTCTGTGAGAGAATACTTTTCCATCTTCCGATATCGAGTATAATGTTTCCCAACCAGTTATTGGTTTCAGTAATATTTGCTTGGCTGCTGATTGTCCATTTTGTATTTTCATATCTATAATTTTAATTTTCCTCTATGGGTTAAAATTCTTTAGGAGTTTCCAGTCAGTTAGTGAAATTTATTTATCCTAGTATTACTACTAAGCGTGGCTCAACCCTGGTAGTCAACCACTTGTCTTCAACAGAGATCAAGATTGGGCTATTGCCTAAACCTGCTTTGTTGGTTGAGTCGCTTGGAGCAGAGCCATTACAGCTAGCTGAACGAATTGTTACTGCGCGATCTGAGTCGATCATTACTGACCATCTGAATTCACGTTGATCGATTACCATTGTTTTACCCATACCTCCAGTTAAGAAGTCGAGCATAGAACCTTGATCTTTTGTACCGAATACATATGACACAACACTCGCTACTTCGTGAGGCTTAGTCAACAATGCATTAGACAACATGTTCTCATCAACTAAGTCAGAGAACCATTTGCCACGGTACAATTGTAGGTTATTTAAAATTCCATTTTCCATATATAAAATTAAGTCTTATTTTTTTATTTGGGTCTGTTTAAAAGTTGTTTTGAGGCTATTGACCATAGTGGAGATGGAGACCCGTTATCTATTCTTTGTTTTGATCCACCCACCTTATTAGATGTTAATGTTTTTCTGAGTCTGTCTACAGATGATGTCTCACCAGTCCTCCTAGCACTATCCAGGAGTTTATCTCCCTTCATGGTGAAGTATGCCGACTCTATTAAGTTTTTAGTTGACTTTGCGTAGTCTTTTTGATACTTAGTTCTTCCATCAGATTCAACCTTAAAGATATACTCCATTAATTGGCGTTTATCTTCTTTCGGGATCTTGATGCCACGTATGTCTGCAAGCGCCCCTATTTCTTCGACAACGTTCGTGTAGAACTTTTGTTGATCTTCTTGCGCACGCTTAGCTTCAATTTTCTGCGTTTCCAATAGCTCTTTACGACGTTCCTCTTTTATCTCGATAAGTGGATCTATAGCATCATTTGCTTCATCTTCAAGAATGTCAGCATCTTCATATTTCTCTAGTTTACGTTTGATTTGAGCCTCAGTATATCCTTTTTCTTTCATGAATTCTGATACAACTAACTTTTGGTTTTCTAGTTTATCTAAGTCTAGGGTGCTATAATCTACATCGCTTGTTGCTTTAGAGAAGTAATCTTGAATATTACCACCATTTTTAACAAACTCATCAATAGCAGCTACTTCGTCATTAGCATATTCTGGTTTAGAACTTTCTTCGATAGCAGACTTCATATACTCAACTAGGTCTTCTACAGACTTTGGTTTTTCTTCTGCGTCTACATCTCCCCATCCAACCTTCTCGGCTAATACATCAAAGAATGCTGATACTTGCTCTGTTTCTGCAGGATCTGTATCTGATTCGGCATTGTCTTGTATATCTTCTTTCTCTTCATGATAATTACCATCAGTCATATCTGGAATTAATGGATCAGTATATTCATCTTCTTCATCATCCATATCAATGGGTTCAGTATCTCTACTATCTGGATCATTTGGATCTGCTATGATCTCAACACCCTTCATTTCTTTTGCAGGTTCATTCGTACCCATTTCATCAAATATGGCCGAGAATCCTCCTAATGTTTCATTATTTTTTTTCATAATTATATTATTATAATTGTAATTTGTTTTGTATATTGTATTATAGCCCGTAGAATCAACGTAGAAGCTATTTTAAAGCTCTCTAAGACACTATCTCTGTAAAGTAATACATTTGTATCATTTAATAATTAAGTGCCTTAGAATGGCTTAGAATGCATTTATTTAGTTTTAGGCTTAACCTCTTTTAGTCCAAATAATCTACTAGGCTTTAATAGTCTAACTTCACTAGTTAATAGTCGTCCTACAGGAGTTGCGTTTGATCCCTTTGGTATGTTTGTACCAATTTGCTCGGGAAGCCACTTTTTGCCTTTTGTTCCTATCCTTTTCATATTTTCACTAGCGGTCTCTATAACATAGTCTCCATAGTCGCTTGATCTGCCACCATACTTTTTTGCAAGTTTATCAGAAAGAACTTTTCCTTTTGCGAAATATGGATTTCCACCAGCTCTAGATCCGGCATCTAGTTTTTCCAACAATGTCGGGACCCTCCCTTCTGCCCTTGCTATATCGCCGAGACTTGGTTTGGATTTTACGCGGATAATTCCAGATTCGACTGCGTCATCTACCATCCCTTTAGATCCAGCTCTATAATACTTATTTGGGTCTATCTTAAATGTCCATGGTGCCTTATTGTAATATGTGTTTTCTGCCTTGTTCAGCACTCCTCTTGCTACGTCATCAATCTTCGATACTATTTTTTCTCCAACTTTAGTAGATCCAAATCCACCTGCCATAGATAATAAATCAAACTCAGGAGATTCATTTATTAATGCTGGATTAGCGGATGGATTAACTTTAGACTTCATAGTTTTCTTATCTAAAAGAAATTAATTCGTAGTATTTACTACAGGATCCTTAGTTAATCTAACTGGAGACACTCTAGTATTATCCTGTGCAACTGACTTGCGCCAATCTTCTGTGAGTTTAGTGCTTGTCTTTGGTATAATTTTTTTCTCTGCCATATTATTTTCCTGATACGGTTTTATTTTTAAGAGCAGTTCTAGACTTTAGCTTCTCGCGTTCAAGTGCTGCCGAGTCTTTCAATTTCTGTAGTCTTTCTTGCATCTTCATCTTATCTCTTTCGAGTTTGATTTTATCATCGTCCAATGCTAGTCTTCTCTTCTCTATTTCCTTCTGAGCATCTATCTTCTTATTCTCTAGTTTGACCTTATTGTCGGCCTCTCTTTGTTTTTGAAGTTGCTGCATTTGCCTATCGAATACATTAGAGTCTAATTCATTTTGACGTAGAGCTAAATCCGCTATCTCCATAGGGTCTGGTATGCCATTAGCATTCTGATCCATATCTTGAGCACCTCTATAGGCCTGCATTTCTGCTACTGCTATACGAGTCTGATTATCCATGTCGATCTTATATTTATCAAGCTCCATTTCGGCTTGTCTAATCTGCATTTCTTGTTGTTTGACTTCGTTCTGCATTTGTATAAGTTGACCTTGACGTTGATTGTCAGCATCCGCTGCAGCTTGTTGTTGTTCTGAATGCATCTTCTCGATCTCACCAAGCTTCTGTTTAATCTCAGTAATATTATCCATGGTCATAATCTCTGCAATATCCAATAAGCCTGCACCATTCTGCATTGCTGGTTGGTATAGAGATTTAATTGCTTCAAGCATTTGAAGTTCTTTAGACGAATCTGTAACAAATATATCAAAGTCTTCATAAAAGAACTTTGGTGTTAATGTTAGGAATGCCCTAGTTGAATCATTTAGTACGTATTGTAGATGAGTCTTCTCTGACATTACCCATGCTTCTTTTGCTGTATTTAAAAGCATTCTAAGCGTGTTCTTTTTACATTGATTATGTAACCAGAAGATAGGTTCAGTTATTAAAGATGATTGAACTACAGATCTCTCTACAGCTCCTACAAGTTCTCTATTCGATATAGCCCCTTGTCTTTGCCTATTGACACCAGATAATTCGCCAGCCATCTCTTCTATCTTAGATAAGATATCTATATATTGACCAATTACGTTTGCCATAGTTAAATCTACAGCAGCAATCTGATTAAACTGACTTGATTTACCACCTTCTCTACCAGGTATATCCCAGCCTTCTTCATATGGATTAACAAAGTTAACACCTACTGCAGATAAGTAATGCATCCATTTAGCCGCATCTATATTCATAGATTTAGGTATCTGGGTTATATCCATTGTAAGTACCTTACCTTTATCTCTTGCTAGTGCAAGTTCTAATCTATACCATATAATAATATACATATATTGTAGTGGTTTTAGAATAGATACCAATGATTTAGATGGCGAGTTTGCATTATTATATATGACACCTGAGTATGGTAGTTTCTGTGAATTAACACTATCAGCTGATATATGTTGGTATTCTAATGGTTGTACACCTACAAATAGATCTTCTCCAATTCTATAACCCTCCCATATTTCTATACACCACTTCCACTCTATACTAATTTCGTTTCCAATAGACAGGTAATCTTCTGTTACTGTAATCTTCTGTGGTTCACCATTCTCATCTGGAGCAGTTACAAAGCCAATCTTTTTAAATGATTTCCAAACTACGTGCCATAGATTAAGTATATTATTATCATTGATAGCATCGTTACCTGGACCTGTTACTGATTTAAAACTTGTATGCATGTAATCCATTCCTGATGGCATTTGCTTTCCATACTTGCCAGAGCCTGGATCCTCTCCTACCATTTCTAATAGTTGATCTAGTTCTTTATCGGTCATTTTATCATACAATCTATCATATATTTCTGTATAACTCATTCTCATTCTGCGTATAGCCCAGTCTCCGTCTTCTATAAATTCTAGATCTGGTGAATTGTCATGAGCAAAATACATTGGATTAACATGCTCTAGATGTGGCTCCCCGTTAAGTATGCCATTGTAATATACTTCTTTGCCTGCAATTAAAGCATCTTTGAATCCTTTAGAGAATTCATGTTGTAGATTAAGCTTTTCCTTTAAGTAATTAAGCGAGTGATATGCAGTTGATTCTGCTATATCTTTATAATCTTTAGAGATAAACTCTGTAATGTTTTCAGGTGGAGCAATCTCTCCTGTAGATAATCTTTCCTCAAATAGAGCAGCCTCATTATCGTCCATAGATGCTGTAATATCCTGCATTAGATATTCAAATAGCATCTTCTTCATTTGCTCTTGAGCTTCTGAAGTAGCATCTTGGCTTGTTCTAATAACTCTAAAATTGAATGGAAGTTTAGTTTCTTCTCCAATCAATAGATCTATCTTTGGTTTGATTATATTAAAATTCTGTGGTGATGCTGGAAAACCATCATCCTGTTTAAATGGATCTGTTACGTATTTCAAGTCCTTCTCGTTGAATATACTGTTGTATAAATCATAGTGTACTTGCATATCTTCGAATGTTGTCCGATCAGAACCTGCTGGCACTGTCTCTCCCATTCCTATTACGTAATCAACACATTTTTCTTGCCACTCCTTATTCTTTTGATTCATAGGGAGTTTTTGTAATGGAAATACTGATGTTTGATATTTCATAAAGCGCTTTTATAGATTAAATATTCCTTGATTATTTTCATTCTCAGAAGTTGTTTCGAACCATTCTTTAGAGAATAGAGGCCTATCAAAAAGGCTATTGTTTTTTATTTCTTTGTTTCTTTGTTTTACAGCCATATTATTTAATTGAAGTCTATATATCATTAGACATTGTAATGCTCTTACCCTGTCAAAGTTACCTTTGTCATTGTATTGTATAAGCTCTTCTAATAGTGGCTCGGATAATATTCTAGTAAGGTTCTTTCTCCCTGGAGTGTACTCCTCGTTCAGCCATTCTTTTATAAGGCCTTCTGAGTATATAATTATCTCTGTAGTCATGTGGATTCCCTTACCGCGTTGAACTTTACTGTTCTTTATTATATCATTTATTATATCTGGCTGATCTGCTAATAAATAGTCAGAGTGTTTATGTGTGAAGTATGGAAATATGCCTTTACGTTCGTTCTCATACAATAACCTAGCATTGTAGTATAGAAGTAAACTTCTAACATTCTCATAATACTCATTTGCTGTATCCGGTCTGCCAGTGTATTCTGCTACTATTATATCATAATACTCTTCAAAATTCTGAAATCGTTTATATATAAATGTAGAGCCTAATGAGTTTGTTCCAGCTTTATCATGATCATATGGGTCACATCCTGCTATATACAAACCATGCGGTGCATCTTTTACTGGATGTTCCCATATTACTATAGACCCAGATGTTTGATCGTTTTTTCCTAATGGATATTTAGTTATATCACCATTCTTTTTTATTTGCCAAGTAAGTACTCCATTTATATATGTTAAATCACCAACTTGTTTATGCGATTGCAGCTTCCTATTAACACGAATCATTGATAGTTGAGTCATTAACTCTTTCTTTGGAAAGATATTGCCAGTGAGCTCTAAACAGGCTTCTTGAGGCGTTACAGGATTCTCCGCTGAATATCTATCAATTGCTCTAGAGTCAGACGATCCTTCGATAACCTTATCCCTCTCTTGCATTGCATATGTGATGGCTTTGTCTTTATAGGTGTTTCCATCCCTATCCATATACGCTCTATTGCCATTATCGTCTAGGACAGACATATTAGCATACACAGGAACAAAGAATGCACATTGATTGCCATCAGCTCCCTCGTCCCATACATTGTTGAATGACTTCACGTTGTATCCTTTTGGGTTATAGAACATCTCTTTAAGCCCATCAAACCTACTCGAGTCGTCACCTCCGGTACCAAATGCAACCATTAAACCATATGCAACACCATCCTCTTCTACTGAAGGCCTAGCTATTTGCCATGCTTGTAGGATGTCCTTAAATGATCCAGCCTCCTCCCATAGTATAAGCTTACCACGTTTACCACGAGCACGGTTAGAGTCATTCTTAAGCGTTACTCCAATTATCTCTGATTTATATCCAACTTCTATTCTGTTGCCCATTTCGTCTGTAGTAACAATAGAAGCTCTTCTATGCATCTTAGTGCTAACGGCTTGTCTCTTCTTGGCCCATGCAGTGTGTTCATCTATAAAGTCCATTAAGTCCCATGCTTTGGTAATAAGACCATCACGAACCAAATACTCTGTCTCAGACGCTATTGCATATGATTTAGACTCTGGTACTAGATAGTAATTTCTTACTAACATAGAACTACCTTTAAATGAATATCCTTTACCACGAGCCTTTAAAACAACCATGTGTTTACCCTCATCCTCAGCTTCTTGTATACCAGAAAAGTAATAGTAATCATAATCATAGAAGTCGGGAAACTCTCTAGTTTTCTCTCTCTTCTTTTTGATTACACCATATCTATCTTTATACTCTACTTCTACAAGTCTAAGGATAGGACAGTAGTTTAAGTACCAATAATTATATCCACTTATCCAATCACCATCATCTGATGTATATCCATTTAGGCATCTATCTTCTTCTCCCTCCCAATACTTTAAATACTCTGATGAGCCTACTGGCGCAGAACAATAAAAGCCGCTACCCTGAAATCGGATAGCAGCCTGACGAAATTTTGAGCTAGATGTTATTCTTCTTTCAAAATCTATCATATTGTTCTATATTATTTTTCATTTAACCAAGCAGAGAACTTAGGAAAATTAGTTTGAAGCCATGTCTTCTTTACCTCTACTACAGCTTCAACAGCAGGAGTTTCCACTTCGACTGTTACTTTTGCTTTAGGTTTATGATAATGTTTACGTTTAGCTTTTGCAGGAGCTTCTTGTATTAGCTCTACTGTCTTTTCTGTTGGAGTCAATACTTCTTTAGTAGCCTCCTTTTTGTTTTTGTTTTTCATACTATTAATTATTAATATACTTATAATAACGCAATGTTATTTAATTTGTTTTTTGTAGCGTATTGTTTCTTACAACAACATAGCATCCTGGGTTGTCTTTATCGACCGAGTAGTATTTATTATTCATTACATATGCGAATGGTATTACATAGTCCATATTATCATCTGGTATTATTTGAAATGCAACAAATAAGTCCATCAAAATTTGGTCAATGTTTATAAAATCGAATTTAGCTTTTGTCTGCCTAACAAAGTGAAATCCAACTTCACATGGGAATTCAATATCTTTGAACAGTGATTTCAATTCGTCTACCGGGAATACACATGGTCTTGTCTTGTAGTAGGTTATCTCTTTCTTTGATACCGAGTAGTGTTGTATACCCATTTCCCTTAAGAACTTTCCCACTGTCT
>JFJP01012443.1_pt1 | contig 10201 bp, 12 predicted proteins | sample 431651 | NCBI WGS metagenome assembly JFJP01 (sample SAMN02602958, study PRJNA72255) | Microbial mat metagenome, whole genome shotgun sequencing project. | biome: fresh water; feature: sink hole; material: water; isolation source: purple microbial (photo- and chemosynthetic) mats found in... | reverse complement strand
GACTGCCCGGATTAAAGAAAAGCACGCCGTTGACCATATCGTTAAAAGGGTTGTGCGAATGGCCAAAGATAACGACCTGGACACCCGACCCGTGAAAAATCTTTTCAAGCCGCCCGATGATCCCCTCAGGGCTTCCCTCGCCATGCGCCAGGCCGATCTTGACACCGGCACAATCGAACACCAATTGCTTGGGCAGTTTCTCTCTAAGATCAAGCCCATCTATATTACCATAAACGGCACGAATATCCTTGATCGCCTTCAACTGCAAATAAACATCCAGATCAGCAAAATCACCCGCATGTACGATCAGGTCAGCCGTAGCCAATTCGGCGAGCAGCGCCTTGGGCAAACACTGGGAATGGGTATCTGAAAGGGCTATGATCTTCATGAGACGATATATGGTTTGTCGTAAAGGTTCATCAGCGAATTAAGCTCAGGCTCATTCCAGATCCACATACGCTCCTCCATGGCCCTCAACTTCGCAGCATCATCAAGCTCGGACAACGATACGATCACACAACGACGGGAACGAATGCCCATTCTGCGGGCCTCTTCGGCCACGGCATTAATGTCAGACTCCGCAATAGGATCTTTTCTGAGGACCAAAAGCCAAACACCCTCGTCGGTCTGCGCCTCAAGCACATCGAAACAGTTGCCGGCACCGCCCTTGATCTTGAGCGCCCTGATCTCTGTGAAGGCCGGCAGTTTGTACAACTGGCCGCGCAGGCTCAAGAGCTCATTCTCGAAACAACGGACCAGTTCTGTCACGCGCGTGGAAAGATCTTTGCGGGATGTGACCTGGAAATCATTGATCGCACGGGTCACTTCATCCTTGAATTCCCTGTGCGGACGGGTCGGCTCCATATCGACAGCCTTGATGCGGCGTTGAAAAACATATTTGACCCAATACCGTAAAAGCTTGTCCTTGATATAAAAATAAGTCCCGTTCTTTTCAACAATATCATGCTCGACAAGATACGCCAGCTTCTGCGTGACCTGCGCCTGCTTGACCTGCAGGAGATCAACGATGTCTTTGGCCTTATGGGTCCCGTTAGCCAGCGCAAAAAGGATATCCATGACCATGCGATTCGCACGCCCCGCGCATAAACGATCAACAACCAGTTCAAAATAACGGCTCAAGGAACCCCAGCGGCTAAAGACAAGATTTTCTATGGCCTGAACAACCAGGGGCGCATAGATCTCCTGCTGTTTATAAATAGCGCTGAGATTGATCAGCTCCTGAAGAAGGATGTCCAGATAAAGCGGACGCCCTCCGGTAAAGTCTGAAAGGAAATTACGCAGCGAAAGCCCGATGCGGACATCGCCCATCCGGCATTCAATGAAATGCTGTGTCGCCTTAAGATCAAACGGCTGAACGGTCACAACCTCAAAATTACCGAACAAAAGCGTCAGACGCTCCGCAAGGATCTTTTTGGCCTGTTCTTCATACGAACTCGTAATGATGAACAGACATCCTTTCTGGGTCGTAATGCTGTCAGCCAACGCCTTAAATGGCGCGTCTACGTCAAAATCCTCGATCTGATGGAATTCGTCGATGATGAACACACATGTAAGGCCCGACTCCTTGATGAGAATATCAGGAAGCCTCAGCACAGCCTCATAAGCATCCTTCAATTTCCCCTTCTCAAGAAGAACCGCAGCCTCAAGCGCAGCATCAGCGGTAGCAGGAATGGTTGAACGCACCGTCTCCGCCAGAAGAGGCAGTGTGTCCTGCAGCGGAAGACCTTTGACCCTGGCATACTGATAAAGAAAGCTACGGGTCGCCTTGGACACAAAATAATGCAGATCACGGTTTTCCAGGTTGAGATAAACAGGGATCACGGCATTATCATCAAGATCATTCAGGAATTTCAAAAGGATCGAGCTTTTACCGATATGCCGGCTACCGATGAAGGCGATATTCTGGCGATAGCCTTCCTTCAAGTCGCCGACGCGCTTGCGGATAAAACTCAAAATATCTTTCCTGCCGCAGAATTCAGTCATGACGAAAATTTTGCCTTTTAAAATTTTCCCCCGAAGGGGCTCGTGTGCTAAATCTTTCCACGCCAAGCGAAAGATTTAGCAGCTTTACGAGGTCACACAGGTTTTTGTCCCCAAAAACCTGTGTTCCTCTTTACGGCAAATAATGCAAAGGATTCGAAGCCTTATCACCCTTGCGCACTTCAAAATGCAAATAAGCCAGATTCCCTTCGCGCGCAACCTGTGCGATCTTCTGACCACGCAAAACACGCTCGCTCAACTGGACCATAAGGCGCGCATTGTGCGCATAGACAGTAAAGAACCCGTCGCTGTGATCCAGGATCAGGGCCTGCCCATAACCCGCGAGGTGATCCGCAAAAACAACACGGCCGTCACGCGCCGCCTTAACAAGATCCCCCTCAACCGCCTTGATGTCAATGCCGGCATTGAGTGCAGGACCCTTGCGGTCGTGAAAATACGCAATGACCTTCCCCTTGACGGGCCAGGCATAATCCGCATCTTTATCCGTCGGAGAAACAACAACAATATCCCTGACGCTCGTTGCGCCGGGTATAAAAATAAGCTGGTTCTCTTCAATGGAAGCCGCATTCGGAATGCCGTTGGACGCAATGATATCCTCGACGGAAACTTCATATGTTTTTGCAATACGCCAGAGTGTCTCGCCTTTGGAAACTTTATGCTGAACGCCTTCTTTTTTTACAGACCTGGATATTTCGGGGGAAGCGGTCGACGCCTGAGGGACAAGCGCCACGGGGGGCTTGCGGGAAGTGGCGCAGCCCGTTAAAACCACAGCGAGCCCGGCACAAACACCAGAATAAAGAATTTTTTTATATAATGCCATGCAATAAACTTTGGAGCGAGAGACGGGGATCGAACCCGCGTAGTCAGCTTGGGAAGCTGAAATTCTACCACTGAATTACTCTCGCAAAATATCTAGTTTGAGATCAATAACGTTTTAAGTTCTCTCGACGCACGCGACGGGTCACGGGCCAGAAGTATTTCCCGGCAAACAGCAACTCGCGCCACGCCACAAGCACGCACATGGACCATGTTCTCTTGTGTGATCCCGCCGATAGCGAATAACGGCATATCCATCTTGTGCGCATACAATGCCGCGTGTCGCAATACCGCAAGATCCATCGGGACACGCCCGGGTTTGGTCTGAGTCTTGAAGACAGAACCGAACCCCACGTAATCCGCCCCTTCCTTGCACGCCTGACGTAAATGCTCCAGGCTCTGACAGGACCTCCCTATGATCGCAGAGCGTCCGCATATCTGCCGTCCGTCCGCCACGGAAAGATCTTCCTGACCAACATGAACGCCCTCTGCACCCGTGATGCATGCAAGATCAGCGCGGTCATTGACAATGAAGGGTATTCGACCTTTCAAATAACGTTCAGCACGCGCAATGAATGCGCGTGCCGTTTGAACTGTTCCCAATTTATCACGAAGTTGGACAATGTCAACTCCGTTGTTGACCGCGCTTTGAAGCACGCTCCAAAGTCGTTTGTAATCACAGACTTGAGCATCCAGAATAAGGTAAAGCTTACATGCGTTTAAGCGTGTTTTTTTCGATCTCATAGACGGTATAACGTAATTTCTTAAGGTCAGATGCTGCGGCTGCATCTTTGAGCTTGGCAAATTCTTCAAGAACCCTTAAAGACTCTTTAACACGCTGCACATTGGCATAAAAAATGTCCGCCACGCTGCCGCGGCGCGATTCTGCCGCGATCGTTCTGCGGCCAACATCACAGACAATATCGCGCGAGGCTACGATCTGTTTTAATCCGAACACCGTGACCGCAGAGGTAAGGTCATGACGAACTTTCTTGAACCGGGCTGTGGTCTTTTCATCATCCCGGATGAACCGGCATACATCTTCACAAACCCGCAGACCTTCTTTGGCGCGGTTATAATTCGCATCGATCACACGATCGACCTGAGAGGTCATTTCTGAGCGCGGCATTGCTTGCGGATCTTCTCAATGATATTCGTCGTTGAAAGACGATCGATATAGGTGATGAATTCCACGCGACCACCATTGGCTTTGACCACATCGGCACCAGCCACTGTACGGCCCTTCCAGTCAGCACCCTTGATCAGCACATCAGGCTTAACCGCCGCGATCAAGGCCGCTGGGGTCGGATCATCAAAAAGGACTACAAAATCGACACACGCCAAACCTGCCAGGACCGCCGCACGCTGGTCCTGAGGGACAATAGGCCGTTCAGGGCCTTTCTCCAATGTGCGCACAGAAATATCACTGTTCATGCCCACAATAAGGATCCGGTCCTTCTTTTTCGCCGCTTCAAGATAACTCACATGCCCGTAATGAAGGATGTCAAAACAGCCATTCGTAAAAGCGATCACACGCTTCTGCCGGCGAAGAGCAGCCAGTTTCTTTTTAAGCAAGGGAAGTTCTACAACTTTGGAAAGGGTCGCCATAAAATGTCAATGCACGCTATAAATTATTGGACAAACGCGCTCTCAACCACTTCACAGATGGCATGAAAGAACGTGCTGTGGGTTTCCTGGATACGCGCGGTGACAGAAGACGGAACAATGATACAGATATCCGCCATAGCCGCCACCGGACCGCCGTCGCCGCCCGTAAAAGCAACCGTGGTCAAGCCACGGGCTTTAGCAGTTTCAAAGGCTTTGATCACATTTCTGGACTTGCCGCTGGTCGAAATGCCAAAAGCAACATCACCTTTGCGGCCTAATGCCTCAAGCTGACGCGAAAATACAATGTCATAGCTGTAATCATTGGCCAGACAGGTCAGAACAGAGCTGTCCGTTGTCAGCGCAATGGCCGGCAAAGCCCGTCGCTCTTTCTGGAACCGGCCGATGAATTCCGCCGCCACATGCTGGCTGTCAGCCGCAGACCCGCCATTACCGAAAAAGAACAACGTGCCGCCGTTCTTAATAGAACCGATGCACGCCTGAGCGATCTTTTCCATGGCCTCAAGGTTCTTCTCAAGCGCCACTTCTTTGACAGCAATGGAATCCTTAACAATGGAACGGAAGGTGTTTTTCATGGAAGGATCATTCCGCGCAAAATACTTTGGCAATATCAAAAAGGTCAATGTCCACATGCTTGCGCTGTGTGACCGGGCCTTCCATATCCACAGAACGGATCTTGTTATTCTGATAACTGACCATATGACCGAACTTGCCTTCTTTCACAAGCTCAACCGACTTGACACCGAACCGGGTTCCCAGGATACGGTCAAATGCGGTGGGCGAACCTCCGCGCTGAATATAACCCAGTACGCTGACACGGGTCTCGTAGGCCGTCGCATCTTCGATCATCTTGGCCAAACGTTCGCCGACGCTGCCAAAACGACGCTTTTCCGAACCTTCAGGTACAACGCCCAGCGTATCGACCTCGGTCCCTTCCGCAATGACAACGATCGAGAATGACTTGCCGCGGCGGTGACGATTACGGATCGCCTCACACACCCTGGCCATGTCCACTTTCATCTCAGGAATAAGGATCACATCCGCGCCACCGGCAAGGCCAGCCTCAACAGCGATCCAACCCGTATACTGCCCCATGACCTCAATGACCATGATGCGATGATGACTTTCCGCCGTTGTATGCAAACGATCGATCTGCTCGGTCGCGATCTGGACCGCTGTATCAAAACCAAACGCATAATCTGTACCGGAAAGCGCATTATCGATCGACTTGGGGATCCCCACAACCTTAATGACCCCCTGTTTCTGCAGTTTAAGCGCTATTCCAAGGGTCACCTCACCGCCGACAGCAATGACAGCGTCCATGCCGTTGCGTTTATAGTTCTCACGGATCTTTTCAATGCTTTCAGGGTTCTCCATAGGATCAACACGGCTTGTGCCAAGGATCGTGCCGCCCCGATCCAGAATGCCGGACACCGCGCGCGTATCGAGCACACGTGTATCATTATCGATCAACCCCTGCCAGCCGTTCTTGATACCTGTAATGACATAGCCTTCCTGCATGCCCTTGTAAACAACGGCACGGATCACCGCATTCAAACCGGGGCAATCAGCCCCACCTGTCAGGATGCCTATTTTTTTCATATTAAACTCTATATCCGTGGAACGGGATCGGGCTAGAAACGCCCTGATCCTCATCGTTACCCGAATTCCCTTGCCTGGAACCTTCAGCCGCGATCTTGATGACATGCACGCGGATATCAATGGTTTCATCATCGCCGATGACATGATGGACTTTGCGTTTAATGATATCCTGCAGATCAGCCGTCATTTCAGGAATATTCACATCCGAACGCAAGACCAGATCGATCTCGATCTCGAGGCCTTTTTTCGTAGATGTTATATTCGGACGGATCTCCTTGACCTGGGGCGTATGAACAACCAGCCGGCGGATGAGATCCTCAATGGCAGAAAGAGAAATGGTCACGCGGCCGAGGGGATTGTCAAAATGGATCAACCGCTCCTGCTCCTGACGACCATAAATGACCCGGGCAAAAAGCAGGCTGATCAGGAGCGTGGATGCGATGATAAAACCCGCAATGGTACTGGCATTACCATCCTGATAAATGAATTTCAGGAAATCAAGGTAAGCGGCATAATCGACAAAGTGCGCAAGGACCAGAAGAGCCGTAAAACCGACAAGAGAGAGGACAAAGACATAAAAGAAAATCGCCAACCGGATCAGAAGCCGCATAAAACTAACCCCTTTCAATGCCCTGGATGCTGACATCAACATCTTTTAGATTGATGTCCGCCATTTTCTCAACAGCGGTCATAACAATATCCTGAATACGCCGGGAAACATCCGAAAGATTGATGCCGTAACGGACCACGACCTTGACCACAACACTAACCTGACCGCCGGGGTCTATGCGCACCTCAACCGCGGAATTCTTGCGGATGCCTGTAAAACTGCATAGATCTTCGAGCATCAGGTTGCGCGCCATCGATACCCCGTCAATCTCAGCGATCGCAGCCGTGCATATATCCGCGATCACGCGTTTATGCACCTGAATGATGCCGAGATTCACCTGGTCCTGTGGTCGCATGTCAATTCTCTTTTTTGGCCATCTTTTCCAGAAAGTGGGTCGAAATATCACCGCGCACGAAGGCGGGGTCATTCATGATCTGCATTTGAAGAGGAACTGTTGTTTTGATCGGCGAAATGTAGAATTCATCCAGCGCCCGACGCATGATCCTGATCGCCTCGGGACGATTAGCCCCGTAAACAATAAGCTTCGCAATCATGGAATCGTAATAAGGGCTGATCTTATATCCGGAGTAAATGTGGGTATCCACACGCACGCCGGGGCCGCCCGGGATATTCAGCTGTTCGATCTTGCCGGGGCACGGGATAAAATTGTTATCCGGGTCTTCGGCATTGATGCGGCATTCGATGGCATGGCCCTGAAGGCGGACATCTTCCTGCTTGATCTTGAGCTTAAGGCCGCAAGCGGCCTTGATCTGTTCCTTGATGAGGTCCAGGCCCGTGACCATTTCCGTCACAGGATGCTCGACCTGGATACGGGTATTCATTTCCATGAAGAAAAATTCCTCACCCTTATCCAGAAGGAACTCGACCGTACCCACGCCGCGATAATTGGCTGCCTTGGCGCATTTGACCGCAGCCTCACCCATTCTCCGGCGAAGCTTATCACTCAATGCCGGCGAAGGAGATTCTTCAATAAGCTTCTGATGACGGCGCTGGACAGAACAATCGCGCTCGCCAAGGTGAATGATATTGCCGTGGTAATCCGCCAGGATCTGAAACTCCACGTGGCGAGGATCATTCACATAGCGTTCAATATAAACATTGGGGTTCTTGAAGTTCGCCTCAGCTTCCGCCTGGGCCATTTTCAAAGAATTGACAAGCGTCACGTCATTATGACAAATGCGCATGCCCTTACCGCCGCCACCAGCCGTAGCCTTGATGATGACAGGATATTTGATGAGTTTTGCGACCGCGAGCGCTTCTTCAGGGCTTTTGATAATGCCCTTGCCGCCAGGCGTAAGCGGTACACCGGCTTTACGGGCCGTTTCTTTAGCTGTGATCTTGTCCCCCATCATGCGGATCGTCTCAGGCGTAGGCCCTATGAACTGGATCTTGCATGATTCGCAGATCTCGGCAAAGTGGGCATTCTCGGACAAAAAACCGTAGCCGGGATGGATGGCTTCAACATCTGTAATCTCGGCAGCAGAAATGATCGCCGGAATGTTGAGGTAACTTTCCGCACTGGTCGCCTTGCCGATACAGACAGCTTCATCTGCAAAACGAACATGGAGTGAATCACGGTCAGCCTCGGAGTAGACCGCTACTGTCGAAATCCCGAGCTCTTTGCAGGCGCGGATGATACGAAGGGCGATCTCGCCGCGGTTAGCGATGAGGATCTTGGAGAACATAGAAAGGTCTCGTCAGGTTAAAGAAATTTTATTTCGCCGGGTCGACACGGAACAGGACCTGGCCGAACTCAACCGGCTCAGCATTATCCACACAGATCTCAAGGACCTTGCCGCGGACATCAGACTTGATCTCGTTCATGAGCTTCATGGCTTCAACAATACAAACGACCTGCCCGACTTCAACGGTCTGGCCGATCTCCACGAAAGGCGCCGCTTCAGGGGAAGGTGCACGGTAAAATGTGCCGACCATAGGTGATTTGACATCCTTGAGATTGCTGACCACCGCTGCAGGCGCTTCAGCCGCAGGCCTGGCAGCAGCCGCCGGGATCGACGGAATGCTGTAAGCCACCGGATGAATGCTGCCGGTATCGGACGACTTCTTCAGCTTGATCGTCATACCGTCACGTTCAACCTCGAGCTCGGTCAAGCCATTATCATTCATAAGCTCGATCAACTCTTTCAATTCTTTAAGATTCATCGTTTCACCCTTTCAACATATTCCCCGTTACGCGTGTCGATCTTGATCTCTTCATCAACATTCACGAACAACGGGACGAGGATGGTTGTGCCCGTCTGAATTTTGGCGGGCTTGGTATTGGACTTGGTTGAATCACCCTTAACGCCAGGCTCTGTTTCAATGATCTTGGTAATGATAAAATTCGGAAGTTCGACCTTTAAAACTTTCTCCTGATAGACAAAACCGCTGATCTCCATATTGTCTAAAAGGAATCTTATCACATTTTCCCCAAGTTCGTCCTTAGAAAGTCTATGTTCTTCAAACGTGGTCTGATCCATGAAATAATACATATCATCTGCATTATATTGATACTGAAGCGTACGCTCTTCCAAAGGAATATCCTCCAGCATTTCTGCTGTACGATAGGTACGCTCGATCGAGTTGCTGTTCTTGACAGAACGCAGCTTGACCCGCACGAAAGCACTGCCTTTGCACGGCTTGACGTGATTGAAATCTACAATGGTCCAGATCTCATTCTCGACTTTAAGCGCCATGCCCCTTTGGACTTCATTGATCGTAATCACTTAAACCCCCATTGTGCGCGTTAAAACCTCGCACCCTTTTTTAGTCACCAGGACCATTTCTTCAAGCCGAATCCCATACTTTCCCGGGAAGTATACGCCGGGTTCGACCGTACAGACCATATTTTCTTGCAAGATCGCATCACTGCTAAGCGAAAGCCGGGGCGCTTCATGCACCTCCATGCCTACGCCATGACCCAGTGAATGTGTAAAATTCGCTGCCAGATCATACTTCTTAAGGTAATTGCGAACAACAGCATCAACATCCCTGGCACGCACACCAGGACGGATCACCTTAAACGCCTCGTGCTGCGCGTCGCTAACCACAGAAAGAACTTCCTTGTAAGAGGTCGGCATTGTATCCAAAAAGAACATGCGTGTCAAGTCAGACTTATAACCTTTGTAATCCATCCCTAAGTCTATGAGAACAGGCTCTTTATGACATAATTTGCGCTCAGTTACGCGGGCGTGCGGATAAGCAGAATTAGGACCCGAGGCAATGATCGGATCAAAAGCAAAGACCACGCCCTCTTTGCGGATGAACGCTTCAAGGCGATGTAACAGATCAAACTCTGTAACCCCTGGCTTGATCCAGCGTTCAATGGCATGATATGCCTTCAGATCCAAGCGCAAAGCCTCACGCATGAGTTTGAGTTCACCCGGTTCCTTGATCGCACGTAAAGCATCCACACATCCGTTCGCAGGGACCATGTCCACATCTTTATGGCAAAAGGATTTTAACCGCTTATACTGATCTACAGTCAAATGCCGCTCATCCACA
>JFJP01000098.1_pt1 | contig 10201 bp, 7 predicted proteins | sample 431651 | NCBI WGS metagenome assembly JFJP01 (sample SAMN02602958, study PRJNA72255) | Microbial mat metagenome, whole genome shotgun sequencing project. | biome: fresh water; feature: sink hole; material: water; isolation source: purple microbial (photo- and chemosynthetic) mats found in... | reverse complement strand
TCTCCAGGAAAACGTTGCCGCTGGTGGAGCCAAAGTTGCTCTGGATCTGGGCGGCCAGGAACTCGATGCGTTCATCGAGCTTCTCGGCGGGGGTCTTTTCGGTGCCGCCGGTGCGCATTTCATATCCCAAAAGGCCCGCGAGGCCTTCCTTGCCCTTGGGGTCAAGGTAGGAACCGCCACGCACCATGAGGTTGATGCGCACAAAGGGCTGGCCGTTGGGATCTTGAGCGATGAAAACGGGGATACCGTTCTTGAGCTTGGCCTTGAAGTCCTTCACCTTGGGGGCCTGGAACGTCAGAGGCTTGTAGGTGAGCTTTTCGGGGCGGTTGGCAATCTCCTGGGAGAACGCGAACCCGGCACCGAGCAGGAGGGATAGGGCGATTCGGCTGATCATTACTTGGCCTCCAACTTCTGGATGCGGGCGCGGAGCTTCTGCATCAGGAATTCGATCAAGGGCTTAACCTGGGGCGGAACCTTATCGGCCTGGGCTTCCATCTGGCCGAGGCCTTCCTTTAGCTTGGCGACATCGGTTTCCTTTTCCATTTGCGCCAAGGCCCCCTTGGCGTTGGCACGGAACTGTTCCGGCAACTTGGCGAGTTCCGGATCTTCGGGGCCCGCGGGTGCTGCCTTGCGGCGAAGCGTGAGAACGCTGCGGTTTTCCGGGGTCAGATATTTCTTGGCGACGCGTTGCACATCGGCCTTGGTGACCTTCTTCAGCATTTCGGGCTCAGCCAAGAAATCCTTGTAGCTGCCCGCGCCCTCGGCCTCGGCCAACTGAGCGGCCAAGCCTCCGTTGCTTTCCAGACGGCGGAAGGAATCGGCCAAAACCTGATTCTTGACCTTCTGGAGTTCCTGGTCGGTGATGCCATCCTTCTGGATTTTTTCGATTTCGGCGTAGAGCATGGGCTCCACGTCTTCATTCTTCTTCTCGGGCGTGGGGGCACCGATCACGAAGAAGGAACCCGCGTATTTTTGGGTGCGGTTGAAGGCCTGGGCCATCGCAGCGGATTTTTGTTTAAGCACCAATTCCTTGATTAGGCGGCCGGACTGGCCGTTCAGCACCGAGCCCAGGATATCCAAGGCGGCGGCATCCTGATGCACACTGGGAACGCCCTTGTAGCTGGCGAAGACCATGGGCGTGCTTTCGGCTTCGGCGTCCATGCGTTGCGGGGCGACCTGGGCGGGATCGGTGGTCAGGACTGCGGGCACGGCGTTCATGCCGCGGGAAATGCGTCCGAAGTAGCGCTCCATCATCTGAATGGCTTCATCAGACTTGAAGTCGCCCACCAGGATGGCGGTGATGTTATTGGGCGCGTAGTAGGTGGCGAAGAAGCGATCCGCCACTTCGCGATTCACCTGGGAGATGTCGCTGGGCCAACCTAGTACCGGCCAGCGATAGGGATGGGCCTCCCAGGTCATGGCGAAGAAGGATTCCATGATGCGGCCGGTGGGGGTGGCGTCTACGCTCTGGCGGCGCTCTTCGAGGATGACATCCCGCTCGCTGTAGAATTCGCGGCGGACACCGTTCTTCAGGCGATCGGATTCCATCCAGGCCCACAGCTCCAGCTTGTTGGCGGGCACGGTGATGTGATAGTAGGTGCGGTCATTGCTGGTATTGGCATTGAGCCCGGTGGCACCAGCCTGCTTGTAGATCAGGGCCAGTTCATCCTTGACGATGATGGCGCGCTGTTCTTTGACGAGAGCGTCGAAGTCCTTGAGCAGTTGCTGATAACGCTCGGAGCGCACCTTGGGGTCCTGGATATCCGAAATCTCACCGCGGCGCTGTTTTTCGCGCAGGATGCCGATCTCTTCGCGGATGCCAGCCTGGATCTTGTCCTGGAGCGCATTGATTTCCGCATCTCGCTTGGCGTCCTTGGTGCCGATGGTGGTCGTGCCCTTGAACATCATGTGTTCAAAGAAATGCGCCATGCCCGTGGCACCGGCGTTTTCATTGGCGCTACCCACTCGGGCTACCCAGCCCGCGGCGATGGTGGGCTCGTCGTGCCGTTCTACCAGCAGGAGGCGCATGCCGTTCGAAAGGGTGTGTTCCTTGACGGGGACGGTTTGAGCCAGCAAGGGTGCCGCTGCGACCAGCGCGGCGAGGATCCCTCGGCCCGGGGTGATTGGCATAGTGCCTCCTAAGTGAAGAATGGGAAAGAACGTGGTGCGGTCCGAAACGCCGGAAATCCATAAATCAGGAATGGGTGAGGGACCTGTGGCGAGTATATATCGAATTGGGTTGGTGGGTCCTGTTAAGAACTGTTAAGGCCTACGGTTAGTTCTCAAAGATAGGGACCACGAAATTAACGCCAAAGGACCGATAGCGGCGCTAACTGGGACTTGAGCGAAGTCACTCCACGGTGGGGCGCAACCGTTCAACCAGCCAGGAACACCGGCGACCGAAAAGCCGTGCCGAGGTGGTCCGACCCTGGGGAAACTAATCTCATACCTGATGCGTCACCTATCAATCAAAGGAGCTCTCTTGCTGATCCCTCGTCTCGCCCTGGTCCTGGCCGTAGCCACGGCCTCCCTCTCGGCCCAAATCCGAGTGCCCATCCAGAAAAAAGTCCTTTCCAACGGACTTACGGTAATGCTGGTGGAGCGCCACAACGCTCCGATCTTTACTGCCCGTATCGCCTTCAAGGCCGGAAGCGCCAATGATCCCACCGGGGCCAGCGGTGTGGCCCATGTGCTGGAGCATATGCTCTTCAAGGGCACCAAATCGTTTGGCTTAAAGAACCCTGCGGATGCGGGCAAAGAGCAGGAGATGCTCCTGAAGGAAGATGCGCTTTGGGAAGCCATCCTGGTCGAGCAGCGTAGCTTGGCTGATGCCTCGGCTCGGCAGTTCTACGCCACCGGGAAGGCTGGTTCCGAGGTGAGCCCGAAGCTGGAACAGTTGCGAAAGGACTTCGAGGCAATCCAGACGGAACACCGCGCCCTTGTCGCCCAGAACGAATACGGTTCCCTTTATTCAACGGTGGGTGGAACGGGTATCAACGCCGGTACCGCCATGGATTTCACCTTCTATCAGGTCAGTCTGCCCAAGAACCGCTTCGAGTTCTGGTGCCGCATGGAGGCCGATCGCCTGGCCAATCCCGTGCTTCGCGAATACTACACGGAGCGCGATGTCATCAAGGAAGAGCGCCGCATGACCCTGGATGAAGGCACCGGTGGTCGCGGGCCTATGGGTGTGCTCATCGAACCCTTCTACGCCATGGCCTTTCCCTATCAGCCTTACGGGCGTACCGGCATCGGCCCCATGTCCGATCTCTTCAATCTCAAGCGCACCGAAGTCCAGGCCTTCTTCACCAAGTATTACGCGCCCAATCGCTCGGCCCTGGTGCTGGTGGGCGATCTAAAGATGGCCGAAATCCTACCCGCCATCGAGGCCTATTTCGGCAAGATCCCCCGCCAGGAAGAGCCAACGCCCGTGCACACCGTGGCCCCTGCTCAGAACGGTGAGCGTCGCCTCGTGGTGGAAAAGGACATGACGCCCATGGTGCGAATCGGTTGGCATGTTCCCGCCATGGGACATCCCGATGTGCCTGCTCTGAATGTGCTAGCGGAAGTGCTTTCCGGCGGCCGCACCAGCCGACTCTACAAGACAGCTGTAGAGGGCAAGCAGCTCACGACCGGCATTAGCGCCTCTTACGGTGATCCGGGTGCAAAATACCCCACCCTCTTTACCGCCAGTGCCACCGTCAAGGGCGACCACACCACCCAGGAAATCGAAAGTGTCCTCTACCAGGAGATCGAGAAGCTGGCGAAGGAAGGTCCCACCCAAGTCGAGGTGGATCGCGTGATCAAGAATGCGGAAATGGGCTTGGTGAAAAAGCTGGAGGATATCGATTCACTGGCCACGGAGATTGCCGCCACCTGGGCCATTACGGGGGATGAGACCACCTTTACCGCCGATCTGGACCGCACGAAGGAAGTGAAGCCCGCGGATGTTCAGCGCGTTGCCAAGACCTACTTCACTCCCCAAAAACGTGTGGTGGCTACCCTGGTGCGTCCGGCGACACCCGGCGTGAAGGATCCTCTTGATGCTCAGATCGAAGCGCTTATCGGGAAGGCCATCGCGACTCAAGTGAGCGATGCGGTCCAGGCCAAGACCATTCTTGATCAGCAGATGGGCCAAATCCGAGCGCTGCCTGCGGCGAAGAAAGAGGAAATCCTCAAACAGCTCCAGGCTCAATTCGGCGGCAAGTAGCCCACCATTCACGCAGACTAGGAATCCACTATGCGAATCACATCACTCATTGCTTCCCTCATTGCCCTTCCCATGCTGGCGCAGGCGCCGATTGGCAACCTCGACAAGCTGCCGGACCCTCGCACCATGCCCGCCGCCAAGCTTCAGGCGCCCCAACCCAAGGTGCAGAATTTTACGCTGCCCAATGGCATTCGAGTGCTCTTCATTGAAGACCACGAGCTGCCCGTGGTCGGAATGTATGCCGCCTTCAAAGTTGGCACTCTGGAAGATCCCGTCGATAAGGCTGGACTTTCTTCGATGACGGCGAATCTGCTGCGCACCGGCGGCACGAAGACCTTCAGTTCCGATCAACTCAACGAGCAGTTAGAAAACCTAGCCGCCGATATCGAATTTGGTGCCAGCACCGAGAATACCGGCGGTGGAATCCACTGTTTCAAGGCCGATGCACCCAAGGTCCTTGGCCTTTTTGCCGAGATGCTTCGCGCCCCTCGCTTCGCCGAGGATCGCATCGAGTTCCTGCGCAACCAGATGCTCTCCGGCCTCAAACAGCAGGAAGATCAGCCGGTGCAACTCGCGGTTCGGGGCATTAATCGCTTGCTCTTTAACGGCAAGGGCCAAGGCAATCCTGCCACCCAAGCTAGCGTAAAGGCCATTACGGTCCAGGATCTGCGAACCTTTGCTTCGACTTGGTTCGTACCCAACAACATGATCCTGGGGCTTTCGGGTGATCTCACCCTGGCCGAGGCCAAGACGCTACTAACAAAGAGCCTGGGCGACTGGCCCAAGGCCAAGCTGCCCGCACTGAGCCGCGTAAGTGAGCCCACCAAGGCCGAACCTGGGATCTACCTCCAGAAAAAGGAGAAGGTCAACCAGAGTGTGGTGATCGCGGGCATGCTCGGCCCCCGTGAGACCGATCCGGACCGTGTGGCGCTGGGCGCTGCTTTCCTGGTGTTGGGCGAGAGCGAATTGGGCAACCGCCTCTTCAACACCATCCGCACGAAGAATGGGCTGGCCTACCAGGCAGGCTCGATCTCGAATTTCTCCAACACGGTCGACGGCTTCTTCTTTGGATACGCCATGACCAAGGGTGAGAGCACGGCCAAGGCCGCTCGCCTGATGCGCGAGGAATGCCTAAAGCTGGCCAAGGACGGCATTACCTCCGAAGAATGGGAAAACGCCAAGCGCGCCCTTACCAACAAGGAAGTATTTGCCAACGCCACCTCCAGCAACGTGATCGCCACCGCCGTGAGTCTGGCCCTCTTCGACCAGCCCTTGGACACCCGCGCCAAGCGCCTGGAAAAACTGCAGACCCTCGACCTGAAGCAAGTTAACGATGCGGTTCGCCGTGGCTTCAAGCCTGAGAATCTTCGGCTATTCATCTTGGGAGACCCCGCCGGGTTTGGCGATGACAAGCCCGAGAGCCTCGGGAAAGTCACTGAGCTTAAGAACTGATTTCTAGAATCCATTGCCAATAGCTGAACAGCAGAGGCGGCGCCCAATCGGTCGCCGCCTCTGCCGTTCAGGTTCCTTTGTGTAAGAGCGTCTACTTGGCAGCGTCCTGGTATTTCTTCAGGTCGGCCTCGAAGCGCTTCAGAAAGCTTTCTGGGGCCTTCTGGGCTTTCGCGAAGGTTACGAATTTCTCCTGGGTGGCGACGGCATCCTTGGGGCGATTCAAGGTGAAGTAAGCCTTGGCCAGTAGCTCCAGTTCCATCGGAGAGGCCTTGGGGTCCTTTTGGCTAGCCTCTAGAACTGCAACAGCACGGTTCAGCCAGGCTTTGGCCAAGCCCTCTTCGTTCACAATCACAGATGCAAATTCATCCAGGCTGCTCTCCTTTTCAGGCTTGGCCTGCTCAGCCTCGAAGAGTGCCTTGGCCTTGATTTCGTCCACGCGGAGCAGGGCCTTAAAGCGCAGGGAGAGCACGCGAGGTGCCAGCTTGGCATCCAGAGCCTCGGCTTTCGCGATGATTTCCAAGGCTTTCGGGGCATAGGTCCGAGGTGCCTGGGCGTCTAGCAGGGCATTTGCGGTATTAAAGTAGTCGCCGAAGTTGGGGGTCGCTACGTTGCTCGCCACCAGTGCCTGCGCCTTGGCCTCGTCCGTGTTGGCCAGGCACAGGAAGCGGGAATAGAAGAGCGTGGACTTGAGGTCGGGGTATTTGGCCTCGGCGGCATCGATCAGCGGGAGAGCCTTGGCCCACTCCTTGGCGGTTCGGGCCTCTTGGATGGCGGGCATCACTTCGGTCAGGGCCTTTTGGCGGGCCATCTGTTTTTCCTGGCGTTCCTTGGCGATAACGGCTTCCTTCTCAGCGGCGACTGCGGCGGCCTTGATGTCATATTTACCGGCCAGGATTTCGTCCAGGGCGATGTCCATTTTCGCCATGGGATGACCGATCCAGGCCACGGTGCCTGTGGCGTCTACGATGAAGGCGCTGGGGATGCCATTGCGGCCGGCGGCCTTCATCCAGGTGGTGGCCATGTGCTTATCGGCGGTATCACGGCAGACGTTGTAACCCATCTTGTCGCCCATTTCCTTGACGAAGGTATCGACCGCCTTGTCGATGGCAGCCTCATCGGAGCCGCGTTCCCAGATGTCCACACCCACAAAGGTGGCTTTATCGCCCAGCTTCTTGGACATCTCGGTGAGGTGGGGAATGGTTTCCCGGCAGGGGCCGCACCAGGTGGCCCAAAATTCGACAACGTAGACCTTGCCCTTTTCGAGGGCGGTGACGGGGGTGCCCTTGATCCAGCGGGCGGCCTTGAAGGCCGGGGCGGGGTCGCCGATCTTGAGGCCCGCAGGTGCGGGTTTGGGAGCAACTTGCGCGCTGACAGGTTCAGCCTTAGGGGGAGTCTTCGGTGCGGCCGTCTGGGCGTGCAGGGTCGGCAGGGCCAGACAGATAGCCAGGGTCGAAAGATGGTTCATGGGGGCTCCGAGGGAAATGAGTTCTTTCCCAGTCTAGTGAGGCCCAGGCCAGCTTCGAAGGAAATGTTATGAACGTCCAGTTTGAATATGCGAACGTTGGTTTCTCGTAATTTGGCGTTGCGTTTTAGCTAGCCTGCAGCGTTGGAGCGACCTGGGTAGCAGGAGCGGCCTCGGGCTTAGGGCGGCGCTGGGGGAAGGCGCTTCGATTGATGGTCACGAAGGAAGCCAGCAAAAAGAGCAGCAGGGCCAGCATGGCCGCGCCGCGCTTACCAGCCGCCAAGGCCTTGGGGGCCATTTCGGAAAGACCCACCAGAATGAGCACCAGCAGCAACTTTACGTGCAGGTAGTGGGGCGCCAAGGGGTTGGGGTCTCCGGCTCGGTACTGCACCACCAATAGGAGAATTCCCAGAATCAGGGCGAACCGGAAGGACCAGGCTACGACTTTCTTCCAGATGGTTGCGGCCAGGCCGCGCAGATCTTCGCGTTCGTCCTCGAAGCCCGACAGCAGTAGGGCGATCACGATGCCGCCGCCGCCCAGGGCCAGGGCTACGAAATGGAGCCACTTCACCAAGTTATAGATCTCGAAATGGGGCATGGAAACCTCGAAGGAAAAGGATTATTGGGCTACCCGCGATAGGGGCATGGTCATGCAGCGGGGGCCGCCGCGAGCCCTGGAAAGCTCACCGCACTCAAGTTGAATTAGATACTTTCGGCCATCCAGTAGATCGATGCTGGGGTCCGCCAGGAGCTGTTTTACGGGCAGTACGTTGTAGCCGTTCTTGGCTAGTTCCTCGGCGGTGCCGGTATTGCGGCTGTAGCTGAAGATTACGCCAGGTGCCATGCAGAAAGCGTTGGCGCCATCGGTCCATTGTTCCCGCTGCTGCTTGATGTAGTCCTGGCCGCCGCAGGCAATGGGTTTCAGATCGATGCCCACCATTCGGAGACTCTTCAGCAGGCTCGGTTGCGTGGTGAAGCGAAGTTCCTCGTTGCGCAGATCGATGGACATGACATTGAGGAGTTCCGAACTCTTCCCTGCGAAGAAGGGCGGGAAAACCAGACATTCTTCCTGGCTCGTCCGGGTGAAAATCGTATCCAAATGCATGGCCGAGCGGATGGGCGGCATCAGCACCATCAGCAAATGTTCGAAGCCCGTTTCGCCACTCCGGTAGTGATCCCGCAGGCTTTCGGCCAAATGATGCACGGCGTCGGCACTGGTGCGTTCCGAACACCCAATGGCCAGGACCTTATCGCTGAGCACCAGCATATCGCCGCCTTCCATGGCCAGCGGGGCGCGGATCTCGCCCTTCAATAACGGAGTCACTTGATCGAAGAGTCGCGCCCGCTCTGGCAAGTGGCAGAGGCGGGGATGGTGGCGGAAGACGTAGCTGAGGATCAGTGGCTCCCGCTCTCGCGCCCAGGTGGCCATGGAATTCACGGAATAGGCCGTGCCCAGTACCGCCGCCGGATCGCGCATGAAAAGCAGATTGGGAATAGGACGAAGCTGGTATTCAAAACCCCGCTGCCAGTGGGTGTGGCCAGGGATGTCATCCCAGGCGATGCCGGTGATGATGCTGCGGGCGCAGCGGTCGGAAGGCATTTCGCGGAGCAGATTGCAGGTGGCATCGGGCAGATTGACGAGACGACGCAGATCTTCGATGAAGCCCAGCTTGGCGCCCTCTTCGGCCATGGCTTCCACGAACAGATCCTGAATATCCAGCACCTCATCGGCCACTCGGGCCAGCGCGCCCCGGAAGAGTGCGTGCTCATCCCGCGCCTGTTCGCCGTGGAGAATATCGTCGAACAGCAGCTTTTCCATGATGGTGGGCACCATCAAATCCACTTCGGGCCCCGGAGCATGCACCACCACCTGCTTGAGACGGTCGATCTCAGAAAATACGGAAAGATGAATCGGTTCCATGACGGGCTCCAGAATTTCAAAAACAGCAGGTTTCACTCTACCCAGGAACCCGGAGAAAAATTCCTGTAACGCGAAGGCCCTGATTCGAGCCTAAGGGGCATTAGGTAACCATTTTGGGGACCCCCCGATCTTTTTGGAGGCACCATGGCCGCATTTGTAACTCAGCCCGCACCCCAGTTCAAGGCCGACGCCCTAGTCGAAGGCCAGTTCAAGGAAGTTTCGCTTTCCGACTACAAGGGCAAGAAAGTCGTCGTCTTCTTCTACCCCCTGGATTTCACCTTCGTCTGCCCCACGGAAATCCTGGCTTTTTCCGATGCCAAGGCCGAATTTGATGCCCGTAACACCGCAGTGCTGGGCGTTTCTGTCGATTCCAAATTCAGCCACTGGGCCTGGACCCAGATGGAGCGCAAGGAAGGTGGCATCAAGGGCATTACCTACCCCCTGATCTCCGATCTCAACAAGACCATCGCCCAGGATTACGGCGTGCTGCTCTCCGCCGGTGTGGCTCTGCGCGGCCTCTTCATCATCGACGCCGATGACAAGCAAACCATTCGCCACATCACCATCAACGACCTGCCCCTGGGCCGCAACGTTGAAGAAGCCCTGCGCCTCATCGATGCCATCGATTTCAGCAACGAACACGGCGAAGTCTGCCCCGCCAACTGGAAAAAAGGCGACAAAGCCATGACGCCGACCTTCGATGGATTGAAGGCCTTCAGCTCGAAATAGTGCTGACTGGATCCCCTAGAAAGGGCGCCAAAGGCGCCCTTTCGCGTTTAAGAATTGGAGGCGGCATGGCGGGCCATGGTGGCCCGACACGCCAAAGGCGTGGAGGGGCACGACGAAATGAGCCGAAGGCGCATTTCGCCCGCAGGGCGCGGGCCGCTTAGGCCAGCGTCACGAAGACCTTCGATGGATTGAAGGCCTTCAGCTCGAAGTAGTCTTGGTCGGATCTCTTAGAAAGGGCGCCAAAGGCGCCCTTTCGCGTTTAAGAATCGGAGGCGGCATGGCGGGCCATGGTGATCCGACACGCCTGGAATACCCAGGCCATCTGTACCCGCGTTCCGAGTTCAGGCCCTTTTCGATTAAGCCCTGGGAAGGAAGGTGATGATATATGGGATGGGGGTCTGCCTCTTCATAGCTTCGGGAACGAAGA
>JFJP01042297.1_pt1 | contig 10202 bp, 8 predicted proteins | sample 431651 | NCBI WGS metagenome assembly JFJP01 (sample SAMN02602958, study PRJNA72255) | Microbial mat metagenome, whole genome shotgun sequencing project. | biome: fresh water; feature: sink hole; material: water; isolation source: purple microbial (photo- and chemosynthetic) mats found in... | reverse complement strand
AAAAGTCAAGTCCACCGTTGTTCGAACTCAGGATAATTGCCAGTAAAATGAGTACCGCCGTATCGGTTAAAATAGTTCCACCCACAGTAATGGCAACTGCTTCGTTTTTAGAAATACCGAACTTGCTTACGATTGGGTAGGAAACCATGGTATGGGTCGAAAACATACTCGAAATAAGAAGGCTCGCCGTGAAGCCATAGTCGAGCAGGTAATAACAAACCGGAAATCCGATGGTTAATGGGATAATGAAGGTCAGGAATCCGAATACCAAACTTTTATTTCTGTTTCGCTGAAATTCTTTCAGGTCGAGTTCCAGCCCAGCTATAAACATGATATAAAGCAAACCGATAGTGGAGAAAAGTTTAACGGCAGAATTTTGTTCGAGTAGGTTAATGCCGTGTGGCCCAATAATTACCCCCGAAATAATTAATCCTATGATTCCCGGAATTCGGAGTTTTCGAAGTAAAATGGGCGAAAGGAGTATGATAAACAGGATGACAGAAAAGACCAAAACCGGATTCTGAAAGGGTCGGTCAAATTCCTGAATTATATGATGTAAGAAACCACCTTCCATTTGGAGACCATTTAATGAGTACAAACGAATAAATTCAGCGCAAGATAATTGAATAAACCTTAAAAACAGAGCATTTACATATGTTTTTAGTCTGTAATAATAACCTGTAATCTCCAATTCTCCAATCTTTGGTAACGAATGTAACGATATTGTTCCTACTGATTTTTATCATACAGTTCTTAATATGTTTGAGTATTTGACATTCAATGTCAGGTTTTTTATTACGATCGGCATGTTTTGCATAACCAACAGCATATTCGGGGGGAACAATCGTCTTACCTTTCTTTTACTATCATTCACCCTTAGCAATATTCCCAATATTGATAAAAAACAATCAGTTTTCCTTTTTTAAATAGGTTTGACAAAGTCAGTTTTCTGGTACAATATCTAGTGTGCAAATGGGAAACGACTGAATTAAAGGGGGAAATCTTTTTTTGAATAAAATCGGTTGTTTGTTGGTCATTCCAGGTCGCTGGCCTTCTAAAACTTTCCTCTTTAATCATTGAAACGAAATTAATCTCATCGTAATTCATGAATTGATGCGGTGGGCTATTGTACTTAACTTTAAATTTTAGTCTATGAAAACAGGATTTTTACTTGTTTTTATTCTTGCTCTGAGCATCTTTAGCAGTATTGCTCAAACAAGGGTAATTAACGGAACAGTAAGTTCTTCGGATGACGGATTGCCAATTCCAGGGGTTTCAGTGTCGGTTAAAGGCACCACAATGGGGTCGATTACTGATGCGAACGGGAATTTTGCAATTACGGTTCCGGAGTCAGCAAAAGCGCTTGTATTCTCGTTTGTGGGAATGCAAACCCAGGAAGTTTCAATTAGTTCGTCAACAAAAATCAATGTAATTCTAAAATCAGAGGTCATTGGTGTTGAAGAAGTTGTTGTAACCGCCATGGGGATCAAGAGAGATAAAAAAGCCCTGGGTTATTCGGTAAGTGAATTTAAGGGCGAAGATTTTGGTAATGTTGGAAATGAAGATGCCACCAAAGCATTACAGGGCAAAGTATCGGGTGTTTCCATTTCTGCCGGATCGGGTGCCCCGGGTGCTTCAACCCGCGTTCTTGTGCGTGGTCTTTCATCCATCACAGGAAGTAACCAACCCCTTTATGTTATCGACGGGGTTCCGATCAACAACTCGTTCAACAGCGGTAATGCTACCGAAAACTCGCTAAATGCTAATGCCAAAGTCGACTTTGGAAATACCGCATCAGACATCAATCCTGCCGATATTGAATCGATTTCGGTACTGAAAGGGGCTGCTGCATCGAACCTGTATGGATCGCGGGCTGCCAATGGCGTAATCATGATTACCACAAAGAAAGGGGCAAAAAACAACAACCTTGTGATAAATTTCTCGAGTGCTTCGGCATTTACCGAAGTGGGCCGTTTACCACATTTTCAGGAAAAATTTGGACAGGGCTGGAGCGGTACTTTCGATTCGAAGGAAAATGGAAGCTGGGGCCCTGTTATGGACGGTAAAGACCGAATTACAGGTTATGTGGTTGACAATACTCAACAGCTGGCACCATTCTCGTACAAAAAGAACGGAATCCGCGATGTGTATGAATATGGCTACGCGTTAAACAACTCGCTGGCATTATCAGGAGGTAACAGTATAATGGGCTGGTACGCCTCGGCAACCAGTTCGAAAGCCGATGGGGTGCTTCCGGGTGATGTTGACATTCTCGACCGAAATACCTTGACTTTTAAAGGCAATGGCGGAACCGAGAAAACAAAATTCAATTTCGGGATGACCTACATGAACCGTATTCAGAAAACAATCCCGACCGGGCAGGGCGACGATGCCGGAACCGGTGCTGTAATTTATTCCGATATTCTTTATCAGCCAGTTAATCATTACCTACCTGATTACAGGGATTACAACTACAAGTTTAATAACCTGGACAACTACTATAACGGTTATGCCCAAAACCCCTATTTCACCTTAAACCAAACAGGTGCAAAAGCCGATCAAAACAGGGTAATTGGTAACCTGAACATTACTCAGGATTTATTCAAGGGATTAAATGTTTCGTTTACCGGGGGTGTAGATACTTATTCACAATTTTCGAAGGTTCACGGTGCAATTGCAAGGGTAACACCAGGTTCAAATAATTCAGGAACAATAAATAATGTGGCCGGTGGAGTTAAAGAAGAAGCAAGGTACCAAACCCAGTTAAACAGCGATTTAGTTGCCAACTACAAAAACGAAACCGACCTTTTTGGCGGTAAACTAAAATACAACCTGATGGTTGGAAACAACATTAACCAGCGTTCGTTTAAACGTGTAAACATTGTTTCAAGAGGGTTGGTGGTTCCCGGTTATTATAATGTTGGTAATATCAGCGGCGCTGCCGAAGTTTATACCAGCGAAAATAAACGCCGCTTGATCGGTGTATTTGGTCAATTAGGATTAGAATTTAATGACTTTCTCTTCGTAAATATTCAGGCACGAAACGACTGGTCGTCAACATTACCAATTGGTGCAAACTCATTTTTCTACCCTGGTGCAACAATGGGTTTTATTTTTACCGACTTATTACCTGAAAGTAAAACACTTTCGTACGGAAAACTTCGCGTAAGTTACGCTATGGCCGGAAATGATGCCGATCCATTTATGACTTCGGAACTGTACCGCCCGGCAATTTTAAGGGCCGGAGGATTTGGCAATACAAATTATCCTGTTGGCGGTGTGCCAGCATACGAAAAATACCGTCGTTTAGGCAATCCGAACCTTAAGCCCGAATTGTCGAAAGAATTTGAAATTGGTACCGATTTGCGTTTCTTCTCGAACCGTTTAGGTGTCGATCTGGCTTACTACAAGAAAACCACAACCGATTTGATTATGCTCGCAAACATAGCTGCATCAACCGGATACCGCGAAATTACCTCCAACCTTGGCCAGATTACCAACGATGGAATTGAGTTAATGATTAACGCTACACCGGTGAAAACACAGAATTTTATCTGGGACTTTATTTATCTCTACAATAAGGCCAACATGGTTCTCGACGAATTGTCGGAAGAGTTGGGTGTATCGGAATACGTGATAAATTCAGCATACGAAGCCGAATTTGTGGCCATTCCCGGAGAACAATTGGGTATGTACCGCATTCCGGATTATAAATACTCACCCGACGGAAGAATAATTGTTGGTGAAACAGGTCTTCCGCTCGAGGGAGATAAAGTACTTGCTGGTTCATCGGTTCCTGATTTCAATATGTCGTTTACAAACAATTTATCGTTTAAAGGATTCAAACTGTCGTTCTTGATTGACTATCAAAAGGGAGGCCTGATGTATTCGAATACTGCCGGAGCAACATACTGGTCGGGGAACAACGAACAATCGACAACAAACGACCGTCGCCCGTGGATTATTCCAAATACTGTAAAAGAAGTAAAAAATGCTGAAGGTACTGTAACCGGATATGCTGAAAATACAACTCCTATTGTTGACAACTGGCATGAATATTATTCAGCGAATACAAATACTCCATTCGAGGCTTCGAGACTAATTCCAAGAACCTTCATCAAACTACGCGAAGTTTCGCTTTCGTATAGATTTGATAAAGCTATGCTTCAAAAAACATTCCTGACAACAGCTAATGTTTCAGTATTTGGTCGAAACTTATTCTTGTGGACTCCGGCAAAAAACAGCTATGTCGATCCGGAAACAACAACTTGGGATAACGATATTGAAGGACTGTTTGGTGAGTTTAACGGCGCTCCCGGGGTACGAACCTATGGTCTGAAATTAGACTTAACCTTTTAATTGAAAAATAATATGAAAAAATTATATGCCTTTATCTGTATTGTCCTTTTATTATCCTCATGCGATAAATTTCTGGACATTAACGAAAATCCTAATTTTCCAACGGATGTTTCGGATGAATTGCTACTCACCTCGTCGATTGCGGCTGTTACCAATGTTTATGCTGCCGATTGGGGTATAATCGGCTCTTTCTGGTCGCAGCATTGGGCTCAGAATAATACATCGTCGCAGTATAAAATTTACGAATCATACTCCTTAAGCAGCAACAGCAATGCTATCGATGTGTCGTACCGAACAATGTATGTCGATGGTTTGAGCGACAATGAAATCTTCCTGAAAAAAGTTGAAGCAAACCAAAATTGGGGTGCATACCTTATGGGTGCAGTAATTAAAGCCTACGGATTTCAATACATGGTTGATTTGTATGGAAATGTACCTTACAGTGAAGCATTTTTGGGTGCCGAAAAGTTGAATCCGGTAGTTGACAAGGGCGACAAAGTTTACGCGTCGATTTACACCTTGTTGAAAACAGCTTTATCGAAAGACGTTTCGCATTTTGTTACTGAAAACTACGCGTTGAACGACATTATTTTCCATGGGCACATCGATGATTGGGCTGCTTTTGGACAATCGTTGCGATTGCGCATTTTATTGCGTCAATTCGATGCCAACACGGCTTTTGCAACAACCGAAATTACAAAGTTGCTGGCCGATTACGAAGCCGAAAAAATCCATTTATTGGATAAAGATGTTGCAGTAACCAATTTCGAAGATGCCGACAGTAAATCGAATCCGGTTTTCGAAACCGACCAGCGACAGTTAAATACTACTAATAATCTAAAAGCAAGCGCGACGTTAATTTCCTATTTACAATCGAATAGCGATACCCGTATTGCCAGTTTGTTCAGACCGGTTGGTGGCCGGTATTACGGATTGATTCCCGGCTCGTACGAAGTTCCTTCGGTAGAATTCGAAGCTCCAACATTGATTGCTTCTCCAATTGTTACTGCTACTATGCCAGTTTATTGGATGACACAGGCCGAATCTGAATTGTTACTTGCTGAAGCTTATTTGCGTTTAGGCAAAATTGCAGAAGCCAATGAGCATTACGATTTAGGAGTTGCAGCTTCGTTTACACGCATGGGAGCCGAAATTGGTGATATGCTTACCGGTGCTTACGTTTTCCCGGCAACCGATGTCAACAAACAGTTAAAAGCCATTATCATGCAAAAATGGATCGACGCTGCTGACGGTGGACGCGGAATTGAATCGCACATCGAACGAGTCCGCACAGGTTATCCCGAAGAATCTGCAATTAGCAATCAAATACCAGCCGGATATGTGCTGCCAAACAATTACGTTCCCGGAACATTGATTTACAGCAAGAAAGGAATGACAGGCGGTTTGTTGCCGCGTAGATTCCCTTATCCCGACAGTGAAGTGAACTTCAACTCGAACGCTGCTGAATACAAGGCATTAGCTGATGCTGATGTGATTTTACAAAAAGTATGGTGGAAAAAATAAATTTTAAAAACATGAAAATTCTAAAATATTTAACAGTTGTAATGTTGGCTTCCATAATCTTAACTTCATGCGAGAAAGAATACGAAAGCCATATTACAAAAGTAACCCCCGCACCGGTTATGGAATTAATCGGCGGCAATCCATTGGTTCTGTTTAAAGGAACTCCCTTTGTTGATCCGGGAATACACGCCATGGAAATTGTTAATGGCGACACAACCGAGTTGAAATTCGAAGTTGTTAATGATGTAAAGGTTAACATTCCCGGCACGTATAAAATATTCTACAAAGTGCTGAATTCGGAAAAAGTACCCTTTTACATTAGCAGAAGAGTTAGCATTGTAAGTTTTACCGGATACGATGTTTTCGAGATTCCTACGGGAAATTACACAGGTATTCGTGTTAATAAAAACAGGGGTGGTACTGTTAAAATTACCAAACTGGCACCCGGAGTTTATCAGATTAGCGATATGCTCGCCGGATATTACGATCAGGCTGTAGGATACGGTCCCGATACTGCCGCACCCGGGATATTGGTAATTAATCAGGATGGCACTATACGATCTGAACTGGGCAATACAGCGGCCTGGGGCGAAATTACAGGTTCGAATTTTGCTTTCGACAAAACGGCCAACGTGCTAGCCTTTAAAGCGACAATCGTTTCGGCTAACTTTTCTTTCGATGTTAAATTTACCTTTCAATAAAAATTTGCGATGAAACGAGCCATCCCGAGTACTCGGGACACACAGGAGTATGACTATGATGGCGAGTTCTCCCGGAAAATCCGGGACAAGCTATATGGCAATTAAAAAACAAATTATAGACAGATGAAAAAATACCTCATTTATACAATGTTATTGTTTGTTCTTGCTTTTTCGTCATGCGACATTAAAGAAGAGTACGAACAAATTAATTCCGGAGTGATGGAAGCTTCAGGAGAATGGTGGATAAAGTTCTCAAAAACCGGCTACGAAACCGGCTATCTGAAAGTACTTACTTTTAATACTGCTGCTGACGATGGCAAAGAAATTTGGATTTCGGACAAGGGAAATTGGAAGAACATCATGTTTAAATGCCCGGTTGATGTTATGGCACTTAGTTTTGCAGGTACAAATCTTACAAACACAGAATCAACCAATAAAATCGTTGTAAAGAACGGTAAAATTGTGAAAAACGGTGGACAGTCAACTTCAGGAGTAATTACTGACAGTATTTCGTTCGAGATTGAATTCAGCGATGAACCAGGAGTTGTTTACAAAGCTGTAGGCACCCGCAAAACCGGATTCCTCGAAGACGAACATTAATACTTTTGCGAAAGGTGAAATAAGAAGAAGAGGCTGCCCGGTTTAACCCCGCAGCCTCTCTTCGTTAAAGCACCCGCAACTGCCCCTTTGAGCGATAGCGGAAACGATGGGTATGTGAGACGGCATGCCGATAAGCAATTCCTAAAATTGCACTTTAATCGGAAATTCATCGAATAGTAATCTTCCTGTAATTAATAATCAGGTACTTGCAGCCAGTTTTAAGTACATGCTTTATGCAGGAAACTATTCGTAAATTAGATGTTTCAGTAATTTCAGATGTTCATCTGGCCACACTCGCCAGCAAAGCCAAACCCCTCCTTCAGTATTTAAAGTCGATACAGCCCCATACTTTGGTTTTGAACGGTGACATCATCGACTCGTGGCGTTTTAGTCGCAACTATTTTCCAAAAGCTCACCTGAAAGTGATTCGCCAACTGGTTAAAATGATCGAAAAAGGTGTACAGATCGTTTATATCACGGGCAATCACGACGATGTTTTCCGCAAGTTTAACAACACCCGATTAGGCAATTTCAGCATCGTCAACCAACTCGAACTGAATCAGGCCAACCAAAAAGTATGGATTTTTCACGGCGACGTGTTCGATCATATCATTCATCATTCGCCCTGGCTGGCCAAATTCGGCGCTGCGGCTTACGGATTGCTCACTGTTTTTAATAAAGTGGTGAATAGAGTCCTTAGGGCTTTTGGCGGTACGGACATGATTCTGTACAAATCGATGAAAGACCGCATCCTGAAAGAAAAAAAGGTGCTGACCAATTTTGAGAAAGCCATTGGCCGTGCCGCTCTAAGTAAAAATATTGATCTGGTTATTTGCGGCCATACACATATCCCGGTTGATAAAACAATTTCTTCAGAGAATGGTCAGATCAGGTACATCAACTGTGGCGACTGGGTCGAACATTTTTCTGCTGCCGAATGCATCGACGGAAACTGGAGTCTGAATTATTTCAAGTCTGAAGCGGACGAAGAAGACATTGAATCTCCAACCGATGAACTCTACATTCCGGATAAAAAACAATTATACCGGTCTATTCTGGAAGAAATGAAAGTTGCAAGTTTTTTTTAAATATCAATCATGAAAATTTTATACGCCATACAGGGAACCGGAAACGGGCATTTGGCCCGGGCTACCGAAATTGTACCAATCCTGAAATCGATGGCCGATACCGATGTGTTGGTAAGTGGCACCCAATCCGACCTGAAGGTGCCTTTCCAGATCGATTATCGTTTCTCCGGAATGAGTTTTATTGTCGGGCAGAATGGTGGTGTTGATATTTTAAAAACAGTTAAGCGAATGCCGCTGTTGCAGTTTTTGCGCGATATCAGGAATTTGCCGGTCGAAAAATATGATCTGGTAATCAGTGATTTTGAACCTGTTTCGGCCTGGGCTTGCCGCCTCCGTGGTATTTAGCGATTGGCTCGGAAAATTGATTTTAAAACGATACGCCCCCTCTACACATCAATATGGTTTCAACTTTAAACCTTCCTCTTCTCATATTTTCCCTCCTGTCATTCGTCCGGCCATCCGAAAAGCTGAAGCAACACTTAAGCCCCATTACACTGTTTATTTACCGGCCTACAGCGATCAGCAAATTCAGAATGTATTATCTCAAATTCCGGATACCGAATGGCAGGTTTTTTCCAAACATTCGAAAACCAATTATACGATCGGCAATATTTCTTTTCAGCCGGTATCGCTCGATGGTTTTACTCAAAGCTTCCTGAGTTGTACCGGGTTAATCTGTACTGCAGGTTTTGAAGGACCTGCCGAGGCAATTTTTATGGGAAAAAAACTCTGCGTAATCCCCATGAAAAATCAGTACGAACAATATTGCAATGCGGCCTTCCTGAAATCGATGGGCGTTAAAGTGCTGGAACATTTCAGCAATTCGGCACCCGAATTAACCGAATGGATACAGAAAGCTCCGGCACTCCATATCCAATTTCCGGATTTGACACGCGAAATATTACAGGATATTCTGATGAAGCATGGACAAACTGTAGATATTGGTCATCTGCCGGAATTCAGTCTGGGACTTCAGCAGGGGTAAAATGGGCTAGTCTCCGGATTTGTTTGGTTTTGTATCCCGAAAAGGCATAATAATTGCAGGGTATCATCCGAATTTCTATTTTCACAAAAAAATCCGGATTGAAACTTCTATTCATCATTTTATTCTTGTATTGTTTTCAACTTGCACAGGCACAGTCGGTTATTGTTTGTGACTCCAAAACCGGCAAGCCAGTTGAAGGCGTTATTGTATTTGCCGATCAGCTTTCGGTACACACCAATAAAGAGGGGAAAGCAGATATTACTCGGTTCAGGGATGCCCTCCGGATCACTTTTTCTCATTCGTCCTATGTCGAATTGCGTACGAATTACCAAAATCTGTGGTCAACCAATTTTGTGGTGAGGTTACTCGAAGACCCGGTGCGCATTGACGAAATCGTGGTGTCGGCCAGTCGGCGCGAACAATCGCGGCTCGAAATTCCCAATAACATTGTTACCATCAGCCGGAAAGACATTGATTTCCAGAATCCGCAAACGGCTGCCGATTTACTCGAATATAAAAGCGGTGTATTTGTTCAGAAAAGCCAGATGGGAGGCGGGAGCCCGATGATTCGCGGTTTTTCGGCCAACCGCTTGTTGTTGGTTGTTGACGGAATACGCATGAATAATGCCATTTACCGCAACGGGAACCTGCAAAATGTGATTTCGCTCGATGCCGGAACCATCGAAAGTACCGAAGTTATTTTTGGCCCCGGATCGGTTATCTACGGCAGCGATGCGTTGGGCGGCGTAATGAGTTATCAGACACTGAAGCCCAAACTTTCGAGCTCGGAAGAATACGACCGCCGCGGCTCGGTTTTTACCCGCTATTCGAGCGCCAATTTCGAAAAAACAATACATGGCGATGTTAATTTCGGTTCAGCAAAATGGGCCGGATTGGTTAGCCTGACTTACACCGATTTTGATGATCTGAAAATGGGAACCGACG
>JFJP01025172.1_pt1 | contig 10202 bp, 15 predicted proteins | sample 431651 | NCBI WGS metagenome assembly JFJP01 (sample SAMN02602958, study PRJNA72255) | Microbial mat metagenome, whole genome shotgun sequencing project. | biome: fresh water; feature: sink hole; material: water; isolation source: purple microbial (photo- and chemosynthetic) mats found in... | reverse complement strand
CAAACCCCAAACCCCAAACCCCAAACCGCCGATCTACGAGCGAACTCTAAAAGCTTATAAGTTAGTTGGCAGTCTCTGCAGTCCGTCTGAGGTCGGACCTGCGAGTCGAAGATGCCTACGGGTACTGGCTGCTTTTCTGGCGGTGGATTTCTTCCAACCTGAGCGGCTCCATGATTTCGTACAGCAGGCCTCGATCGCACCTGTACTTCCTGTTGCTCACGTACACGATGTCGTCTTGCTTCGTGGTCATCTGCTCGAAGCCGATGTGGATCTTCATGCAGAGGTCGAGTCTGTTCTTCATGGTGATCTCGTCGTAGTAGGTTCTCGAGTAGAAGTTGTTCGAGATGCGCTGCATCTGGAGATACTCGGTCTGAGGTTGCAATGGCATCCTCTTGCCAAGGTTGCAGACGTTTTGGTTGAGGCTGAAGGGGCTGGGACGCTCTTCGGTTATCTGGTGCTTGCGACGGTCTTGGATCAGTTCGTGCTCGATGTCGATCGCTACCTTAGTCACGTTGACGTCATCGAAAAGCTCTTTGGACTTCTTTCGCTTGGCCAGCAGCCGAGGGTCTTCTACTTCGTTTCTGTTGAGCTTCTGAAGCTACTGCTGGAGAAACTCTGGCGAGCGGTTGGGCAGAAAGTACTTCGAGATCTTGACCCACTCGTCTACCCCGAACCACTGTTTGCCTTTCTGAAGGTTCTGCAGCTCGGTTTCGGTCAGCGGTGCGTACTGCAGCGCTTTCCAGATCTTTATTTTGTTCTCTCCTGTCTTCTTTCGGATCAGGTTTTTGTAGCGGTTCTTTATCTCTCTCAGCGACTTGTCGCTCAAGAAGAATGATCTTATAAAATCTATGTTCCTGTTGAATTCAGCGGTACTTGGACCCGAACTTCTTGAGGCCGAGCAGCAGGAGCGCGTCGTCGACGGGGGAGAACTTGGTGCGCTGCGAGGAGTTCTCGGCCTTGGGACAGGCGATCCAGGCCTTGTCGATCATGGGGCTGAGTTTTTTCAGGAAGTCGTGCGCTTGTTCTGGGAGGAGGCTTGGTTAGGGGGCTGTACTTGTCTGCGACTCGCTCGATGAGGTCGTAGAGCTCGAGCAGGGGCGACTGGAAGATGGAGAGCTGGGGCGAGAAGAAGAGCGTGGGGCAGGCGTCGAGGACCGAGAGGTCTTGCCTGCCGGAGAAGCTGCAGCTCTGTCTAGAGAACGTTTCGAGCTCGGTGCTGCCGAACTTCTTCGTGATGGACGACTACGAAATCTTTGGTGTTGACGCTGTAGGTCGGCAGCCGCATGTTGCACTCCATGGTTCGCTTATACTCGAACTGCTGTTTGAGGAGCTTGAGACTCCTGCTCTTGATTTCGGGGCTGGGACAGAGCAGCACGTTCTGCACGAGCAGCTGCAGCGTGGTGTCGAACTGCTCGATGAGTTCGAGTCGCATCTTGGGGTTGATTGGCGGCCGGTTCGTTGGCTGCTCGTGGAACAGGCGGTTCTTGGGCAGGATCCTCCGGAAGGTCTGGTGGAACTCCTGCACGATCTGGTTCATCTTCTCCTGCGAGACCAAGGGGTCCTGCAGCTCCTTCGAGTCTTGGAACTTGGGCAGCATGATCGGATTATTTATTGCAGACCGGTGAAGTGATTAGGGTTACTCGAGGCCGACGTTCACGTACGAGCGCGGCACCAGGCCGAGCTGCTCGAGCGTGAGGCCAGTGAGCTTCTTCAGTTCGAGTCGCTGCATGGGCGGCGAGGTGTAGAGGTACCAGGGCCTGCCGGGCTTGAAGACCTGGTGAGCAGCGGGTACCCTCTCGAGTTCTTCTCTGAGGTGCGCGACGGTCTCCACGGGGGAGAAGTGGGACTCGATGAGCTCGCCCGAAGGCAGTCTGAAGCGGATGCAGGTCTCGGTGAAGACCGGTTCGTTCAGCAGCTTCTCCAGCTCCTGCTTGCTGCGACTCTCGAACTGCGGGCCGTCTTTGAAGCGCTGGGTGATGGAGCGGTACTTTGAGGATCTCTTTCTTCTGCTCGGGGGTCAGGATGCTCTTGCCTTCGCCGTGGTCGTGCTCGACGGGGCCTTCCCAGCCTACGTGGGGGTTTGCGGGCTGCTGCAGGGGTTCGGGTTTGAGGAGGGCGGTGCGTCTGGGGACGGTCGGTTTGATGAGCGCCTGGGTCACAGGCGAGTACCGCTCTGGCCATTTTGAGCATGTTGAGGGTTTCGTAGACCGAGCCGATCTGCGAGCCGTTCTTGGATGCGACGTCTGCGTTCGTGGTGCCCGAGGTGCTGCCGATGCCTGCGACTCCGACCCTGCTGCGGTGTTCCGCTGGGTGAGAGGGGCGTACCTGCTTTGTTGCCGTAGTCTTGGATGACCTTGACCGCGAACCTGAGTTCGTGGAGGTTCGGCAGGGGGTGTCCGACGAGCTCGAGGTTGCCCTGGCTGTTCTCGAAGAAGAGCAGGTTGCGCAGCAGCTCTTTCGCGTAGGCCGAGCTGCCGATGGTCGCCTGGATGGCCTGCTTCGAGAGGTTTATCAGGCGGTACTTGGGTTCTTCGGGGTGGCTGCAGACGTTCGAGAGCAGCGTGTGGAGCATCTGCAAGATGGACACGAAGTTCTCGAAGCCGAGCGTGGCCTTGAACAGCGAGCCGAGCAAGTCGAGCATCTGCTGTTCGAGCAGTGGATCCGGTTCGTCGGCCGTCTGCACGGCCTGGGGCTTCGAGGTCTCGGCCGGGGGAACCAGGCTTCCCGGAGGCGTCGGGTAGTTCGTCGAGGCGGGAGTAGTCGCGACCGGCTGCGTCTGGGCCTTCGACCTGAGCAGCGCTATCTTCTCGCCGATCTTCTTCTGCAGCACCAGCGGAAACTTGAGCTGCGCGAGGCTCTGCTCGTCCAGCAGCAGCAGCGCCTCGAGAGAGTCGACCCAGTTGTCTCGGAAGACCTGCACGAAGCCTTCGAAAGAGCTGTAGGGCTTGCCCAGCTCTTGAGACAGCTCGCGCATGAACTGCTCTGCGAAGTCTGTCTGTGCTTGCATCTGGCAAATAATTGACTTACTAATTTGAATGGTCGATTTCAATTCAGACTCTTCAAAATTGAAATGCAAGGCCCTGCGTACCCCCCAGAAAAGACTCTGAGCATGGTCTTCACGCAAGTCGAATCGCTGCTGCAGACCGCGAGCCAGCGGCAGCCTCCGATCCAGCTGAAGCCAGCCGAGCTGCAGCGAAGTCTCGACCTGCACGCGAAAAGCATCAACGAGTTCAGGTTCTACAAAGAGCTGCTGACCAGTCTCTGGTCGCCCAAGGCAGTCTCCCAGCTGATGACCGTCAGGAAGAACGCGCTGGTGCTCAAGAAGCTCTCGAACCACCCCGGCCTGCAGATGGACAAGGTCGTCCTCGGCATGGACGACTGGTCGGGCCTCGTGGTCCGAATACTGTCGAACCACTCGAACGCCAACGCGATCCTCGTGCAGTTCCAAGCGAACCTCGAGAAGCTCAGCAAGGAGAACTCCGCCCTCAAGTCCATGAAAGAAAACATCACGAGAGTCACCCTCACCACCGTCATCGAGTGTCTCATCATCTCGCTGAACAAACAAACCAAGTACTTCGACGACTCCGGCAAGCACGTCTTGGAGGAGAGGATCAACTTCACCGGTTCTCCCGAAAGACCCAAGCTCACCGCATCTCACCTCAAAAAGGAAAACCAAAACCCCTTCGAAAACTCCGCGAAATCCATCTCGAAATCCAGTCCCCCAGACAGTCCCCTCAAAATGGCCAACGCCATCGTCTCGCCTCCACCGAAGATCGCGAGGCAGTCGAGCAAGGAACACCTGAAGCTGGCGAAGACGGACAAGCGCGAAGCAGACCCGCTCGATGCGCTCGCAGACAAAAGGTACGACTGACTCACCAGACAAGCGCTGCTCAAAGAGCACCACTCGAAGCAGGCCGCCTACACCCTCGAGTCGCAGGCAGTCATCAAAGGCATCGCAGAGCTCAACGTGCTCAACAGAGAGCTCGGCTCCACCGCTCGCAACTACCAAACCCTCGCGCGCCAGTTCGACCGCCTCTTCCGCAGGTACCTCTACCGCGCTGGCAGAGACGCCATCACCAAGCAAGACTACCTCGTCTTCGAAAAACTTGCCACGTCCATGAGCGACCGGCCCTCCACCGACACCATCTCCAACGAGATGGGGCCGCCTTACAGCAAGTTCATGATGAGGTGGCTCAAAGAGATCAAGGCCAAGGAGTACGAAGTCAACAACCAAATGAGGAAGATAGAAGACAGACTCCACAGACAAGAAGACAAGCAAGAAGTCGACCAGCCTCCGACCCACCCCAAAGACCCCCCAAGCGAAGACTCCAGGCCAGACGCTCCCCAAGAAGTCTCCCAGCAGGACTCGGACGAAGAACCCCAAGACCTCCAGGAAGAGAAAAGCAGGAGAGTCGAACGCATCGACATCGGAGCCACCAACCCCCAGCTGGACGACAGCTACATCGAAGACCCGCCTGAAGATGAGCTCGAGCCTCCCGCACAGGCGGATAACCGTTTGAAGCGAGAGCTGCTCGAAGGCTTGTCTGAATCAGAGCGAAACAGGCAGTCGGACAACGAAGCAGGCCAGGAGGAGATGGACCTCGACGCTGAGGGCGACGAATACGAACAGCAAAACCTGACCAACCCAGACGACATCCAGCAGCTCGTCGACGAAATGCCGTCCAGAAACGACAGCCAAATAGACAGCTCGCTCGAAGCTCCGCAGAAAACCGCAGTGAAGAGCAAGCAAATCTCCCAGCAGCCCTCCAAACAACCCAGCCTCGCAGAAGTCTCAGCCGACGCCTCGAAGGACCTCGGAAACCCCCCGAGCAAAAAAGAAAGCACCAAATCGCGTCCGAAGAAAGACGCAGACAGCTCGATCAAGCTCAAGCCTCTAGACGAGAGCTTCGAGCAGCAGCCTCCCCAGACCTTCGCGAAGAAAGACAAGCCCTCCCTGGACGCCCAGCGAGAGACTCTGAAGTCAACCACCAGCCCCAAACCCACCTCAACTTCTGCAGCCCGCGAGCAGCCATCGAGACGCTCTTCGGCCAGCGGAGCCATCCAGCCAGCCACGCCTGCGGGGAGCAACCCGAGGCCGACAGCCCCCCCCGAGGCCGGCCTGGTGGCGCCTTCCAAACGGCCCGAAATAAAGCTGATAGTGCCTGGAGGAGCGATGCCGCCGAAGCCTCCGCGCCAAGACGAGAGCAGCTTCATCTCGGACGACTAGACCAGCACCGTAAACTTCTAATTCACTGTAATGACTTTTGAAATTAACTTTTAGTCTGGCCGGATGTCGATCGTGGTCTTCGAAGCGATCCTCACGCTCGTGCTCGTCCTCGCCTTCTTCAACAGCTTCTTCAAAGTCGAGACCAACTTCCCGCTCGCTCTCGCAGCCATGTACGTGTGGCGGCTGCAGAAGGTAGCAGGTCTTCACGCAGGAAAGCAAGATCGTCTTCGAAGTGCTGCTGCTGGCCAGCGTCGCCGCAGACCTGCTCTGGTGCTACTTGTGGAAAGACCAGCTGCAGCTCCTGCGCTCCGAAGCAGGCTGGCCAGCTGACTCCGCGGTCTCGCAGGCCATCCACAAAGCGCTGCTCGTATCGACTCTCGTGGTCGCAGGCCTCAAGGTACTCGCCAGTCACTGCAGACCGTCATGGTCGTCCTCGCCCTGCTGGTCGACCCAGAGGTGTCCGAACTCAAGAAGTGTCGCACGACGCTGAACAAACTTTTGAATTTTATCTCGTTCGGCTAATTAACTTTCGGCGTCCAGACCAGCCACATATCCACCGCAGCGGCAAATTAGTAATCACAAAGAACAAGTTTATTTGAAGATTTTTTCACAACATTTTTCCTCTATGGTTGAGCGTCTTCTGTTTATCCCTTTCGGTAGGTATGGTATTGTTTGTGTTGACCATATCGAACAGATGACTCACCTGAAAACCAAACTAACCTCGAAGATGCGCCTGGATGAAAACAGGTGGCTGCGTCTGGGTGGCTTCGATTGGTCGAGGCGAAATTAGTTGAAGGGGTCGCAGGTCGCTGGCTGGGGTTAATTAGGGTTATTATAGCCGCTGTGGGGATGGTTTGTTCTGTGAGTCGACTCTCGTGTGTGGTGTGGAGACTGGTCTGTTACTTCTTGACTCGATCGATCATCTCGTCTTTGTAGCCCACCCTGTGGTGAGCTGCTCGTACTCTTCGCGACGAAGGCCAGGAACCGCTGGTTGTTCGCTTTGAAGTAGAAGTCGTCGATCTTGTAGTCGTAGACTTTCGGCTTCCTGTTGTAGTCTTCGAGCATCGCGGTGTTGGTGTTCATGCTCGACTTGTTCAGCGCTTTGAGCGCGACGCCGAGACCCATGTTCTCCATGATGGTGCTCATGGACTCTTCAGGCGTGATCTCTTTGTTGCTTTCGGGCTGCACGTAGACTCCCGGGTTGACTCCTTTGTTCTTCTCCGCGTCGATGTTGAAGTCTGCGAAGACCACTTGATAGTAGTCGAGCTGCTGCGTGAGAGGCTTGAGGATCTCGCTGGACCAGATGGCGGAGTTGAGAGGGTCGTTTTTGAAGTTGAGCATGGAGATCTTAATGAGTCTCCGCCAGATCAAGTCGTTGACTGAGGAGTTGCTGAAGACCATCTTCGTGATGTTCTCGTGGTAGTCGTTGCCTTTGACCATCTTGAGGGTTTTCTTGTCACTGGAGGAGTACCGGATTGTTGATCAAGTCGCGCATCTGGCCGAAGGTGTCGTTTTCGGTCGCTGTTTCTTTGATCTCTTCTGCCGGCTCTTCTTCGTCGAAGTCGTCTGTTTTCTTTTCTTCTTTCTTCTTCGTGTCACTCACTGCGTAGCTGATCGGAACGAAGGAAGCCATTCTGGACTGAAAGTCAGGGTTCGAGCACAGTGCTTGGATGAGCTTGCTGACTCTGGGTGATCGGCGTCTACTTGTTGCGGTCGATGAGGAACAGCTTGGCCAGAGGTTTGGCTCCGTACTTGACCGGCAGACTGCCCATGATTTTGCCCAGCTCGGGACTGCAGCTCAGGTTGTTCATGAGCAAGACTGCGAGCTGCGTGACGATGCCTGTGTTCGACATGACTCTCTGGAGAAACAGCAGACTCTCGCCAGCAGGCGCGACTTCGCTTTTCTGCGCCCGCATGACTGCAGTCCAGTCCTTCAGCTGTTCCGAAGTGCCAGGTTCGAGCAGACTCATAACGTAGGCGACGAACTCTCGATTCATCATGTTCGTGTGGAAGGTGGGGTAGACGCTGAGGTGGGTGGCGAGGATGGTGGCCATCATCAAGACGCTGGGGTTCTTCATCTCCATGCCTTTGGTGATGATGCGCTCGAGGAAAGGTCCGAGTCGCGAGTACTTCTGCGGTCAGCGCAGGGTACCACGACCACTCCTGCGGTCTCTTCTTTCATCAGCAGTCGGATGATGAGGTTGATCGTCGAACAGAGCACGGCCCAATTGCTGAACTTGGAGTCGAGCTCTTTCTTGATGACGCGCAGCACCTCCAGCAGAATCTTCTTCGCGATGATGTCGATGAGCGGCACGAGCGGTTCGGAGATCGAGCTTGCGTTTCGGAAGTAGATGATGTCGAACTGCGTGCAGTAGAAGGACAGCAGACCGTCGATGATGTCCAGCTGCTGACTTGAGGACAGGCTACGCGTTCGGCCACCATTTTGCCCAGAAGGATGCCGAAGAGGCCGTGGAAGTTGTAGGCGAAAATCTTCGCGTATGCGATGTCGCAGGAGAGGAGGATCGAGACGATGCGGACCAGTCGCTGGGTGGCTCGGTTGGTCCTCAAGTTGTCTTTTTCTTGCGGTCTGATGAAGTTCGGAGGGTTGACTGTTTCGGGCATGTCGATGAGGTGGTCTGGGAAGTCGTCTTCGAGCTGGTCGGAGAAGTCTGAGAAGACGTCTGAGCGGTCTTGGAAGAACTTGTCTGTGTCGACCGAATGGAGGCTTTTCTTTCGCAGCTGTTTCTTCTTCTTCTGGAGGATCTCCATGACCTTCTGCGAGTTCTTGCTCGTGATCGACTGGTTGAGCGACTTGTTGATGTCTTCGATCTGGCTCTTCGCGTTGGTGCTGATGAGGTCTTCTTCGCGCACGCTGATGAAGTCGGTGATCTCGATGTTCTGGATGTCTTCGGGCTTGATCTGTTTCTTCTGAGGCACGTTGATGGCCTTCATCAGCTCGGGGTGCAGCTTGCTCAGACTCTGTCGGACGGTGTCGAGGATTTGGTGGGACAGCAAGACGATGAGGCAGAGGTACTTGACGCTCACGGTCATCTGGTAGATGATCTCTATGGAGATCGCGCGGAGAGCTTCTTGCTCTGGGTCGTCGCTCATGCAGTTCTGGAGGATCTGGTAGATGATGTCTGGTTCTTTTATGAGCTCGATGATCTGCGTTTTGATCATTTTGAGCATGAGTTCGCAGGCGGTGACTTTGATGTCGTTGGTGCCGATCTTGAGAGAAGCGAAGATCAGACCCATGATCTTGTCGGTGTTCTCTTCCGTGGCTATTCCCTTGCTGTCTTCGGAGAAGAGCTGGTTGATCACTTTGATGATGGTGAACTTTATGTGGTTCGGCGAGTCGTGGCCGGTTACCAGGACTTTGTTAATCATTTCGATCGAGTGCTCGTAGTTGAAGCCTTCTGCATTTTCTATCTTGAGCGAGCCAAGGATGTCGATGATGATGACGAGGTTGTCTGGCGGACTGATCTCGATCAGCTTGAGGAGACTCTGGACGATCCTCGGTTCAGACTCGATGGTGAAGCGGTCTCTGTCTGCGCAGATGTTCTTCATGGTCAAGAGGATCTGCCTCGACAGCAGCTTGGAGTTGGCTTGTTCGATGCTCGGCGAGACGAGTCGCATGAGGCCGCACTGGACGAGCAGCATGAGACAGCTGCCGTTGGAGGAGGTTTTGCGGAAGATGCTCCACAGCAGGTAGATGCCTCGGATGACGTTGTTCATGAGGTACTCTTCGAGCATGATGAGGAGGAGGAGGATGTCCTGGGTGAGGCAGAGACTACCTTCTTCATGAGGCTCTCTTTGATCTGGGTGAAGTCGCAGAGCGCTTCGTAGACTGCCAGAGTGAAAAGCCGGAGAATCTCGTCTTGGACCACGAGCAGCTGCTTGACGATTTCGAAGGTGTCCATCTCGTAGATCTCTTTGCGGAGCAGCTCGTCCTGTGAGAGTTTGTTGAGGATCGAGAGACAGATGATGCGAGTCTCGACATCGTGGCTCTTCAGCGAGATGACCACGACCTCGACGAAGCCGAAGTTCCTGAAGTAGTGTGCTGGCTTGTGCTCGACGTAGACCGCGATTTCTTCGAGTGCAGCTTTTCTTTTGGGCGTGTCGATGGGGTAGACGTTCTTCTTCATTTTGGTCACCAAGTCGTACATGTAGTCGAGCGATTTGGGGTTGCCGTGAAAGACGATGCCTTGTTCGGACAGGATCTTCATCTTTTGGTTCGTGGATATCTCCGTTCGAGGCATGCCGTCTTCGTCTGCGGAGGTCATCTTTTCTATCAGCCTCGCTTTGAAGATGGGGACCTAGGTGACTGCAGCCAACGTCGTCGAAGAACTGCGCCAGCCTGTCTTTGGTGAGCGGTTCTTCTTTGTCTCTCCTTCCATTTCCTTCGTCGTCTGAGTCGCCGTTTTCCATGTAGCCGAAGATCCGCTCTCGTGTCGTCTTCTCTCTCTCGAGCAGTCGGACCATGTGCTCCATCATCTTGAGCTTTTCTTTCTTCTCTTCTTCGATCTCGCGCTTCAAGTTCCTCAGCTCTTTCGTGTACTTCTCGAGCTTCCTGTCGTGCTGTTTTTGGAGCTGCTGCAGTTCTTGCGTCCGCTGCTTGAGACTGTAGGTCAGCAGCTTGTTCTCGAGGGTCTGGGCAGTGATCTCCTTGAACTTAGAGAGCTCTTCGAGCAGCAGCTGTCTTCGGAGCGAGTCCGAGTTGACGAAAGCCTCTGCATACTTCGAGACGACGAAGTTGAGGTCGTTTTTTATCCTCTCTTCCATCGGCAAGATCCTCACCTGCTCGTCGGACTCGTTCAGCTCGTTCCTCTCGAGTCACTGCAGCCTACGTTTCCTGCGAGCGTGTCGCCTTGGCCCGAAAACCGACGCTGTGCGTCCTGCGTTGCTCCGTGTATGTCTTGCTCGTTACATCTACCTACTGGAGCGGACCGTGCCTCCTGCTCCGCGGACCATGCTT
>JFJP01002452.1_pt1 | contig 10202 bp, 10 predicted proteins | sample 431651 | NCBI WGS metagenome assembly JFJP01 (sample SAMN02602958, study PRJNA72255) | Microbial mat metagenome, whole genome shotgun sequencing project. | biome: fresh water; feature: sink hole; material: water; isolation source: purple microbial (photo- and chemosynthetic) mats found in... | reverse complement strand
AGTTCAAATCCGTCACACGCTTTTCTGTGCCTAATCGACTCATTTTAAGTAATTTCTAGAAATCTTAATTCTATTCAACCGGACACCCGTGATCAATACGATAAGCCGTAGCGGTAGTATTGATCTTGAAATCCACCGTCTGGCCTCGGTTCACGCTGAAGTCGGTGGCGAAGCCTTGGATGCTGGGATCGCCAATTCCATTGACGTCCCATTCGCTGGGTAAATTTCCGGTCAGAGCGTTCTCGGAGGCGATGGAGCCGTGGAGACGACTCGGCATGCCCCAGCACACGAGCGCCGTGGCAACGAGTAAAATCTTAAACACATTCGTCAGGAGCAACTGGAACATGATCTTATTTTTTGAAGTTCGGCTTGAAAGACATGTCACTCGCCGCAGAGAGCAGGACGCGGCCAACGCCAATTACAGCAAGGTCGTTATTAAGTGATGCGAAACCGGGTCCGCACCGTTTGGATACGCTGGTTCTATCAGCGGGACTCTCACCCGATTTTCGGATCATCCCAGATTTTCCACGGGGCATCACCCTTGGCCCACATTTCCTCCAGCACCATTTTGTCACGCAGGCTGTCCATCGCGTGCCAGAATCCGGAATGTGAGAAAGCGAAAAGATTGCCGTCGCGGGCGAGGTTTTGCATCGGCTCCCGCTCCCAGGTGACCAAGTCGCCGTCGATATAGTCCATCACCTTGGGTTCGAGCACGAAAAACCCGCCATTGACCCACGCACCGTCACCCAGCGGCTTTTCAGCGAAGCTATCGATTCTCTTCTGGTCCGCCTGCAACGTGAACGCGCCGTAGCGGCCTGGAGGTTGCATGGCCGTGAGCGTGGCGAGCCCTTTGTGTTCCCGGTGAAACCCTATCAGATTTGGGATATCGAGATCCGTGACGCCGTCGCCGTAGGTCATGCAAAAAGTTTCGTCGTCCAGGTATTTCTTAACCCGTCGCAGGCGGCCGCCGGTCAGACTGCTCTCGCCGGTGTCCACCAATGTGATCGTCCACGGTTCGCTCGCGTTGTTGAGGAACTCGACATGGTTTGTTTTGAGATCGAAGCGCACATCCGAATTATTGAGAAAGTAGTTGGTGAAAAACTCCTTGATGACATAACCTTTGTAACCGAGGCAAATCACAAAATCCGTTAGTCCGTAATGACTGTAAATTTTCATGATGTGCCACAGAATCGGGCGACCGCCGATTTCAACCATTGGTTTCGGCTTGGTGGCGCTTTCCTCGGTGATGCGAGTGCCGAAGCCTCCGGCGAGTATTACGACTTTCATTGGACTGGTGTTGCAGGATTGGGGTGATACTACTCTGATATCCGAAATGAATGGGTGGCGAAAAAGCCATTCAAGCCAATACCCATACCTTGTCATGGAAGGGAGGAAACAGGCAGTCCAGCAGCATCGAGACTTCATGAGTTGCCCAGCATTCTGCGTGAGTTTCGGTCAATTCCTGGAACCGATGCCAACCGCAGACCAACTGCAAGAAACAAGCGTCGGTGAGACGTGCGTTCCCTTGCCAGACCTCATCCGGGTGCCACTTCTCGATAGCCAGAATCCGCCCGCGTTCAAAAACCAGTTGGATCCCGGATCGAAAAAAATTCAGCTTCAACTCACCGCTAAATCCCTCCGCTAACGTTCCTATCAGATGTTGTTCAAGCGCTGGCCGGATCTTGCGCAAGAAGGCGCTCATATCCGGAATGCGAATATACCAAGGGCTCGGCTTGATGTCGCGGACCAGGCTTTTCGGGATGGCGCGATACAATGGATGATCACGCTCCAAAGCCAGCTCCAATCCTTGGAGTTCATTGCATGGAAGCTGACCGTTCGCAAACAGTTCCAAGCCTTTTTCCCATAGCCCGCGTAACAAGCATGGCATGACATTGAGATAACACACTCCCACCTTGAGCTCGACTTGAGAAATGCGAAACAACGGCAAGTTTAACAACGGAAGGCAGGGCAGGTATTGCACATAGCCCAAGGGCTCCCCATTTTTGTCTTCAAAAATCAGCCACTCACGCCGCCGGGTGCTGGAAATGGAGCGTCCGTTAAATTCGTATTCCCATTCTTCGGGTGAGCGCATTGCTGCGAACAACTGGCCGCTAACCACTTGATCGTAAACATCTCGAATAAAGCCATGGTCATCGAAGGTCGCTGGCCGCAAGCGATAGCTTTCGTTCTCTCCATCCTGCAAGCGCGGCAAATCCATTTTGTTCACGCACCGGCTGCCCCACAGCTTCGCTCCCATATCATAACCAAACTGGCGATAAAACCAATCGACTCCAGTGATCACCTGCAACAACTCTCCTTTAGCAGCGCTGCGAGCATGGATGGCATCGAACAGCTTTCTCACCAAGCCCCGGCGGCGGTAATCCGGGTCGGAAGCCACGAGTTCGGGACGCCCCACCCGAAACGGAATGCCACCGTAGCTCCATGTTTGGGATATGAGGCACACCGATGAGACGATTTTCTTCTCATGGATATCCTCCACAACGGTGAAATCACTTACCTGGACCGTCGGATGTCGGCCACCCACCACATCGGCTGTCCAATCGGTGATCCGTTCGTCAAAAATCCGGGTGTTGAATTCGATCAACTCTGCCACGTCATCCGGACCCGCAGGCCGAATGACAAGATTGTCGCCGCAACTCGCCAGCATCTGGCACGGAATGGAATCGGTTGACATGGTCTAGTTCGCTGCGTCTACTTTAAAAGTTAATGATTAGCCGAATTCTTGAAATTAAGAACTGATAGCTCGACACACGGGTGGGGCTCGATGTTGCGAACCGCCCGGAAGTATCGTTCTTGAAGAACGCGCAATAAATGGGAGTCACTTTGGAGCGGTAGGCCTTCGATTGACGTAACAAGGACTAACTCGGCTAGGGTGCCGCAAAGGGCGATCTCGTCGGCGACCAGAAGCTCGGTGCGATCGATGGGACGCCGGATGAAGGGAATATCCATCGACTTTGCCAATGCCTCGACGATATCCAAGGTAATGCTTTCCAGAGCACCCTCTGTCGCGGGAGGTGTGTAAATTACACCATTTCGAACCATCACGATACACGAGCCAGTGGCCTCGGCGACGCGGCCGGAATGATTGAGCATTACCATATCGTGACACCCGAGAACCTGGCCTTCCATCCTGGCAAGGCGAGCAACCTGATAGTTACTTCCCGCCTTGATGCGTGCCGGAAGGGAGGCATCGGGACTCCGGCGCCAGGTACTCACGCCAAGTGCTATTGGCTCGGGAACCTGCATGCTCTGATGGTACCCGGTGATCACCAGATCCGCGGCAGTGCCTTCACCCCAATGCCCTTCAACGGCGTAGAGAGTCGTGCGATACCACATGTCCCGACCCGGTTCGAGTAACGCATCAACGAGCTGGGCGAGTGCTATTTGGTATTCCTCAAAAGTGGTCTTGAAAGGAATATGCAGCAGTCGTGCGGAACGCCGGAGGCGCTCATAGTGGGGACTTAGCTGCACGATTCCAAACGGTCCGCTAGGTTGCCAATAACCCTTAAGGCCCTCGAAGACATTCAAACTTCGCGTGACGGCCTCGCAGCCAATGTGGAGGGTCGCCTCATTCCATGGACGAAGGGCGCCGCTCATATACACATATTTTGGTTCTTGTAGTTTAGCCATAGGTTTCTGAAGTCGGTGACTTGATGACTAACGGTGCGTGCACTGCATGCCGTAATACCCAAAATGCCCGCCAAAAATAGAACATGGGCCATGATCACTTGCCCGGGTAGGTCCTGACATCTGCTTCTCCCCGATACCGGATAACCCGCGCGGGTGTCCCTGCCGCGATCGCGTTGTCGGGTATGTCGCTCACGACAACGGAGCCGGCTCCCACAACTGCCCCCCGCCCGATTGTCACTCCGGATAAAACAGTAACCCGCGTTCCCAACCACGCATCCTCGCCAATGACGATAGGGCCTTTGGACGTGAGCGGCTGATCGAAGATCTCCCGGCCCGGCTCGATCCCGTGGTTATATGAAAAGAACGCGCAGTAGGGAGCAATTTCCGCGTGCCTACCAATGATGATCGGCTGCACGGCCGCGACGAGGATGCAGCCTCTTTGTAGTCCCACCTGCTCGCCTATCGTGATGGATCCACCCTCGAAGATTTCCAGACTGCAATCCCGGTTGATTTGCACGGCGTTGAGCAACTCGACAAATCCCTCACCACTTGAGCAAAGAATCACAGCCCGTTCACCAATAAAAACATTGGTCCCGAGTCTTAGATCGGCATCTATTTCCGCATCAGGTGAAATATAACCCCTGCGGGTCATCCAGGGCAAAGTATTCCTGCTGCCATAGCCACCCATTCCGAAACTCGCTAGGCGGGAACCGATTCTGCCCCAAAAATCATATCCTGCCCGCCATAGCCAAAAGACTCTCCAGCGCCTCACAAGCTGTTTTACAATTCGGCACATGAGTGGGTGGCATAATCTAACCGGAAAGTGAAGCTTGGATTCGGCTTGAAACCATGCAGCCATGTGACAGGCGAACGCGTTAAGCGAACGCCCCAACGGGCCGCGCCGCGTTCTCCGGATCGCCACGAAGCGGCACGAAGGAAGTCGTCCATTCCAGCAACGGCCGCATGACTCCCGGCATCGGATTTGGATAGTCTCCTCGCGCCGCGGTGGTGGCCGTCATGTCATCGAGCACCCGGAACGCGACCGCCTCCTCCACAATGGCGTGAACCCTTTCCGGATCCAACGAAATGAGCACCGCTTGAACGTAAATCAAGCCTTCCGCGAGCATGTTGCCCGGAATCCAGCCCGTGCTAACATAGCGACCAGGTGGGCGGTGCCGCCCCCTCCATTCCGGGTCCACATCAACCGCCACAAACAGCATGGTGCCATCCTGATTCAACAGCGCGAAGTGCGGCAGGTATTTGTGGCCGGGTGTAAGAACATCAAATTCCAATTCGATCCCCACCGGCTCCCGCGCATCAATCGACTCAATGACCTCGCCATCGCCCGAGCGCACCCGCACCGCGCGGAAACGCGCGATCTCGTCACCCGGGGCCGTAGCAATGTCGGGCCACTCACGGGCGGCCGCTTTCGAGCCCCCCGGATTCAGATAGGCATTCGCCACCTGCGCAGACGGTCCGTCGAGTTTGATCTGTCCTTCGTTAAGCAAGATACAACGCGGACACAGGCGGCTCACCGCTTGCATATTGTGCGACACAAACAACACCGTACGCCCGCCCTGCGCCGCATCACCCATTTTCTGCAGGCATTTCTTCTGAAACTCCGCGTCACCCACAGCCAGCACTTCATCAACTATCAGAATTTCCGGTTCCAAGTGGGCCGCGACAGCGAATCCCAGGCGGACATACATCCCGCTGCTGTAGCGCTTTACAGGCGTGTCGAGGAACGTCTCGAGCCCCGCAAAGGCGACGATCTCGTCAAACTTGCGTTTGATCTCCACCCTTCCCATTCCAAGAATCGCGCCGTTCAGGTAAATGTTTTCGCGCCCCGTGAGCTCTGGATGGAAACCGGTCCCTACCTCAAGAAGGCTGGCCACCCGGCCGCGCAGGCGGATCCGGCCACGGGTTGGTTCGGTGATCCGGCTTAGAATCTTGAGTAGAGTCGATTTGCCTGCGCCATTGCGACCGATGATGCCGACAACTTCGCCTTGCTTCACTTCAATGTTCAAATCGCGGAGTGCCAAAAACTCCTTGGTCTTTGATTTCTTTTCGTCCTTTCCGGATCTAATCCAACTAAACGGCGCACGTGCCGCCCGTTCCAATACATGTCGAAAGCCATCACCCTTCTCGGCTTGCCTGCCAATCATGTAAAGTTTCGATAGATTTTCGACGAATATAATGGAATCGCTCATAATCAATCATCATAAATTCAATTTCAACCTATCAATCCATTCAGATCACGTCCGCGAATGTCCGTTCGGTTCGCCGAAAATACCAAATGCCGGAGATAATGACCGACATTACAGCCACTACCGAGATTCCGAAACCGGGCCAATAAAGATTTTGTTCACCTAGAATTGACCAGCGGAAGCCATCAATTACGCCGACCATCGGATTGATGGAATATAACAGACGCCACTCTTCGGGCACCCTGCTGCTACTATATCCTACGGGCGATATAAACAGACCGAATTGCACTACGAATGGAATGATATAACGGAAGTCACGGTAGCGCACCATCAGCGCCGACACCCACAGGCCTGCTCCGAACGCCGTGGCGAATGCAAGCATCACAAAAAAGGGAAGCAGGACAACCGCTGGTCCCGGCATGTATCCATAATACACCATGATCAATGTCATCAGCACTGCTGAGATGAGAAAATCCACAAAGCTGGTGATCACGCTGCTGGCAGGCATCACCAGGCGCGGAAAATAAATCTTCGAAATCATTCCCGAGTTGGAAACCAGACTGTGTCCACTTTCCGAAAACGCCGTGGAGAAAAACTGCCAAGGCAACATTCCGCAGAAAACCAGAATGGGGTAGGGCACGTCCCCTCCCGAATCCATTCCCGCAATCCTGCCGAACGTGAAAGTCAGCGCCAACATGGTAAGTATCGGGCGGATCACCGCCCAGGTGATTCCGATGACCGTCTGCTTGTAGCGGACAAGAATATCGCGCCAGGCGAGGAAATAAAACAACTCCCGGTAACGCCACAAATCCCGCCAATATTGCCGCTCCACGCGCCCGGCCTCAATCACAAGTTCGGGGACGCTGGCTATAGGAACGGGTGACTTGGTCACGAAGGGAATTGTCATAATCGGTTAGTTATTGGATGGGCGGTAAACTTGTCGGCCGGCGAGAAGCGCGGCTGCGGCCAAAGGGGGGACCGCCGCAATGCCGCATAGAAACGGGTTTGAAGAAAAAACTGGAGCGAGCCGATGCGTCGCGTCACTGGATTGGTAGAAGCCGTGCGCTGGTGGGCGGCACATAACGAGCGAATCATCGCCCGCTTCCGCACGACCTCCATGCGGACCCGTTCGCTCATCGCCGTGCTGTCCTGCGAGAGGAATAGTGAAAAGACCGTTTCGACTGAATCGAGGTGTTTGATTGGCTCGTCGCGCGCTGAGCGGCCAAGGCTATCATCTTGCTCTTGTTTGACCACCTGCGGGGTTCCCACCACCGCCCATTCGCCTCGGATGGCCAGGCGCAGAGCAAGGTGATAATCTTCTAACTGCCATAGATCCTTGTGAAATCCGCCGATGCTCCGGAACGCCGCTGCGCGGATCATCACCACCTGATTGTATAAAAGAAAGCGGGTTGCTAGAATCTCGCCCGGATTGAGCAGGTAACCCGCCTCCGGCGCTCCCGCGAGTCCCGCTAGTTCGAATGAGGTGGTCCACCTGCCGGAGGAATCCGCGAGTTCGCAGTTGGTCACGCAGCAGCACACTTCGGGGCCCCTGCACATCATGAGTTGAACTTGCCGTTCGAGTTTCTCCGGAAGCCAAACATCGTCGGAATCGAGAAACGCGAGATACTCGCCCCGCGCCTCAGCGGCACCCCGGTTACGCGCTGTGGAGGGCCCGGCATTGTTTTGGCGGATCACCCGGATCCGGTTGCCGAATTCGGCGAGCGCGGCGGGCGTTTCATCAGTCGAGCCATCGTCGACGATGATGACTTCGATCTCCCGGTAGGTCTGTGCCAAGGCGCTGGACACCGCTTTCGCGATCGTGCCAGCCCGGTTGTATGTGGGAATGACAACGGAAACCAGGGGCTGCTTCAGGTGGTCCATGTCGGCTGGGTTTCCCGTTGTCCGTCAGGCCAATCTTTCCCCTCATCCGCCCCGGATTCTCGGGTAGCGTGCAGGTTCACGGCCACCTCATCTCTGGCGATCGTGTAGAACGAGCCCAGTATGGCTACCGGAAACCAAAAGAAAAACAACGCCTGACCGAAGTAACCCACCGACATCGCGGAGGTCGCGTGGGCGAAAAGCGATGCTCCCACACACCAGAAAGTGAATCGGTCGCCAATGTCGAATCGCTCTGCTCCCGAAATCAGCCAGACGGAGCGAAATGACTGAACGAGGATCACAACAAACAAGATCAGGCACACCAGTCCACCGGCGACTCCATAAGCGATATATTGGTTAGTAATATCAGTGTGAAGCGAGGAGATAAAGCCCTGGTTTGGCATCCAGTGGATTGTCCGATCTGTTCCGAACAGCCACCATTCATCCAGATGCTTGATCGTTTGCTGAATGAGAAATGAGCGGTGCCAGCTTGAACTTGCGCCTGTTAAATCGATTTTCGAAATCAGGAAATAGGGCGGTCGCTCCATGACCAGCGAAAGAAGGAAATACGACGGCACTGCCACTTTGAGGCCCATGACAATAAAGCGCCGCCGATACCACAAGAAAAGGCCGGTGACCGCAAACAGGATGCTCAGGATCGGTCCGCTCGATGCGCATGCTCCTACCATCAACAGCGACGAACCGATGCCGATGATAGAAACGATCCGGTATTTACGCCAGATCGCTATGGCGAGGGGCAAGCAGCTCGCGCCGACGGTGCCAGCGAGGATCGCGTGGTTGAACGGGCCCTGCGCGCGGTAACGACCGTGGCGCAGCATTGGAATTTCCTCAACTCCGCCGAAGATAGAAAAGATGTTATACCGCGCCGCCTGCTCGACGAGCATGCAAATAGCGATTGGACAAAGGATGAGGCAGAGGCCGCGGATGATTTCTTCGAGTTCGTCCACCTCGCGGCACAGCGAGCGGATCATGAAGTAAAAGCCCGTCGTGTTGAGGAGTGCGCCCGACATATATTTTGGTCCCGAGCCCGGGCTCCAGATATGGAAGAAGCTGACAAAAAACAGCCAAACGGACCACCCGATGACCAGCTTATCCAAGGGGTTGATCCCGCCGGCGAGGCCCTCATTTCTGATAATGACCCTGGCAATGCCGACAATCAGGATAATGCGGATGACCGGCAGGTTCAGGCCACCGATCAGGACACCTTGGCCCACGGTCATATAGCAGCATCCGACCAGGAAAGACAGCACCGCCCAGCGGCGCGGCGCGAAGAACACGCCGCCAGCCGTTAGTAAGAGCACGATGATGGCGAGAAAATTCATGTGAAGTACAGCCGATTAATGGAGCGAGACTGCGGAATTTCCGCTCATGGAATATTCATAAACCCCGTCGATCTTGTGATAACTTCCCCGTAATAGGTGGACGCGCTTGCCTAGCAGCGAGCCAAAAATGCCGACGTGGAGGCGGTTAGTGATGACGACCCGCGCGTTTCTCACCTCACGGCAGAAGCCATCGAAATCCAGTGAAACCGAGATATCTCGATAGACGATCTCACCGGTGGCGGGACGCGGCGAGATCGAGTCGAGAATGGGTGAGAGACGGTCCGCGCTGCGGTTGGCGACAAGTCGGTCACGCAGACACGAGAGCGGTTTACGAATCGGTGCGGGAAGCCAGGAGGCGCGGGTTCGGGCAAGCACACCAGCCTCTCCCTCGAGGTCCTTGCGCATCGCGCAGAGCACCGTCTCGTCACGAGCGAGAGCACGCTGTTCTCGGATGAACTCCGAATCGCGCAACTCGAATGCAAGGTCCTGACTGAGCATCACGGTGACTCGCGGCGGTAGATCAAGCGAGCAGAGAAACTCCTCACTGCGTTTTTCCCGGCAAAACAAGGTGATGTGGCCCGACGATTTCCGCAGGATCGCAGGGAAATCCAGCGTACGAAACCAATAGGAACTGGGGCCCACCACAACATCCTTGTCCGGAGCCGCTTTGATGAGCGCCTCCATCACCTGCGCGGCTCCTTCAGGCCAGAGATCATTCATCGCACCGCCACCGTTGATGAGGATCAGGTCGGCATCACGGGGTGTGCGCTCGGTTTGCAATCCGGTCTTGCGCAATACCTCGGCGATGCCCATCCGGATCAGTCGGTCGCCATTGTTTCCCTTCAACTCCTCGAAGTGAATCGACGGGCCGCCAAGGGACTGCATGTATTTGAGGAAACTGGATTCACTCATGGGATAATGGATAATGATGCCTCGAACACCTGCTGATAGATCGAGGACAGCCGCTGCCCCGCGTGCCTCCACGTCAGGCCATTACGGGCAGACAAGGCCCCGCGCCGCAGGGTGGCTAGCAGGTCGCGATCCCGGTGCAGCTGGTTGAAGTGGCCCGCCAACTCGTCCACTGCTCGCATCGGGTGCACTAGTGAGTCGGTGCCGTGCCGAC
>JFJP01041643.1_pt1 | contig 10203 bp, 6 predicted proteins | sample 431651 | NCBI WGS metagenome assembly JFJP01 (sample SAMN02602958, study PRJNA72255) | Microbial mat metagenome, whole genome shotgun sequencing project. | biome: fresh water; feature: sink hole; material: water; isolation source: purple microbial (photo- and chemosynthetic) mats found in... | reverse complement strand
GGATGTCTTTGGTCATTTTTGTTAATCCACTGATCTTCTGTTCCTTTTAATGGATCTCCAGGTATTCTGTACCAATTTGGATCTTTTGGTTTACCATTAACTAAATTATGTATTTGAGCCTTTTTGTATACGTCATCTAACATTCTTGTTGGTGCCAAATCAGCATACTTCTGATCTTCTCTATTATTGCGATCTTGTTGAATACTTAATCCTAGATATCCACGTGCTGAAGTATCCGCATTCTGTTCAATCATTCTTTGATTAACAGCTTGATTATTTTTGATCTGTTCCATCAATCTTTGTGAATCAGTAGCAGTTCTAGTATTATCATTAGCACTGGTGTTTGCTTTTAATATATTCGCATTTCTAGCAGTCGTATTTCCACGATCAGCTGTTACAGATGACATAAGATTTGCGTTTTGTCTTTCTAAAGCCATGCGATCTGATTCAGCAGCATAGTTATTCATATAATCCGTATAAGCAGCATTTCTATCTGCTACTTCTTGCTTATATTGCTCTGTTCTACCGTCTTGCCATTTACTTGAACCATCCGTACCACTGAACACAGCTCTACCATTAGCATCTAACGTTTTATATACTTTTCCATTCTGTATACCAGGAATGCTTGCAAGAGATCTTGCATCACCCGTATTTGTTAATCTTCCAGCCAATGGAGATTGTGTTGCGTCTATATAAGACATTCCAGGTTCATTAGTCATTGCAGACAATGAAGGATTTGTAGAGGCTAATGAGTTCTTTTTAATTGCACCATCATTAGAGACTGGCATTGTTGCACCGATAGACTGTGGAGATGGAACAGGCTTTAACGGTTGAACATTCTGTGCTGGTTGTGTTGACGTAGTCGTAGTAGCAGCTATTCCACTTTGTTGATTTTGTGTAGGCTGTGGAGTTTTATATAAATCATTTAAAGACTGATTAGTTAATTTTTCAGCTGCTGCTAAATCTGCATCACTTGTAGGAGTCTTAGTTTGATACCAAGATCTTCTTAAACTTTTCTCTTTCTCTAGGTTATCTAAATAAGCATTATCACTTGTACCATTTCCAGCAGTTAAGCCATCCCAAATACTTCTGTTGTTTGTAACCATTTTTCTTTCCCCGTTATATAGTATTTATATTATATTATTTAGAATTAAATATCAATCTATTTAAACGTCAGTCTTGCTGATCATTCCAACAATAGAAGCTGATACAGTAGACGCAGTGCCAGAATAGATATTTGCAAGTGATGTAGAAGTCTTTGCAACAGATTCAGCCTTTTTAATCATTAATTCTGCGTCTTTAATCGTTGCGTCAAATTTATTCTTAACGTTATCTACATTTACTTGCATATTTAATTTAGTCTTTGTCATCTCTATTTCAGACATAGCAACATACTTTTGAAGTTCCAATGCTAATATAGCCATCTTTTGTTTGTCTACATCGTTTAATATAGACAATTTCGATTTATCCGTATCCATTAGCGTTGTAAAGTTCAATATTTGATTCTTATATTGCTGTTGTAGTTGATCGTTGTGCTTATAGATGGCGTTTAACTTATCTGACACAATTTGCACTTCTTTTGAATAAATCTCTGCTTTTAATTTGTTAGCCTCAAGCTTGTTTCTATCAGAAGAAATTATTAACTCTTCTCCTTTTAGTTTGCTGTTGAAACCATCCCACTCTGCCTTTTTAATATCAAGGTTTAATTGATGACCCTTTAACTCAAGTTCCTGACTTGTTTGAAACTCTTTTAATTTCAACTCCTGATCGCTCAATTTAATTCTTTGGATGATATCTTCACCTTTAATTTGGTTTAGATATCCATCCCATTCCGTCTTTTTAATATCAAGATTTAATTGACGACCTTTTATTTCAAGATCTTTAATTGTTTGAAACTCTTTTAATTTCAACTCTTGATCACTTAATTTGATTCGTTGGATCATATCTTCACCTTTAATTTGGTTTAGATATCCATCCCATTTCGATTTTTTAATTTCAAGATTTAATTGAAATGCTTTTATTTTTAACTCTTGATTACTGATTTTTAAACGTTCTAATTCAAGCTTGCTGTTGACAGCATCCATTTGAGTTTTGTAGACACTAGCAGCTACTTGTAGTACATCAGCCTTTGTTTTTACTAATTCAATCTTTGCACGATCAACGTTAGTTAAAGCCTCTAAAGCATTTATTTCAGCCTTGTATATATCTATAAGTGCTGTCACCGCTCTTAAACGTGTTTCGTACACGGTTGCTTTAATTTTGTAGGCTTCTAAACGTGCGTTATATATTGCAATCTGTGAATTGATGTATTGAATACGTGAAGAAACGATTGTTTTAGCAGCGTCTAATGCTTGACCTAGACCAGATAAAATAGATCCAACATAATTAAGACCCGATGACAACATCGACGTTCTTAAGTTATTACTTAACGTTAATGCAAAATGATTATTTGCTTGTTCTAATTCCGCGTGTTTAATTGCTATGTCAGCAGAAGTTCTTGCATTGCTATCTTGAAATGCAAATCGAGCATTCATAGAAGAAGCTTGTACTACACCATTAGGAAGAATAAACCCATTTCTAGAAGATTCACGTCTAACAGAATCAAGCGACTTTCTATATTCAATATAATTTCTATCTTTCGCTTTCTGATATATAGCGTCTTCTACCTCATCAGTCATAGCAGTACCACCCGCTATATACTTGGCTACTTTATCTTCTAATAAACGCATTTGATCATGGAACTTTGGATTATATTTTATTAAATATCCGTCAACACTTTCTTGAATAACAGATTTAAATATAGTTGAATAATCATTAAATCCATCAGATAACATCTTATTCAAGTCACCCGTTTCATCTATTTGATCTATTGGTGCAATTTCATCAAATCCAGGTATAATTATTACTGGTTTTATAGGTTCTATTCTTTCTGGTAAGTCTGCAATGATTAAATCAGTATCAATATTATTTAATACTGTTGGAATTTCTGGATAGTCAAGTTCAGTAGAAACAGTGTAATCCGATTCAAAAGGAATCTCTGTATCAAAATTACTAGCAAAACTATAAGTAGAATCATCATCAAACTTATTGTCAGGAATTTCCTCTGTTATAAGATCCTCTGGAGCAGTAATAGCATAAGTATATTCAGAGCTGTCTGTAAATTTCTTTTCAGGAAACTTCTCTAATCCTAGATTACTAGGAGTATTAGGTTTATTGAATGCAGTTAATTCCACCTCTGTTAATTCAGGACCGTCTTTAAATAGATTTAATGGATCTTCTATATCTAATAGTTCAGGAAGTTTTCCCTCAAACTCATCCCCTAGATGGTTTAATATTATTTTTGTATCTAAATCAGCAATGTTCTTAAAATCACCGATAGAAGATTGTTTATCTATTTCCATTGGATCATCTGGTAGCAAATCTTTTCCAAATACTGGAGCATCTATTCTTAAACTGTCTATATTTGCATGAGAATATTGCAACGATAGCAATGCTCTTTCGGCATCTCCCATTGCTCCTTTAGCGTCTTCCATTAACTCTGCCGCTGTTATACGTGTTTCTGTTAATAATTGGTCGGCTGTTATAGTCATTATTTTAACCCTCTACTTAATATGTCGTAATCTATATCTATTTGGTCTAATTCAACTGGACCACTACCAATCATTTCAAACCCGTAATAAGAGCCTGTTAAACCCTTACCAAGCACTACTCTGCTGTTTGTTGCCTTATAAGAGCTTGAGAATATCTTTGAATGTTCGTTACTCATTTCTTCTTCTGAATACACGTTAAACTCATAGTCATTTGTCATTCTTCCTCTGACGTATGCATAACGTATAGTCTTTAAATTCCTTATTTTAAAATCGCTTAAATGCGTTACTATTTGCCAGTTAATCGTACTTCCATTATCTGTATTACCAGTTATCTCATACAATCCAGTGCTGTTGACTCCATAATATTTATTTCCAACTCGCTGTATACTGTTGAAGACAAAATTATCGAATTGAGTTAATTGAAAGGCTTGTTGCTCTTTATATTTAACGACATTTTTAAGATTTATACAATAGCCAGTATAGTTAGACGTATTAAACGCAATAGCCTTTTTAGATTCTGCAAACCCACTTAATCTTGGTAATCTTCCGGACGCAGTAGCATATCTAGTCGCTACAAGCATTGGTAATGTTCCAGAGGCTTCAGCAGTTCCATACTTCTTTATAGAACCACCACCAACTAGCGGTTTTAGCGTGTGTTTAGCTGTTATTAACGTTCCAGTCTCTATACTGGCTGCATTGAGAACTAAACGCTTAAATACCCCTGAAACAGAGCCTCCAAAGCATGCTTTACCAGTTAAACGTGGAAGAGTGCCAGAACCTGCTATATTATTCTTTGCTGTTGATACAATACTTGATTTACCTGTTAGGCGTGGAAGAGTACCAGAAGTGTTTATATTCTTTGCTACTTTGGCATATCCTGTAAGTCTTGGAAGTGTCTTTTCAACACTCATTACTATGCCGACTGTTACAGACGCTTCACCTGTTAATGGCTTCAACGTTTTGGAGCAACTGAACATTCTTGCAACTGTCATATGAGCACTACCAGTCATCTTTGGAAGTGTTTTGCCAACTGAAGCACCGAACGAGGCTTTACCAGTTAATGATGGTAAATTGATGTTAGCGTCTATCACTGGCGTTCTAATCATTGACGCTGTAACCGAATAAGCGTTAGGTAATATTCCATCGCAAACAGTGTCATTTCCGACGATGATTAAATCCAATATTCCGCCATTAATTCCAGGTATGTAGCCTACAAAATACGCCTTATCTTCTTCGTAAATCTTTCCGTCTAATGCACCAATAGATTGATTTAACGTTTCTAGTTGCAAATCGTAAGAAGTGAATGCCCCATTTATGGCAAACATTCCTTGTAATATTGTTAAATCTCCAAGATCTGGAGGATCTATTGGGTCACCAGGATCAATAGTATAAGTATCGTCTGTAATGGTTGATCTAACTTCTTGTAACGATCCATCAAAATAACCAATACCACTTGAGCCATCTAATATCATTCCGATTAATGGTGCAAGAATTCCGTTAAAACTGTTTTCTTCGATATAACTAAAATTTGTTATTGATGGATTTGCTGGAGTCGTTTTATTGTTGGAACCAAACGATATCAATCCTGTGTCTAAATCAAGATATCTTCCGTAGTAAAACGTGCTGATATTAGCGTTTAATATGCTATCCATTGAGCTGTACAAAGAACAGCTACCAAATAGTACTTCGTTATATTCTGAACACTCTATTTGATGGATTAGATTAGCATTTACAAACCATTCAATTCCGCTTGGTGTTCTTTGTACAGTAAGTCTATCGTTTACAGAATTAAACGTAAATTGAATTGCAGAGTTAATTCCATCTATTATAATTAAACCAAATACTCCTTTTAGAACAAAGCCGTACTTAATATCACTATAACTGGAAGAGTTATCAACAACAGAAAGACCTGCTGCTATTCCAATAAATGGAGTGCTTACGTTAAACGCAAAACTTCCATAATCACCAGACGCAATGCTATTGATGGAGTTAGCACTACCATTCCATGCAAGATCAAAACGCTGTGTAACAACTGGAGGAATAGCTGGAATAGCTGGAATAGCAGGAGCACCAGGATCACCAGGAATAGTTGTATAAACTGTTGACTTTGTTGACGTTCCAACGCTTATATATCCGTCATCACTAACCGCAATAGAATTATAGTTACTTCCAAGTAAATACGAAGTAGCTTCTGAAGGTGTTATTGTTTTTACTTTTACATAAGTAGTAGTAGTTACTTCGTTTGCTACTGTTACAGATGGAGTAGATGGAACTGCAGGAACACCAGGAACGCCAGGTACACCAGGAGTTATGTCATATGTCTTGTCTTTATTTAAACTGTTTTCTTGAAAGTTATCCATAATAATCCCTTTTTTACATATTATACTAAACAGAGTAAAACTTCAATGTTATAACTTTCCAGTATATATATAATTTATATTTTTAAAATTCCATTTATAGTTTTCATAGTCACCATAATCATTCATAAAGTCTGCTGACATTGTTGTTTTTGATACACTCTTAAACGTATTAAAATCACTTGTTTTAACCATGCTAAATGAAACTGATTGAGGTCTTGATGGTACAAAATAATTTACAGTAGAATTTCCTATCGCTTTACTCCATGGATCAACTTCGCTTAATAATTTATTGCAAACAAATTCAGCATTAGAGGTTATATTCCCATCATCATCTTTCTTACATCTCTTTATACATTCAAGACCGTTTAATTGATAACTCAAAGGAACGTTAATTAAATCCCATGTAACTCCATAATTATATGTTATCAACACTTTATACCAAAATGCAGTTAAGTCATCTTTATACAGATCAACATATTCAACAGCACTCTGAATAATTAAAGATTCCAATGGAGCTATTTTTGTTGAATGTAGTTCTGCTGTATGTATGTCAGTGTTGTGTAACATATCTCTCATTGCACTTACTGAAACCGTATTTAAATTTGGTGATAATACAAACAATATACATCCGTCTCCAAATACGTGAGCAATTTTATTTTCTATTGGCTCTTTAAGAAAATGAGTTCCTTTTCCTATATAATCTTCATACTTTGGTGATTGCTGTAATGAATGATCAAAGAATTCAGTATTATCTTTTAAATTAGTAATACCAGTGTTTAAGCTGTTAATTATATCTGTTGTTTTCCAGTTTACTTCCTCAAAAGTAATTCCATTGTCATTGCTTTTCAAAATTGCCCAATCGAAATAATAATAATCTAAATTTATTGTGACTGGATTGATAAAGTATCCTCTTTTTAGAATTTTACATAATAGCAATTGAACACCATTTTCAAACCCAATTTGACTTATATAATTTAATGAATCTGATGTTTCTGTGTATGGATATGTAATTGATGTAAATATTGCTGGAGTGTTTGTTCCATTAAAAACTCCAGACGAAGCTTGCGAATATACAGTATTATATGTCTCATCAATTACAAAATAGTTAAAAGCGTTTTTCGTAAAGTTATTACTTAATCCGTCTCTTCTAAATAGCAAAGTTCTTTCGTTATTACTATTTTTAAAGTCCATAAAATCAAGAAAATTATTCTTTTTATTTATTTGCCATAAATTATAAGAAACTATATGTTCTTCTAATATTAATGATGGTAAAGGAGGATCTGGAAGAATAACTGTTTCTAAAAATGGAGCAAGCACCTCTTTTGCTATAAGTTGAGTTACACCGTTTCCCATATATTCAAAAGAAAGTATTTTTATATTTCTAAAATCTACATATGGAATTGAGCTTTCTGAAATTAACTGACATTCACCATCTTCACTATAATAGTAATTATATACATGAGGATTTGTAAATCCATCTATGGTACTTTTAGAAGCCAATACAGAGAAAGCAGTTCTTTCTATATCATCTACAATTACTTTAAATGGTTTTGTTTGCTTTAATAATACACTTCCATTTCCGTTCATAATTGTATTTAGTGAAGTTGTATCAAACTCTTCAAAAGACATTGTCTCCTGCTTGTAATATTTAGCAGGCTTTTGTAGATCTTTTACATTATTTATTATTGCATATGAATTGAATGTTAAATAGTTAACATCATTATCATCAACAACGTATTGTTTGTTTAAATCATTGTAAAACGATATAACTCCTATTGTTGATTTTCCAACATATCCAACTTTGTTTAAATTGAAATTACTAAAACTCCATTTAGATAAACTTGTATAATTAATTAGGTACTGATTGGCGTATGGTATCAATAGTCCTGGAATGTTTACACTTCCATATGTTGTTTCTATATACATTACATTTTCATCAAAACGCCCAGCAGGTTTATAATGCGCTTCTATCAACAAATTTGTAGTGCTATTTTTAAAAGTAACTCTTGGTAAAGATTGTGGATTTGTCTTTTTAACTTCAAAGTCTTTATACGACACATTAAAGCTTGAAGACATATCGTTACTGTGAAGATGTATAGGAATTGATTTAGATCCAGTAATAATTATTTTGTCTGCACCAGGATTAATCTTATTTATATCTCCAACAGATGATATATAAACCACTGCCCCATCAGGCATATTAAATTGCTTTTCCAAAAAAAAAGCCCCTGTTCTACGGCGAATAGACAGAAGCTCGTTCAATTTCAATCTAGCAAAACCTAAATGGTGACCAACCCCCTCTTCGATGTACTTGATAAGTGCCATTTTTTCATGATTAATATGTCAACAGTTGCAATGCGAATCCGCCAATAATCTTTGCGTTTCCAGAAGTAATGCTTGGATTTCCCATAAACAAATCAGCACTTACAGCTCCTACCGTTCCTTGTATACGCAGTCTTGTTTTGTCTATTGCATCGCTTAAACCATCATCGTCTTGTGCTTCTATTCTGAATAATGTAGCCGTACCATTTGCTCCAGCAGTTCCTTGAAGAACTTCACCAGTGTCTAAAACTAATGCGTTATTAGTTTCGTCATAGACTAATACGAGATTAAATGCTGGTAATGTTGCACCGTTTGTATAGGAAACTAATAAATTATTTCCTGACAATGGAGATTCAGCATTCGTTGGTACTGTTCCATCATAAACATTTAATACTAACGGTCCTAATATGTCTGCGATAGATCCATTAACACATATTTCTCTTCTTAATGCTCTTGTTAAATTTAAAGCCATTATAATCTCCCTGTTTTGTTCTTTTATATTATCACGCTGTTAACGTTTATAGCAATACTTAAACCTCATACGTATTTTGATAGTCTTTCCAGAAATTTGCAACAACAATGCCATCGTCTAAATATAATCTGCTTTCAACATTTGTCATCATATACATTGAATCCGGTATTGCAATAGATGGAGTGTACGTTCTGCTTTGTAAACCCCATACTAGATCTGATCCTGTTACTGTAAATGTATTAGCTGTTGTATCCCATTGAATTATCCATTCAAGAAAATTGTATTGCTGAAAACTTTCCCAATCAGGATCCCAAGCATTAGATTGATATAGAGCATTTGTTACATCTGATCCAGCTCCAAGACTTACAAACCCTCCTGAATATTCATGAATTTCTAATGCTTGAAAAGTGCTTTCTCCTATTGTTAGTTTTAATAATAGATTTCCTAATGAATCACAAAAGAAGTACCTATCTCCAGCTTCACTAAACCAACCCATTACCCTGCTAATTCTAAATGTATTGTCATTTGAAAATAGTACTGGAATTCCATTACCAAGAGTTACCATTTGATAATAAGTATCTCCTAGAAATTCAACAGGATAACCTGTTACGGATGCTTCTCCATATACTATTCGTGTTAACGCCATGTTCTATCCAATTATTGCTTTGGTAATGTGAATTCGAATTTATCAACAGCAGCAGGAGTTGCAATAAGAACAGCGGTTTGGTAATGTGAATTCGAATTTATCAACAGCAGCAGGAGTTGCAATAAGAACAGCGGTATCCATAATCATGTCAGCACCAGAAGCACCGCAAGATAAGTCCATACGTGAAGCAGTAGTAGAAGCAGAGCCATCATCAACCCCATTTTGTTTTACCCTAGCATGTCCAATCGTTCCATTTGCTAATCCTGTATAAGACCAAGCGTCTAATAATGGTTTAGTAACCTTTCCATCAACTGGAGCGTCAAAATTCAATCCATTAGTAGCAACACCAGCAGTAAAAGCACCACCGTTTAACGTGATAATTCCAAGTAACGTTCCAGTAGCAGCAGAGTCAGCGGTTGCTGGCTGATTTCCTGAACGTAATTCAATAACTCCATTAGCAAATGCTCCCTTAAAACCCACTGTACCCATCATTGCATTTACTAAACCTGTCGATAATTTAATAGTCATTATTTTCTCCAATTATGATCTTTTATTGTATTCTTCACCGCCTTTCAAGACAGATACTACATAGCTTGTAGTTCCATTAAACTCTAAAATAGAACCATTTGCAATAGCTCCATTATCTAAATTAACCACTTCATCTGTCAATAGGTTTATTGGGTAAGCTGTTGCTAAACCCTTTTCAGTCCATATTAAAACATCAGCATTATGCAGATTTGCAGTGTTTTCTACCCAGTTCTTACCAGGAATAACACCGTAATGCTGTATCTTCTTTAAAGCGGTTTCTTTGTA
>JFJP01041107.1_pt1 | contig 10203 bp, 3 predicted proteins | sample 431651 | NCBI WGS metagenome assembly JFJP01 (sample SAMN02602958, study PRJNA72255) | Microbial mat metagenome, whole genome shotgun sequencing project. | biome: fresh water; feature: sink hole; material: water; isolation source: purple microbial (photo- and chemosynthetic) mats found in... | reverse complement strand
CGAAGTGGAAACCAATTTACAAAGGTCCTTACGTAATCATCAAACTAAATAAAGACCTAGCTACAGCCGTAATTGAACATCTTTACGACGGACGATTAGTCAAAGCCCATTTCACGAATTTAGAAAGATTAGAGTGGAACCCAGAAACAATTAGATTCAAAGAAGATTATGACAAAAAGATTAAATTAGTAAGAAAACCGTAAGTATAACTTCATCATTATAATATAACATATTAATTATTCCAAACATTTTGTATTTCAATTATTTATATAAATATGTATAAACCCTAACGTTTTTGGCAGTTTTTCACAAAAATTGCCCCCAATCTCTTTTTATAATACCAATTTAGCTTAAGCGCACTCTCTTCGGACCTATTCTCTAATTTCCACAAAAACGAGAGTGGGAGACGGACCAAAAATTGAAGCGCTCGAGATTTGAATTTTTCCAAACGCAGGCAAACGAATCGAATCACCTGGAGAAGACACAACTCCTTGTGACAGTTGCACAGGGGAGAGGAAAGTACCCAGAGGTGCATGAGGAACCGTGCTGTCGATAATTCCGAAGAAAAGATCGCTCTTGCGACTTAAAATTCTCGCACTCGATACACCCACGAGAAGTCACCCGGTAAAAGAAAGACAGAGTCAAAATTCCCCACCCACTTGATCACTGGAAAGGAGGGAACGTAGAAGCGCTCGGACATTTTACAGGGGGCAGGCTAAGAGGCGAGAAACCTATTCTAAGAAGGTCTCCTACGCAGAGTTTAAGCAAGATAAGCCAACCCTTTAGCTGGTGAGCAGGGGGTAGGATACAGCATCTTGGATGACACGGTAGGTGGAAGTGAGAAATTTCGCGGGTAAGAAAACCACAGAATAAGAGGTGAGTATATAACTTTTGATATCATACCATAGCAAATCAGAAAGATTTTGTATCTTGAAGAAGCAACTTGGGAAGGCAAAGTACTCCTACGAGCACTTTAAACGGCTTCGTGTAGAAGGAAGACAAAGCCTTATTCAGGATGGCAGGTACGAGAATATCTCATCTTTTGTTAATAATTTTCACGATTTGTGTTACACACATAAACACAACATCAATACACCGTAAAGCCTACCTTAGAGGAGGGTTACTATTTGAAAAACATCACGAAAACCCAATTTTGGTCAATCCCACAACAGTCACTTTGTACAGATACTTAAACACTTCACTTCTTCTACAATCAAACGAACTCTTGAAACACTACACCACATCATACCAAGAATTCTGTGACAGAATTCGAAACGTAAAGAAAACAAAACACAAAAAGGAGACACATGAGTTTTTCGTGTTACCACAGAAAATGACGCCGAATGATGGAAAGGCCATGTGCCTTAAACATCAGGGAAAACTGCCGGAGATTAGAAATTTTGCTGAAAAGACAGCGTTGAAATCTTTTGCGAAAATCAAACAAATCTCAGAATTCCCGGCAGGCGTTCATTATGATAACGTGAAACACTTGTTTGTTTACAACAGCGAAAAAGATACTGTTCAATTTTCACCTTCAACAATAGAAACAATAACAACTTGGAACGTTACATCAAATAAACCTGAAGTAACACTAATCCAATCTGCAAAAGTAAAAGAATTTACATCCCATAATCCAATTCTAATTTCATTTGAATTCAATAAGGAAGGCGCATTTTATATAGGAGGTACAAAAGTAGCACAAACACATTACACAATAATTTGCGCCAAAACAGATTTACCTGATATGCCAGAGATAGAAAACAATCTACTTCTGAAATTGACGGCACACACATGCATAAGAGATTCAGACCAACTAAATGCCACAACAACTTTGCTACAGAATGAAATTGATTCATTTATGGCAACACATAGACACCCACGTAACATAAAAACACAACAAAAACAAACATGCTACACATCTCTATGCCAAACAGTATACACATACTTCAACAAAATTGACCAAAACTCAGATCACAACATAACACACACATTTCATTTGAAATTATATATTGTTTACAAACTTGCGATCAAAGAAAAGCTATTTAAAGAAATTTCATTTTCCTACTTTATGTACTATTTGGACGATTACAAAGTAATTAAACAATACATGACTGAGGATCCACAGTCCGAAATCATGTATTATTTAGCAAAAGATCTAAATTCCCAAGCAAAAGAAGCAAATACCGAGGTTTATTCAAGAACCTTCTTTAACACTTACGAATCACGTAACATTACAAAAAGCTTTGATCTATGGATTGATAACAATAAATTGCCAGATAGTTATGCGAATACCAGAAAGAAGCGATATGCAGCAATGATAGGCGGAGGCCTAATGTTAGCAAATGCGGTGACATCAGCCACTTCGGGTGATGCACCACTAAGTTGGTTTGGCAATGTATTATCTTCAACTCTGGGAATCGCAACACGATCTGACATTAACAAGGTCATGCAACACCTACACACATACGGTACTGCAATAACAGATTTAACTATCAATCAAGAACAATTGTACGACAGTTATATGCAAGTACGTAATAATGTGAACCTGTTGCAAGACCAAGCTACACAAATTGAATATGGTACAGCAAACCTAGCAATAGAAATGGATAACAGGTTAGCAATTAAACACATGCAATTCATTATTCAACTAACACTTTTGAAAATGGCTAACACCTTCTCTTTCGCTGTCCAAAACAAGGCATCTCCTTATATCTTTTCGCAACAGGAACTTGAGAAAATAGCTCTCAAATTTCAAAACCAAAGAATTTTCCTTTCAACTGACATGAGTGATGTTCACGTAAATATCTTCAGAAATAATACTCAAATTCTTTTTACATTTACAATACCGGTACTAGATGACCGTTCCTTGTTTACATTTTACGAATCAAGAATTTTCCCAATTTTCAAAGATGGCAATACATATCGCACACTAAGCGATATACAATATTTTGCTCTAACTAGCAACACAAACGAATACTCGTTAGTAACAGAAACTGAATACCAAACATGTATTCACAGCAAAATTTGTCAGTTGAGCGACGTAATACATCCCATTGATAAGGAGGCGCATTGTACACTTAGATCTTTTCAAGAAAACAAAGCTTTATGCGAACTTGGTAGACTGTCAGGAGAGCAAAAACCCTTCTTTGCTTTCTACGATAAGGTCACGTTTTACAGCACACCTGGTTACCTAAGGAGGTTGAGCTCTCCAAAGCGTAGCCAGGAACAGGTAGCAGTGGACCCGTAAGGGCCCGGGGACACGTAAATAAAGTGCAAAGAGTGCAGTGGAGATACTTAAGGCCACCGTGTCTAGCGAATCATGAACTAACATGATACTGTGGCACTATCTAGTCAGCCTATTGTCGGCCAACATCTCAGGCAATAGGTGGTAGGTGTGCGACAGCACACACCTAATGGTTATATTAAGCAACATTGAGTACAATATAACACGATAATATCCGCGAAAGATAACATAAAGCCTAATGACAACGAATCCACCATTAGAAAAACAGTATCGAAAAAAGAAAGTACATTCGCATCAACAAAGTCAGTATCGCATCTAAATCCTGTTCGTTTTATGTTATCAATGCACGAGTAGATATTTGAGTGTAATATTCGAAAGGTGTGTCAAAGTATAGTAACGCACAAATATGTAACATAAATGGTATCTTTAACATCAAAACTTTAACCATCCCATGTGACCTACGGCATTGAGCAAAGCATCCTAAGTATTTTTAACATCTACGTAAATGTGCGAGACTAGAAAAGACAAAACTTTTTAACGGCGAACATCTTATATACAAGCACCCGGTAAAATAACATCTTACCAGAAAACTCACGCGTTTTTTTCTTACCAAATCTTGAACTACGAAGTCGAACTGATTGAAGTTTCTTGACCATTAACATCGGTCGTGCTTTTATATTTGATGTAAGCTAAGATAGTAGTACCTGTCCGGTGTTCATTATGGGAAACACACAAACAACCCATTCAACAACCTCAACAAAGCAGTGCCTGTATTGAACACTATGCAGAAATACGCTATAAAGGCTGTGATATCTGCGTTTCGGATCTGAGTCACGAGTTGTTCATGTTCAAATGTATATAAGCTCGAAGGGTAACATGGATGACCACATAACATCTGTAGGATCCGAAAGGTAGCTGTGATACTCGATATATGGACCCCATTGATTTATCATATGCAGTGCGCGATAGATTGATGTGCGAAGTATGTCACCCTTATACTAGTCTTTGCTAAATATAACCTGAATAGGCAAGACGGAAGAAAACGGTCAAAGTTTCTGTGGGTTAGCAAAGATTCGCAGGGATGAGACCGTCGGTTGGTCATAATGGTAACATTATGTACTGGTCGCTATCGACTGGGTCCTCCGTCGGTTGACCTTTATCCCCTAAAGATGAAGGTTGGCTTAATGTACAGTCAGGCCACTGTAACGGTCACTCACAATGACCAGAGCAGTGCTTTGTGTGATCGAGTGGATTGAAAATTGAAGCTCGGGAAGCACATTGAAAATATGACAATAATAGCTTTCGGAACTTTCCAAATTGATATGAGATTTGGCAAGATCATTATTGACATATTTTGGCAAGGCATCCAGCTCAGGTTGCGCTCGAGCAGCTTAACATCTGCTGTTGAGAGACCAAAGGATGTGTAGTGGATACTACAATAAGAATAACGTGCCAAAGTAACACAAATTCTCTAACACAAGAATCACAAACACAAACATTATCTGGCATAGGGCAGATTACGATTAAACCATCTTGCACAATAGTATTACCTGATAACAGAAAGTATTTTAGCAATCCAATTTTGGAAGCAGAATCACTAGATCAATCAAACATGTTGAATATTCTTAAAGAATCCAACACTAATGCTTTCAATTACACATTTAAAATGCCAACAACAACACCAAAACCACCACTACCAGATTTCACATTGCAAAGAAAAGTAAACACCACACTATTAGATCAGATAATGCAAGAAATTTCAGAACCTGCTAAATCAATCACGGTAATCACAATCTTCTCTATCTTTCTACTAACTTTCATACTAATACTATTATGCTGTTGTACGTTTAATCCATGCTTCAGAACATGGTTTACTACTTGCACGTTCCTTAAGAACCCTAAAACTTGGTGGACAGAATATAAAAAGTACAATGTAAACGATTTTAGCAAAATTGGCAGATCAAACTTACCATTCAGCAAACTACGTACTAAATGGCAACCAAAAAGCAGAAGACATGAATGTCCACAACAAGCCCACTACATAAACACCCCTACGGAAATACAACCAAAAGATAAGGAACCATTTTCGGCTCCAGAATCTGTTATAGAACAGCCACACACAAAACCAACAACACCGATCCCCGCTACACGAACAACCACATTATTAAGGAATACATACATCTCTGCCGAACACCAGCACTTGTATCCGCAAGTTATCTTTTCTGACCCTACCCCATATAATATTACTGTTTGAAGCAATAACAAAATATAATATCTAATTAAATAAATGAGATATCGGAATACTTTATACACCCTTTAAAATTTACAATTTATTACGGAATGTATGTCATTATTAAAAATAATTGTAATTATTATTCGTACTTTAATTTCTTGTATACAAACATCCATTCCAGCTCCTACTGAAGGCCACTCCAGTAAAACTGAAGAAGTGATCAACGACGGTAGAGGTCAGACGCTAGCAAGTGAACTTCGGCGTAACGACGGCTTGGTGGAAAATGCAAGCGGTAGTACTACCCTGCAGGAACAATCCCAGGCGACAGCAACCATCCGGGCTGAGCACACGTCTACACCAGCACCTGGTACAACTTCGCCCACGTCCAACAACAAAGAGGAACAAATCCCGCAATCAGCCAATGCAGAGCAACAGGCGTTTGTCAGCACTGAATTCTCGGTACAGAATCCTGGCAGTACGCAAGAATACTACAACGGAGTTTACATGAACAACGAACTCCGGACAAGGATGTTTGCCCACGAACCAACGGAGATCCCATCTCTGGGTAAGGTGAATCCTCACAGTAAAAACATCTACATGTATGGTAGATGTGTCATCGCAGTACCTGGAGAACTGACGACGAAAACGGTCACCAACCCGCACATCGTCCAAGTTTTCAAATACAGCGTTCCAGATGTCTACGAGTCACAAGGCCAACGATGGTATTCAAGCCCACAGTACATTTCATCCCTCGTCAACATGGGACAAAGTGTATTGGAATCTTGTTTCCCGTTCAACACTTTCCAAACGTTAGGCCTAGGATACCAACTTCAACCACAGAGTATCTTCTTCAATTACCTCAACCCCGAGGGTAACGAGTATCTGTTCCATCGCATCAACTTGGAACACATCAAGACTCTGGACCCCCAGACGAGAGCTGAACACCTTCAGCAATCGGTCCCACTACCCGTCGAGTACAGAACACCGTCCGGCACAGTCTTTCACGGCTGCTTCGACATAGCATACACCGTCGCGGCCATCATACCAAAACACACGAGGAACCTTCCGGGTAACAGAAATGAATCCATCTTCATGGACGGCATCAATCACCTAGCCACACTCAGATCTGAGACCCTGGTCATCTTATCCAGACTCCTACAACTCTACAATGATTATCGAGTCAATGCATACAGGAAGCCCCAACCGTTCTTCAACACGGATGGTGAACCCTATATCCTGCAACAACCACCGCAGGTTGACCCGGTAACCAATGCACCCTTGAATCAGCCTGCAATGGGCCAACCAGATCAGGCCCCAGTCATGCATAGTATTCCGGTGCCGCAATACACGCACCAGCAAATACATGCTCAACAATTGGCAATGATGCAACAACAGCAGCAGCAGGAGATGTACTTCCAACAGTTGCAGCAGACGTATTCTCCTCCTTACGAAGAGTGTCAACCACCCGCAAGGCAGAAGAAATCTAAGAGGAAAAACATCCAACTGGACCCAACAATTCCTTGGCAACCAGGACATGCTAGATTATGACCTCTACCTTCTAAACGTCGCTGCCTTCTTCCTGTAACCGAGGTAATCGAAAACAATTAACAAGAACAATTAAGACTATTGAATTGAATTAAATATTACATATATACATTGAATTTTTTTCTTACATCTATTTTACAATTTGGGTAAAGTTTACGGCAGGAACCACACATGCCTTTATTTTTATTTACTTCACTACGATTAGCAATAATTCCATCAATTGCATACAAATGCTTATTGTATTCTTTATTCAGGGGAACTTAACATCAACGGACATAGCTTAAAGTAATTTCAATGAATTATAAAAGTAAATAAACACAAAAGTTTTTAAATTTACAAACTAGCAGCAAATAACATCATAAAGCTGTGTACCTTAAGTTACAACTATTTTAATGTGTTGCGCAAATTCCAGCTGATAAACGAACACCTTTTTATCACGCCCACAATTGAACATCTATTAATGTGACCACCAATTAGTGTTAAGAGCCAAAGAGGTTAATTTAAAAACTAAATACCATCGTGTCGACGTATTTTTATAATTCGAATCTGTGAATTGAAATTCGAGCACAACATTCTAAAAAGGATACTTTCATTATTTTCATAAAACATTTTAAATATTATTTTCATCGATTTACATAAAATATACATCAAACTTCTGTTAATTGTCGACACTTACCAAGGGAACAGTATTGAGTTCTCGACAAAGCAATTTCAATCAGAAATTTTCTATTATTTTAAAATTAAAAATATTTCATTTTAAAATTATAAGAATTCAGTAATACTTATGTAATTTTAAAGTTCTTAATAAAAACTACTGGTGTTGTCACGCTATTTCATATAATATAAGTTTAGAACTTGATTTTTTTAGAAAGACAGTTATTTATAATTGATTTCATCTAGCATGGGATTAACAACAAAAAGTAAAGTTTATTTTTTAAATGGCCAAATCAATCTAAACTATAGTCAATATACTTAAAAATCATGAATATTACGTTTCTTTATTCACCTCAGTTAGATAAACATTATCATTAACATCATTGATTTAAACATTACATAACAGTTTACTGCTACAAATTTATCAAGTATTATAACACATCTACATACCATTTTTAAGTTAAAAGAACAAATAGCGTTTTTTTAGTTCAAAAATTAATTTTTTTAGTCTATTAAGTAGTTATTTTCTCTTTTTCATTTGTTAACGTGATCTTTCTTATACTACATTAGTGGTATGAGCAACATCTAAAGTTTACAAAAGATAGTTACAATATTGGTACAAAAATTTAATGATTCAAAAAGAAGTTCTATATTTCCTAAACGAAAAAGTTTGAAGTTGATTAAAGATCAAGAGATAGAAATAACAAAACTGTCAAAGGTGATGTTTCTCTACTTAAAGTTACGTACACATTACATACATAGAAAACATAATTTCATGGCAAATTTATACTTTTACATTACTGTATATTAACTATCTAATAGATTTAATGACAAATGAAGTTACACTACAACAATAAGAAAATTACTTTACCAACATCCTAGCGAACTATTACTAAGTATTATTATTATTCTTACAGTAAAATCTCGACGCTTGTATATACTCAAAGCTATTCTAACAACTCCAGTTAAATCATAAACATTAATATAAGTATATCCTTAATTAATTTTAAATGAGACAAACAATAACATCAGTCATTGTTAAGACACTACCATCTGTCATAATCATTTTATGGCGCTTTTAGAACTGCATGATATCTACAAGCCTCTGTTTATAGTGCAAATATTTTATTATAACTTTAACTGAAATTTATCATTTTTAAGATATTACCTGTACTCATATCATAATCATAAAAACAATACTAATGTTATGCTTCATGTTTTTATTAAGGTATTCCGACTATCACATTCTATTTATTTAGCATTATTTAATTAATATTCAAACGGTCTATTGCAAGTAACAAAACAATTTACAAATTAGCAAATCATATGTTTAAAGGTAAAATAACAGCATTATTAAATTAAACAGAGACACAAAATATCAATGTAAAGTTGAGATTGTACAAATCATCCTAGCAGTTAGCTTGCCTATGTATGTTAGGATTGGCAGATAATCGCAATTGCGCAGTTTTTTTAATACAATGGAAAATAATTTTAACACATGATGAAAATACGCATTTGGTGCGTCTTAACTGAAAACACGTAAGAATAATTTTTACAATACCTTCTCAAGACAATAAGCTGTAAAGGTTTTTAAGCAAATTATTATTATCATAATTCTTGATACAATAATTAACTTAATGTTTCAGTTGCTATCAATAAAAACAAAAGAGTTAGAAGCCACAGCCAATCCCGACATCCCGCAAAAGTAATAAATAACCATTCCTTTTAACAAATCCTCAAAAAGCAGTTTTTTTATTATCTTCTCTATTTTTCAAAGAACACAGCAAAATAAAATTTGTTATTAATGTACAAAATATAAAATATGTTAGCGCTTACGAGATTTCATATTTGTAGATAATTACGATTAACAATTACACTCTTTTATTTTTCCTTATGTATTTGGTAAATTTTTTAAATCTTTCATAAACATAAGCTCTTAAATAAGTTAACAGTTAGGTATATGGAATGTAACACCATCCAAATTCTTGAACACATTTGAGGTTAAATGAGACAAATTAAGTTCTTTCGCAGGATCCTTTTAGTTGCAAAAGAAATTATTTCATGAAAAATTAAAAGTATAACATACTAAACGTTTGGAATGATTAAAAACTAAATTTACACATATATTAAATGAAAAGTTACACATAAAATTTATTATTTATAATAATTAAAAATTTATCACATTTTTTCTTCGTTTTGACAATCCTTACATTTTACCCGAAATTAAACAAGAACACAAAATTTTGAGTTAAAAGAACTAAAAGAAAAATTGCGAGATTCAAGGTTAAAACAATTATTAAAAATTTAATCTTGTTTTAAGTAACTAACATTTGGTACCATTATGGACATGCACATACATATTTAAATAATTTTAAAAATTAAGCAAATAATTTCTCCAAAATTATAAATGATACTTTCGTTTTGATTAAAGCTAGAAAAATTGAAATCTATTTTTCCTGTAATTTACATAAAATAACAATATTTAATCTTGGTTCATCACTATTTTTTTCTTAAAAATGGTAAACTT
>JFJP01012442.1_pt1 | contig 10203 bp, 9 predicted proteins | sample 431651 | NCBI WGS metagenome assembly JFJP01 (sample SAMN02602958, study PRJNA72255) | Microbial mat metagenome, whole genome shotgun sequencing project. | biome: fresh water; feature: sink hole; material: water; isolation source: purple microbial (photo- and chemosynthetic) mats found in... | reverse complement strand
TATCAGGGAAGACGAAGGCGACGCGGGTCTGTACTTTGTCCCAATCTTTGATGGTGCTGTTGAGTTCACCGCCCACGTAGCGACCAGGCTTCTGTACTTTTAAAAGAATGCGGTCAAGTTTGGATTCTATTTGGTCTGAATTTAACATGGGCGAAATTATACTAGAATTGTCAGGTTAATCTCGTCTTGTTTTTTCACGGCAGGCAGGTGCGATTACGTCCTATTTCTTTGGCGCGGTACAAAACCTGATCTGCAAGTCGGAATAATTCTTCGGCGGTTTGCGCATGTTCGGGATAAGCCGCGATGCCTGCCGAAAATGTGACGGGCGGAGCGCCCTGGGGTTGTTCGAGTGATAAGGCTTCGCAAAATTGGCGAAATTCTTCAATGCGTTGAAGGGCGCTTTCGGATATGCTGTGCGGCATGATGATGATGAACTCATCGCCGCCATAGCGGCATGGAATATCGCTCATTCTAAAATGCTTGCAGAATGCCGCCCCCAGTTTACGCAGCAAGGTATCGCCGTGCGCGTGACCCCATGTGTCGTTAAATTCTTTGAAGTGGTCAATATCGAGAATAAGCAGGCATAGCGGATAATTTTCCTGCTCGGCGCGCGTGAATTCGAGGGTGAAGATTTCGTCCAAGTAGCGGCGGTTGAACAAGCCCGTCAGCGCGTCTCGAATGGATTGATCGCGCAGTTTGTCTTTCAATTTTTCGATTTGAGCAAGTTTCTCTTTGAGTTGATCGTTTGTCCGCTTTAACTCATTCTCGATTTTCTTATGATGGGTGACATCCCGCAGGATGATCATTTTTCCGCTCTCGCTGCTTTTGCGGTCGCGCAGGGGAAAAATTTGCACGTCGAAGTGGCGGTGGAGCGGCGCGGTTTGCTCCCATTCGATTTGAGTTTGTTCTGTGGCGTCGAGGTATTGTTCCAGCCTGGTGTAATTTTTCAGCGCTTCCCGCGCAGAAACCCCAATCCATTTATGCGCGGAGCCGTCTCCAAAAATACGCATCGCCGACGGGTTAATATCTACGATGCGGTTGTATTTGTCAATTACCATCAGCCCGTCGAGCATGGTATCCACCAGATATTCGCGGGCAATGGGGATGACGTCCAGAAAATTCATGCGGCTGGTGATGTAAACCAGGATGACCCCAGTGACCGTGAATGAAATGGGAAGCAAATCCAAGCCGGGAAATGGGTTTGCGCCGAAGGCATACACGAGCATCCCGACCCAGGGGAAGAGAATGGCGATGATTAGCGCGGCGTTCTGGCGGCGGTACAGTTCTCGGGTTTGCAGGATGAATCGAAAGAAAAGAAATACGCTGAAAAATATAAGGGCATTGATGTACGCGACTATGATCCAAAACCAGACGCCGTGATGATAAATCATGTTTACGCCGTCTGGGCTGGGGGAAAATCCAGTCCAAATTAGATGGTGATATTCGTTGGTGGCGGCAAGCAAAAACGTCAGAGCGGGTATGATGGAGAGCAGGGTAATGTTGCGCCGCGTGAGCCACTTCTGCTGATGGGTATATTCCAGAGTGAAAAGCAGGAAGAAAACCTGGGCGCTCATTGAGCCAAGGTAGCTAAGTTTCGACCATAGGATGAGCGTCTGTTTTTCCGAGCATAAAACTTGCATTAGCCCCGTCAGATTCCACTCCAGAATCGATGCCATCATCCAAAAGAGGAATAGTCCGCCGGGCGCGTGCCTCTTCCTCCAAATGACAGCGGCTGTTCCTGCAGAAATTAAGACGGCAATAAGGCATATGGTTTTGTAGAAAAACACATGCGTCATACGGCTTTACCTCTCTGGGTAGGAATAATATTTCAGAGTTTGGACTGCGTTGCTTCAACACCGCTACAACTGGGGTAGTCCATTTGAAGCCTGATAATTGTTTTTGACCAAGCAGGCAAGTTCACGCATACTATACTTCATTTTATTTTTCCCTGTATTGTATTTTCAAACAGCAATTCTAAATCTGAAATGCGATGACTGCACGGTGGTGAACCGCCGCGCTACGCGTAGCGTACGAAGCCGACGCAAGTCGGCTAGTCCGCTTTAGCGAGCTTCGTACGAATAGCCCCGACGTTCACGTCGGGGCGGGGCTGAATGTAAGGAAAATCCCGCCTAGATTTGGAATTGCTGATTTTCAAAACCATTGCGTAAAAAAACAGACCGGCGCTTGGAAGTTCCGGTCTGTTGGGGTATTTATAATGTCAAGATGTTTATGCTGCTGTTTTCTGCGCCTGCCAGAGATCGCGTCCCCAAATCCAGAGCGCGCCGAGTCCGATGAACATGATGATCATGCCAAACAGCCAGCCGATGTAGGGCAGGGCAACGAGCAGGGCGACGATGACCACGCCAACGACGAGGGGCAGGAATTTGTGCTCCGCCAGTTCAGGCTTCACACGAGAGAGGATCAACTTTCCGCTTAGCCACGCCACAACGATCTTGGTCAGGAAGGCGGTGATGAGAATAAAGCCGACAATCATGGCAAAGAGCGCAAGGATGCCAATCCAGACGATTGTGCCGCTCAACCCGCCAAGCGTGAGTATGCCGAAGAAAATTCCGCCCATCAGCATGGCGATGAAGATCACAAGGATGGCGAAGAAAAACGCGGCGTACGCCACCAAACCCCAGCCGAGGCTTGCGGCAGGTTGAGACTGCAATTTTTCCATGAGGGCTTTCATGAATACGGGAGCCAGCCAACCCAGGAGCAGACCAAAGAGTATCCATGTGATGATGGTGCGGAACAGGTCGAAAGTCCAGGTCATGGCGGCTTCGGCAGGAGTGGGCTTCACTTCGACTTCATGCGCATTAACAACAGGTTCGGTGCGGGTGATTTTTCCACCGACTGCATTTGCGGGAATCTTGACATCTTTCGATTGGGTGTACTCAAGGTTGCCTTTGATCTTTGCGTCTTCGCCAACATTAAAGCCTGGTTTCACTGTCGGGAAGTCAAGATCGGCTTGCGGCATATACATTGTAGGGGGAGGTCCGCCTTCTTCGGGATTGCCGACTTCAGCTTTGACATCGCCGCCAAATTCCCCGTTGAGTTCCAGTGCGCCCGCACCAGCCAGCACGTCGCCGCTGATCTTGCCGTCAAGCAGGGTTTGCGCCGCGCCGACGACCAGTTCACCTTCGATGGTACTGCCTGCTTCGGCTTCGAGGCTTGCGCTGCCCGCAACAACATCCCCGCCGATAACGGCAGTTTTACCAAGTTGAAGTACCGCGCCGGCGATACGGGCATCGTCTGTGACCGTGCCGTTGATGGTAATCGTTTGTCCGGCAGCGATCAAGTCGCCTTCGACGGTTCCATTGATGATAATGGTGGAGCCAAACACAACCAGGTCGCCCTTGACCGTTCCTTCCAGCACGAATTCATTTGCAGTAACGTACACATCATCTTCAATAACTTCATCGGCTTTAATCTCGACGTTTTCTCCTGCGCGCCCATCAAATGCTTTTGCGGGCGCAGCAAAGGCAAGCGCCAGAAGCGCAATCAGGGCAAAAATAGAAAAAAATTTGTATAGAGTTTTCATGGGGTCTCCTTGTAAAAAAAACTTTCCAGTGTAGGTATACGGCTCTACCTCTGGAAAGTTGCAAGCTAGTTTTTTGTGAGCGTTGCTCTGAATCGCCGTGTGATTCCCTCTTTGAATAACGCTGTCGCCTCTGTGTGCCCCGCCTCCATTGCCAGTTCCAGCGGTATCTTTCCCTGGTGACTGCGGATGCTCATATCTGCGCCGTTGAACAGCAGGGAGCGAATGATCTGTGTGTCCCCATTCTTGGCGGCGGTGTGCAAAGGCGTAAGACCGTTATTTTCGCGGGTATTTGGATTGGCATTGTGTTGGAGCAAGAGTTGAACGATGTTTGCGTGTCCCGCGCTGACGGCTAACTGAATGGGCGTGGCGTTGAGCGGGTTGCGCGACGGGGAATTTACCACCGCCCCAGCCTTGATGAGATATTCCGCAGTTTCGTAATGACCAAAAAGGCAAGCCAGCCCCAGCGGCTGGAATCCGTCACAGGTATGGGCATTGATAAGCAAGGGATCACGCGCAAGATGACGCGCAATCTGGTTAATTTTTCCGGTTACAGCAGATTCAAAGATGGTGAGATTTCCCGTCTTTTCACTGATAAATTCCAGTATATCCGCCTGACCGTGGCGCGCCGAAACCATGACTGGGCTAAGTCCTGCATCTTTCTCATGGATTAAGCTGGGATCTACAGAGAGGAGATGTTGGACTTTTTCCAGATTTCCCTGTTTGATTGCGTCGAAAAATTCTTTGCTCATCGCGATGGATTCTCGTTTTTTTAGCAGTTTTATGGATGTGAAGATTATACGTCCAATAGATTATTGACATCCTTTCAATCCTGTTAGGGTGGCAAAAAAAATTCAACTTTGTCTGCTACTCTACACTAATCAACGCGAATTAATTTGCAGCAACCAAGAAAATATTCCAAAACGCGGCGAAAATTCACGCAGATTGGCGGAGAAATACAGGGCTGAGTAGTTACCATTATTTCGCAACTGAACAGATTGCTGCATATCAACAGGCGCGAAGTACGCAATTCTTGATCGCTCCAGCGTGGCTGGTGAAATCAGACAAGTCATGTTTTAAGCGTGACCTACAACCGCTTTATCCGTAATTTCCAGCGCCTTATCCAAAATATCCATACCTTCCTTTAGCTCTTCTTCAGTGATAATCAACGGCGGGATAATTAACACGGTATGCCAGTGGGTATATAAAAACAATCCGTGATCGGCGCAATATTTTTTCAACGCAAGCATTTCAGGGGCAGAGCCATTCCACGGAGCCATCGGCTCTTTGGTTTTGCGGTCTTTGACCAACTCGATAATTCCGAACAAACCAATATTGCGGACTTCCCCAACAGATGGATGGGCTTCGCCCAGGTCGGTCATCATTTTTCGTAAGACCAAACCCATGCTTGCGGCGTGCTCAACCATCTTATCTTCTTTCATGGCTTGGATGTTGGCAACAGCCGCCGCCAGCGAAATGGGATGCGAGGTGTAGGTTAACCCACTCTCGAAGGCATGTTCATTGAAAGCCGCGGCAATCTTAGGCTTCATCGCCACTGCGCCCAACGGCGCATAGGCAGACGTAAGCCCTTTCGCCATTGTAATAATATCCGGCACAACATCCCAATGTTCGATGGCGAACATTTTACCGGTGCGCCCAAATCCGCTCATCACCTCATCGCAGATCATGACGATGCCGTATTTATCGCACAAGGCGCGCACACCCTGCATATATCCCTGTGGCGGAATGATGACGCCGTTTGTGCCCGTCACAGACTCCATGAGAATGCCCGCAATCGATTCGGGACCTTCATACAAAATAATTTCTTCGAGGTGATTGAGATAATCTTTTGCAAATTCCGCTTCTGAAATATTGGGGTTGGTGCGATGGAAAGTAGAGCGATAGCGATACGGGTCGAGGAAATGCACTACGCCCGTCATCAGGTTCGGCTCCCAGCCCACACGGCGCGGGTCGCCTGTGGCAGCCATGGCTCCCGCCGATGCCCCGTGATATGACCGATACCGCGAAAGAATTTTGTGTTTCTGGCGCTGCCCCATGTGGGTGGTATACCCGCGCGCAAGTTTGATGGCATTCTCATTTGCATCTGCGCCGCCGAGGGTGAACAGGACTTTAGTCAAGGCGCCATGCGGGGTGATTTCAGCTACCGCTTTGCTTGCAATCGCGCGGATTTTGGTTGCCATGCCTGGCGCTGCATACGGCAGTTCCGCCGCCTGTTCTTGCATGGCTTTGATGACGCGCTCATCGCCATGACCAATGTTGACGCACATCGTCATCGAGTTGAAATCAAGATATTTCTTGCCATCCACATCCCAGAAATACACACCCTTTGCCTTCTTGATTGCAATCGGATTTACTTTGTCTTGTGCAGACCACGTCCAGAAAACGTGTTCTTTGGAGAGCGGAAGAATTTCATCATCAGGAAGATCAAACATGGAAACCTCTTTGAATTTACGGTTTTGGATTTGCGATTGTCAAGATTATAATCCCGCACCGATGAACATATTTCCCTATCACCGCATTGTTGTTGTTGGCGTCACCAGCTCAGGCAAATCCACATTGGCAAGTCGGCTTGCAAAAAAAATCGGCGGCGACTACATCGAATTGGACGCACTGCATTGGGAGCCAAACTGGGTGGAAGCGCCGAATGAGCTATTTCGTGAACGGGTTGAAATAGCCATCCGCTCAAACGCATGGGTGGTGGCAGGAAATTACAGCGTCGTGCGTGATATGACTTGGAAAAATGCCGAAGCGGTCATCTGGTTGGATTATCCCTTCCATATTGTTTTCTGGCGGCTGTTCAAGCGCACCATTCGCAGGGGAGTCACACAAGAAGAGTTGTGGAACGGCAACCGCGAAAAATTCTGGTGGCACTTGAAATTATGGTCGGAGGAATCTCTATTTCATTGGCTGTTTAAAACTTACTGGCGGCGTAAGCGTGAGTACCCCATGCTTTTTGCATTACCTAGAAACGCGCATTTGAAAATCATTCAATTCAAGCATCCGCAGGAAACAGAAGATTGGCTGGGAAAGCAATGTGATGTCGCGCAATCTATTTCCGAAACCAGCCAGCCAGTTGCCCCAGCCCAAGCAGGGTCACAATCACGAGTAAAGCCCCCCATTCAAAAGTAAATTGTACGCGCAGCAGCATGGTAATGGACGCGAGAGTCATGCCAGCCAGCGCAAGCAAACTGACACGCAGCAGATGTCGGCGCTCAATACCGCGTGTGTTGTCGTCTTTTGCCATTATTACCAGGCGCAGGCGAAATTCTGCCATATCCCAGGCGAAGAGGGCGAAGATGCCGCCAGCAAATAACCAACCTGGAACAAATCCAAACCACAAGCCGAGGGCGGCAAGTATTGTGGTCACGAGCAAAGCAAACGACGAATACCAGTTCCACCTCTGCCAGATGGCGAGCAGCCAGCCCAAGCCGAGGATGATGATCCAAACTGAAAAGGATGTAAATCCGCTTTGGGCGAAGCCCCACGCAAGCGATGCAGATGAAATTAAAATGCTGGATAAAATCGCAGCCAACGTCACAAAGACCTCCTTGGGCGCATCAACAACGAACCGACAGCCTGATCGAACGGAATGGACATATCCCACCCGACGGCTTGAATCCCCGCGCGGATGCTACAACCTTCACCTGATAACCGCGTCCGCGCAACTGAATGAGACTCCCAAATTATCGCTGGGATAGATGCTCCAACGTTTTTTCACAGATCAATATACATTAATTCTACCATTTGCGATTGGTCCGCATGTTATACTTTTGCGAGGGCGCAGTGAACCGTAAAAAATTAGCGAGGCTGTATGAGTGATGATTGTGATGGTGTCTTACCAGCAAAGGTATTGAAGGGGTTAAGGTTGTTCAACGAAAAGCAATTTTTTGAATCACATGAAGAATTGGAAGATGCCTGGGGCGATGAGAAGGGTCCCATTCGCAGTTTGTATCAGGGTGTGTTGCAGGCGGCGGTGATTTATTTTCATATCACGCGCGGAAATCACGAAGGCGCAATCAAAATGCACGAACGCTGCATGAAACTATTGAAGGATTACCCCGACGTTTGCAGGGGAATCAATGTGGGTAAATTGAAGCGCGATCTCGATGGGGTTAATGAGGAAGTAAAACGGCTGGGCGCGGAAAGAATCAAGGAATTCAACCAGTCACTGTTCAAGGATTTGGAATGGAATGAGAAAAGGCTTTGGCGCTGTGATCGCTGTGGGACTCAAATGTATGAAAAAAGCTGCAAGGTCATCTGCCCCAACTGCGGCAATAATTTTGACTGCTCAGATTTGAATTTATATTTCGATTAATGTCCTTCGACTACGCCGCAAAATGCGCGGCTCCGCTCAGGACGAAGAATCCCAATTACCAATTACCAATTACGGATTAAACATGACTTACTCCACCTTCAACAATAAAACTGCACTCGTCACCGGCTCTGGTCGCGGAATTGGTCGCGCCATTGCCCTGCACTTCGCCCAGCATGGCGCAGATGTGATCGTCAATTTTTTTCGCAACCGCGCCCCCGCCGAAGAAACCGCGCGTGAGATCGAAAAACTGGGTCGCCGCGCATTGCTGGTCAAAGCGGATGTTGGCGACCTCGACGACCTGAACCGCCTGTTCGATGAAGTAGAAAGGGAATTCGGCGGACTCGATATTCTGATTCATAATGCGGCTTCGGGTTACAACCGCCCCGCGCTGGAACAGAAACCCAAAGGCTGGGAGTGGACAATGAACATCAACGCGCGCGCCCTGCTTTTTGCCGCACAACGCGCCGCGCCGTTGATGGAAAAACGCGGCGGCGGAAAAATCGTCAGTATTTCCAGCCCAGGCTCGGTGCGGGTGCTGCCTGACTATATCGTCGTTGGAGCCAGCAAAGCCGCACTAGAATCGCTCACCCGCTATCTGGGCGTGGAATTGATCTCGAAGGGTATCAACGTCAATGCAGTGTCGCCAGGCGTGGTCAAGACCGACGCGTTGAATTACTTCGCTTCGATGGGCAATCAGGACGCCATCTTGCAGGATTTTATCAAGCAGGTTCCAGCGGGACGCTTGATCACGCCAGAGGAAGTGGCAGAGGTGGTGGCGTTCCTCTGCACTCCCGCCGCCGAGATGATCGTTGGGCAGACTATCGCAGTGGACGGTGGGTACACTCTGCCAATCTCGAAATAGATTTTTTAGATTCCGCTTGGTTCGGTCGCAGATAAAGCCGCGCTATGCAATAGGTCGATTGTTTCGAAAAATGCAATTTGTTTGCAAGTTGCATTTTTAATGTATGATGCTATTATGTGTCTATGAAAACTCCATCTGATCACGAAGATAAATTTCACAAAAGCCTGATAGATAATCTGTATGACGGGGTTTATTTTGTTGATGCCGATAGATTAATCACCTATTGGAACAATGGCGCAGAGCGGATCACCGGACACCCGGCGCGTCACATGATCGGTAAGTTCTGCAACGATAACATCCTGGATCATGTGACGGATGATGGACAGCATCTTTGTATTGAAGGATGCCCCTTGTTGGCAACGATTCACGATGGGGAGCCGCGTGAAGCAGAAGTGCATTTACGCCACGCAGATGGATACCGCGTGCCGGTGCTCGTGCGAACAACCCCCATTTACGACGAACAAAACAAGATCATTGGCGCAGTAGAGGTTTTCAGCAACAACCATTCTTTATTTAAGATGAAGCGGCGGGTGGATGAATTGGAACAGGATATTTTTCGTGATGCGTTGACTGGCGTAGGAAACCGTAAACTGTTGGAGATTAAAATCAATACAGCCATTGCCGAATATCACCAACATCAAATACCCTTTGGCTTGCTCTTCCTTGATATTGACCACTTCAAAGCTGTCAACGACACGTACGGACATCAAGAGGGAGATCATGTCCTCCAAAATACAGCCAAAAATCTGACAGGACACCTGCGCGACACGGATGTTTGCGGGCGCTGGGGTGGAGAAGAATTCATTGCCATCCTGTATAACCTTAATTTAAAAAGCTTGTCGCGTATCGCTGAAAAACTGCGCACCATGGTCGCCAACTCAGCCGTTGCCGTCAATGGTGGGAAAATTTCAGTCACGGTCTCCATCGGCGCTGCCATTGTCCATGAAAAAGACACCATGGAATCGATTATCGAACGCGCCGATCAATTAATGTATCAAAGCAAGCAGAACGGGAGAAACAGGGTAACGCTGGGAGTCTAGCAATATTTGGCACGGAGGGGGGATTTCGTTCTTTTTTGAGACCATTGTAAAGAGTAACCCAACCCCGCCTATCTTCTCCAGGTATAGCGACTTCTTGTCCTTTTTATTTTCTATTCCTCCCAGACCGAATGATACGCCCTGATCGACTCAAAATATTCAACCATACGCTGATAGAAGGCATGGCTTGTGATGGTTGCGCTGTCGCCGATGACGATCAATTTGCGGCGGGCGCGGGTGAGAGCCACGTTCATGCGGCGGGTATCAGCCAGGAAGCCGACTTCGCCTTCGCGGTTCGAGCGGACGAGGCTGACGATGACGGCTTCCTTTTCGCGTCCCTGAAAACCGTCCACGCTGTCAATTTCGAGGTCGAGCGATTTTAGTTTTTCACGCAGTAATTTTACCTGCGCCGAATAGGGGGAGATGA
>JFJP01006094.1_pt1 | contig 10203 bp, 11 predicted proteins | sample 431651 | NCBI WGS metagenome assembly JFJP01 (sample SAMN02602958, study PRJNA72255) | Microbial mat metagenome, whole genome shotgun sequencing project. | biome: fresh water; feature: sink hole; material: water; isolation source: purple microbial (photo- and chemosynthetic) mats found in... | reverse complement strand
GCTCAAACGTCGATGCTTTGCAGGTTGAGCTGTTCCAGCATGTCCAAGTCGGTGGTGATGCCAGTGCTTTCTCGGATGCGCATCAAAATCTCGGCACGCAATAACCGAAACGGTTCACTGTGCTTCATGTCCTGCGTGCGCTGGGCAGGCAGCGGCACTGGAAAAATACTGTGAATGCGTCCGGGGCGCGGCTGCATCAGCACGACACGCTGACCCAGGTAAACCGCCTCTTCCACATCGTGGGTGACAAACACGATGGTGGTCTTCTCAATGCGATGAATGTGCAAAATCAGGTCGTGCATGACCTCGCGCGTCTGTGAATCAAGCGCGCCAAAGGGCTCATCCATCAACAAAATAGAGGGGCGCCCCATCAATGCGCGGGCAATCGCTACGCGCTGCTGCATACCACCCGAAAGCTGATTGGGATAGGCATCTCTGACCTTGTTCAGGCCAATCAGGTTCAGCAAGGCTTCAGCACGTCCCGAGGCGGCCTCAACATCAGACGAGGTCAAGTTTTCGCGGTTGACCTTAAGCATCCTGCTGAACTTGATGTTCTCAATCACGGTAAGCCATGGGTACAGGCTGTAATGCTGGAACACCATGGCTCGGTCCGCCCCAGGTGTTGAAATGTTGAGGCCATCGCAGAGTACCTCGCCACTGGTGCGGTACTCCAGACCAGCCAAAATGCGCAACAACGTGGACTTACCACAACCGGACGCACCCACCAGCGTGAGGAACTCGTTTTCTTCAATGAGGAGATTGATGTTTTCCAGCGCAGGAACCGGACTGGCCGCGCGCTCGAAGATTTTTCCGACTTGTTTGATGATGACTTTTGACATGGCTTTATCCTCGTGTGTGAGCCCAGGGGTACAGGCGACGATGCAACCAGCGAAATCCCTGATCCATGACCAGACCAATCACGCCAATCAGGATGATGCCGCCAAAGATGGTGTCTGTTTTGAGATAGCGCTGTGCTTTGAGAATGGCGTAACCCAGACCTGAGTTGGCAGCAACCAGCTCTGCTACCACCAGATATGTCCAGGCCCAGCCCATAGTGATCCGCAACGTGTCAAGAATGGCGGGGCGAGCCGATTGGGCCAAGACCAGTCGGACCATCTCAAAACGAGTGGCACCCATGGTCAGCGCCGCCTCAATCTGCGCCATGGGCACCAAGCGCACGTTGTCGGCCACCATCAAGACCATTTGAAAAAAAGTGCCGATAAAGATGATTGAAATCTTGGCACTTTCACCGATGCCCAACCACAACATCACCAAAGGAATAAAGGCAACCGCTGGCATGTAGCGGATGAAATCAGTGAGTGGCTCAAGCAGCGCCTCCACTGGGCGAAACGCACCAATCAACAGCCCCAATGGCAAGGCCAATGCGGCAGAAAGAGCGAAACCAGCGGCGACACGATAAATACTGATCAACGCATCACCTGCCAAATCATCCTCGATCAACCAGGTCGTCAAACGCGTCAGTACGCTCCAGGGTCCAGGCAAGAACATTGGATCGACCCAACCTGATGCGGACACCAAGGCCCAGACTGCAAAAGGAATGAACAAGCCAAGCAGCGCGAAGAACCAGTATTGGCTACGCGATAGATGACCGGCAATACGCCAGATGCCTGGACGGGCCGGGTGCGAAAAGGTGTCTGTCATGCGGGCTCCAGTGGTGGAAGAAACATAGCAAGAGAGGACGGCGCAGCACACCATCTCCTCCCGGGCTTTTGTCCCTCCGTGGAGCCGCAACGATCGCGGCCGACAGCTCTCGGACCAGACAGCGCAAAAAATTTAGCGCCCGGAACCCTAGCGGTCTAGTAAGTCAAGCGGCGTGACATGCACATCGCCCTCTCTTGTGGATTAATAAGCAACTTGGATGCCAGGTTGAAACACCAGACTTTGATTCTCCCGCCTGCCAATACCGGAGCCATGGCATAGCGCAACACCACAGGCCACCATCCTGCACCTGAATTTGCACCAAATTGGTAATTTTGCACAACGACAGTGCGTTGAGTTCTCGCTGCGACAAGGTATCCAGCTCAAGAAGTAATTCAATCGGGTGGGCGGTGCCAGTCAACATCGCTGGTGAATGAGACAGTCCTTCGAGCCAGCATCGCGCCATCTGCCGGTGAAATTCTTCCGTCAGGAAGTTTCTATCCCTTTCGCGCAAGCAGGAACCATTGACTAGTGGCCAAAGGCGGGGAAAATTTCAAAGCACAAAATGAGACACCTGCCAAATTCATCACAAGTGGCTTGCTGTGGCGTTCCACTCCAGAATTTGCCATTGACCGCTGCAAATAGGGCTGTCAATGACCGCTTGTGACGAATTGAGCTTGCGTACTGCAAAAGGCAAACTGACACTCTGCATCGCCGGCAAGGTCGAACGCTCAACCTGCCAGAACCCGGCATCGATCGTGCCAAATGAAATTTCAAAGTCCAGCAGTTCATTCGCCATAGAGGGATATCGGGCGAGCACGCTAGTCAATGTTTGACCGGTCTGCACTTCGCGCGGCCAGTCAATGTGGCGGGGCCGCACATGCATGGCGTAGCGACCGGCAAGCAAAAAGCGTTCGCCGGTGTCGCTACCGAACTCGTCGAGCCGTGCCAACGCGACAAAGCGCCCAGTGGAGCCTGGCAAACGATCCCAGATCTCCAAATACGGCGCATGGAGGCCGGTCTCGATCACGCGCTCAGGGGTTTCAAACACCATCAGCCCCGCATCGACATCAGAGCGTGGTGGTTGAAAATCAAAGCGACGATGCCAGGTACACACTGAACCTTGTTCCTGTTGTTCAACCTGTGTCACACCGCAAAATCCTCGCTGGGTCGCCAGATGCGTCTGAACCTCACCCCCAGGAAGTACGACCGGAATGCGCAAATCGGCATGCCACAAGCTGGTCTGCAGCCATCGAACAAAAGTGCTTTCGTCACGCACTTCTGGCGTTTCCAGCAGCCTGCGCGCCCAGACGCCGCGGTAGTGATCAGGAACAGGTTTTATTGGCATGCTTGCGGAAATGGCGGCAGACTGCGGTAGAACGCCATGTCATGGTTGGGCCAGATCACCGCGCCAGCCTCACTCGCCAGCGCCTTGAGTTTGCGAATGCTCGCAATCGCTTGCGACTCGCGACCTTGCCATAAAGTGCCGGGCGCCACCTCATCATCGATGTTTTCCTGCAAATCGGCAGCGTCCCCGGCCAATAGAACAGGAGGTCCTTTGGGCAATTCAATCAGCATTGACATGTGCCCAATCGTGTGCCCCGGCGTGGCCACGGCCTGGACACCCGGCAGCACGCTGTACTCACCCTGCTGCAGGCTAAAGTTCAGGGGTTCACCCGCATCGTCGAGCAGTTCATCGGCAAACACAGCAGGGTCGGCACCACTGCGCGCTGCACTGACTTCATCCAGCTGGACATGAATCTCGGCACCACACCCACACCTGCGCAACTCTTTTAACCCACCCGCGTGGTCAAAATGCAAATGTCCAATAAAGATGACGTCAACATCCAGCGGGGTCAGTCCCAGGCGCGCCAGGTGCTTGGGAATGTGCTGGGCCTCAGACATCTCAGGCGCCCCGAACTCAAACACCTCCGGGTTGTAATGACGTGCCCTGGCAATAGGGTCCTGGATTTTGGCGTGGTCACAACCCACGTCATACAGAATGCGGCCATTTGCCGTCTCAATCAGGTAGGCCAGGATGGGTGCTTCAATCTGCTGCCCACGACCCCGATTTAAGGTCGAAATGGATTTGTCATAGCGATGGGTTGCCGTGAGCAACGGCCACATTCTTTTCACTTGTGTCATGCCAATGCTTTCTGATGAGAGGGAAATTGCAGGGCCAACAACACTTGATCTGCGGTCAAGACCCGACCAAAAATACCTCCCTCGACACCGATCATCGCCAATGCTGGGGCCTGTAATGCAGGATCACTGGCGGCAGTTGCATCGCCGACGGTGATGCAACTGTAGCCTCGGTCCACGGCTTCGCGCAAAGTGGAGTGCACACACACTTCAGTGGTCACGCCACACAGTATGAGTTGGCCGATGTTGTGGCTCGTGAGAACACCTTCCAGGTCTGTAAGGTAAAAGGCGCCATAACCCGGCTTGTCGATCACGATTTCGCCTGACAGCGGATGCAATTCATCAATGAAGTCGTGCCCATACTCGCCTCGAACCAACAAGCGCCCCATAGGACCAGAACTGCCAATGGGCGCACCGGCTCGAATGCTGCGCCGCATTTTTTCTGGCGAGCAGTCTGACATGTCCGGTTGGTGACCTTCGCGCGTGTGCACCACCAGCATGCGGGTCTCTCGTGCCGCCAATAACAAACGACGAATTTGGCCGATGGGCTGGGACAGCCGTGCGACATCGAGGCCAGCGAGTGCCGCATAGCCATGCGGACTGCAAAAATCCCGTTGCATATCGATGACAAGCAACGCAGTGACAGCAGGGTCAACATTGCAAGCGTGTCCCATCGTGTTCATCGCTTTAAAGAGAATCCATTCTCAATGGCTTGAGCAATTCGCACGGCGACCTCCTGTGCCAGCAAGCGACCTTTTTCAGCGCTGGAGCCTTTAGCAGACGACAACACCCCTGAAGGTGGCACCCAGTCAGTGCGCGTGGGATACATGTCGTAAGGTGGGAAGTCTGCAGGTCCGTCCTCAGGAATCAGGTCCAGTCGCACCAATGACGGGTGGTAATGCAGCATCATGGACGTTTCCAGCACAGCCGCGTGCTCAAGAGCAAAGCCTGGAAAGCCATCCGGAAACACATCAGCCAAGGTCTCGGGTGTCATGAAGTCCCAGTATTCGAGTCGCATGACTTCGAGTTGTGTGCCAGGTCCCGCATCGCGCAAGCCAAGGTCAATGCCCTCAATCAAGAACCATTGGTTCTCATAGTGGCCATTGACGACCACGAGTTTGGTGACACCATGACGGGCAAATTCGCGAACGGCGTCGCGAACAGAACCAATCAAGGTGGCAGCATCCACGCTGGTGGTGCCACAAAAATGTTGCCCCCCACCACACTTTGGCTGAGACTTGTATCCATACGACAGTGTGGGAGCAACTAGCCCGCCGACCCGTGATGCCGCATCTGCCGCGACTGAGGCGGACAGCAGACCATCGGTGCCGAGTGGCAAATGGGGGCCATGCTGTTCCAGCGCGCCAACTGGCAAGAGGATGGGTGGTTTATCAGTGGCAATGCGGCTTTGGTAATCCAGCCAGGACAATTGATTCATCCATACCGTACTCATGGGATCTCCTTCTTCAAAATTGGAATGTGTGATGTCTGCCCACCCGTGTCAGTGGCTTCAATAAGCGCCGCGCAAGCAATCAGCGCGCCGCCCACCCATTCAACGGCAGACAGTTGCTCACCGCCCCACCAGGTGGCTGTGAGCACGGCCACCAGCAGTTCGGCCAGCATGACCACGCCGGCGCGGCCACTTTCCATATGGGTTACACCAAATTGCCAGGTCGCAGTGGCCAAAAGCAGCCAGCCAAACCCATAGGCCAGCAAGGCCAGTGACTGTGGCAATGAAATATTTGGAATGGTGGCACCCTCCCCCCACACCCAGAAAAAAGAGAGCACCCCACAGCCCATGAACACAGCCGCCGTTTTGGAACGAATCGGGATTTCCTGGCCTGCACGCGCAATCACGTTATTGCCGGCAAATGCCAGACCAGCAGTGAGTGCCAGTACATCCGCCACGCTCAAGGATGATTGAAAAGCCTGTGCGCCACCCAGCACCAACCACAGCCCCGCAACCGCAACCGCAACCGCCAGTTTGCGCCTTGCATTCACGCGCTCCCCAAGGAACAACCATCCCCCAAGCACTGACCATACTGGTGACAAATAGAACAAAAACATGACGCGCACCACATCACCTTGCATCAATGCGTTGACAAAGGAAGTGTTGGCCCATCCTCCGACCACCGCAAGCGCAATCAATAGCCCAGTTTGCGAACGCCAGGCGACTCTTTCGCGCCACAGGAAATAAAACAATGCCAAGCCGACAGGGCCATACACGAGCATGGAGAGCATGGGGCCGGCCAGTCCCACTTCGACAAACTGTTTCAAGGGCCACCAAGACAGGCCCCAAAGAGATGAGGAGAACAAAAGCACCAGCAAGGGCAGAGCAGTTGGGCGCATGGCAGGAAATTTTTTATCCATGAAAAAGTTCACAAACTCAGTTCAGGGCATCACCGAGCCACCATTGGGGCCAAGCACCTGGCCACAATAAAATCGCGACAAATCACAAGCCAGGAACAGTGCCGTGGCTGCGATTTCTGCAGGTTCCGCAAACCGGTGCTGGGGAATATCAAGCTCTTTTTGAATCGACTCGGCGCTCATGGCTTCCAGCGACACCATGGCTGTGTTAACTGGCCCTGGCGCAATGGCGTTGATGCGAATGTGTGGTGCGAACTCTCGCGCCAATGACCTCGTCAGGCCGATCACACCCGCCTTCGCTGCACAGTAGGGGGCCAGTTGGGCTCGCCCCAGAATGCCCAGGTCAGAGGCGATATTGATGATGACCCCCTGCTTGCGTTCCAGCATGGCAGGCAAAAAAGCGCGCGAGGTCAAAAATACCGATTTGAGGTCGGTGCCGAGCATGCGATCCCAGTCCTCTTCGCTGGTGTCCAGAAACGGCTTTTCCTGGATGATGCCTGCGTTGTTGACCAAAATATCCACAATGCCACACGTCTGCTTGATTTGCGCCTCCATCCTGGCGACCTCAGCCGAGACACTTACATCGGCTTCCACCGCCCAGGCCAGCACGCCAAAACTTTGTAATTCCTGCACCAGCACAAGGGCTTGCGCTGTGCGCCCCAAGTGATTCACCACCACAGCAGCACCAGCCTGTGCAAAGGCCAGTGCAATGGCACGGCCAATGCCGGTCGCGGCACCCGTCACCAACGCGGTGCGTCCGGTGAGGGACAGGTTCAGGACAGTGGCCATCAGCTCATCACCTCGCCATTGCTCGCCACCATGGCCTGACCGGTGAGCGGGGCGGCATCGGCGCTGGCCAAAAACAGGTAGATGCCGGCGATATCGGCTGGCGCCAGCATGCCGGGCAACGCTTGTTGTGCCAGCAAATCACGCTCCACTTCGGCCTCTGTTCGGCCCTGATGCTGCGCCATGCTGGCGAGCGAGCGCATGGCAGCCTCGGTACGAATCCAGCCCGGGCACACCGCATTGACGCGGATGCCGCGTCCGCCCAACTCAAACGCCAGCGAACGGGTCAAGCCAATCACCGCATGTTTACTCGCCACATAAGCAGAAAAATCAGCAACCCCGGTCTTGCCCCAGATCGAAGACTGGTTGATGACACTGGACCCGACGGGCATCATCGGCAAAAGCGCGCGCGTCAGCCGCACCATGCTCAACACATTGTTATCGAGCAAGCTGGACCAGCGTGCCATGGCGTCCAGTGCAGGGCTGTCAATTGGCGTTGGGTACTCCACGCCGGCGTTGTTGACCAAGACATCCACCCTGCCCCATTGACTCTGCAGGCGAGCAGCCAGCGCAGCCACCTGCCCATCATCGGCCAGATCACACACAGCGGTCAGCACCTCGGTGGAGGTAGCCAGTGAATCGGCGAGCGCTTGCAGCGGCGCAGCAGCCCGGTCAAGCAGCAGCAGGCGCGTGCCCTGAGCGGCGAAGGCATGGGCCAGGCCCTGGCCAATACCACCTGCCGCACCAGTAAGCACCACAGTTTTGCCCCGCAGGGCGTAATCGGGTTTCAACTCACACTGCCGTCAGAAAGGATACGCCAACTGCACCCAGAAAACCATCGGCACGGCCGGGTGTGCCGGGCGCCTGCACCTGGCCGTAGTCGCTGGCCAGCACACGCTTGACTCGGTTGATATGAAAGCTTCGCAACAATTCACGTACCGGTGTGACCTGGGCGTAATTGTCCGGATACAACTCGCGGTGGAATGCTGGCAAGCGATGCCAAGGCGCCGTGGGTCGTTCATGATGGGCATTGTGGTAGCCGAAGTTCAACCACAGCAAGTTGAGCCATGGGTGATTCAGTCCCACCACATTGCTGAAGGTGTTGGCCTGCTCGTAGGCCCGGTCACGCACCTTGTCTGCCGGAATTGGCTTGTCGTCCAGGATTGGATAAGCGTCATAGGTATGCTGAAAACAATCAGCAAACCGCAGTACCGTGACAAAGACCAGATAAGCCAAAAAATAGAGCAGCAGCGCTTTGAGCGACCACCAGCCAAGGAGGGCAAAGGCACTCAAGCGGATGGCAGCAACGCCAAGAATTCGGCCTCTGGCGGCGCGTTTGCGCTCATCCTGAAACGGAAGCGCCAGCACAAAAGCCCGCATCAAAAATTCCACCGCCGGGAAATAGGCCCATTCCAGAGCCAGAACGGTGTTGCGAAACCAGGCGGGCGAACGAAGCAGAAAACTACGCACATCAAAGGTGATGACATCGGCTCGCTCGACATGGTGGCGCATGTGTTTGCGTCGCATGTCAACAAAACTGGCGTAACAACTGCCATTGACCCAGCTCATCAAAATACCCCAGCGTTCGTTGGCCACTGCGGTTTTGAAAATGGCATTGTGAGCGAATTCATGAATGAAGTAGGCCGACCAGACCAGCGTTTGGGTCAACAGGGCCACACCTAAGACATTGAGCATCCAGGATGGCGCCCCCAACAAGGCGACGCCGGCCACATAGCCCACCAAAGTAAATCCCAGTGCGGCCACATTGGGCCAGACACCATCTGGGTAGCGAAAAATTTGCGCCATCGAACACCTCTCAAGCAAAGAGACAAGGGCAGCACAGCGCAGTAGGTCAAGCCCACCGCGTTGTGCAACAGATCAAACTGGCATTTACTTCTTGGTCAGTGCAGTGACGAATTGCGCATCAAAGGTGGCCTCAGTCGCTGGAATGGTCTTGATCTGGCCCTTGGCCTTCAGCAGCTCACCAATGATTTCGCCGCTGGCGAAGTACGAGGTGGTTTCCTTGGCCTTCATGAACGCCTTGGGCATTTCCGTCAACGTAATGTTGTGCACACCTGAGAGCTGCTCCTTGACTTCTTTGGCTGAAACACCCATGAACTTGCCAATGATCTTGGCTGATTCGTCGGGTTTGGCCTTCATGTAGGCCATGCCGTCCAGGTACGCCTTGATGATGCCGGTGATCTCAGTGGGCTTGGCCTTGATGACCTTTTCGTCAAACACCATCACATCGGCAATCAATCCCGGCGCATTTTTGGACGAAAACACCACCTTGAATTTATTGCCACCACCCTGGCTCAAAATCTGAGACAAGCTGGGCTCATAAGTCACGCCCACAGGCAACTGCCCAGAGGCCATGGCAGCAGGAACCGCCTCAGGTGTCATGCTGACGGGTACGATATCCTTGTCGGACATACCATTGGTTTTGAGCGCGTACGACAGCAAAAAGGCTGATGGTGACAGTGGGTTGAAACCCACTTTTTTACCCTTGAAATCTTTGACGGTTTTGATGCTGCTGTCCGCGACGATGGCATCACCCCCGTTGGAGTAGTCAATCGGCATGACCACCTTTTGCGCATTGCCCATTGCCACCTGCCCAACCACCTGGTCATATGTCAGATGGCCACCATCAATCGCACCGGAGGCAATCGCCGAAGGAATCAACGCGGGATCATTAAAGACCTGCAATGACACTTTGAGGTTGTATTTTTTGTACAAGTCCAACGCTTCAGCCACATAAAACGGGCCGTAGCCGATCCAGACCACAGTTCCAATTTTCATGGTGGTGGGGCCGGCTGCAAAACTTGAAGCAGCCAACACTGACATGGTCAAACCCAGGACTGGCTTGAACAAGCGGCTCAACAGAGTTGATGTTCCAGGGGTGGCGGCTTGAGAAAAACTTGATGAACACATGAGGAAGCTCCTAGAGTGAATAACGGACGCGCAGGAAGAGACGATCTGTACATCGTTCTCCCGGGCTTTTATCCCTCCGTGGAGCCTCTTTCGAGGCCGGAGTACTCTCGGACCAGACATCACGCGAATTTTTCCTTCGGCAACCGGAACCCTAGTACTCCTACGCTAAAGCATCTGCGCATCGGTGCACAAACCACTATTCTTGCAATACAGAATAAGCAAAACACGTGCCACCTTTTTTTGCCAGAATGTTTGAAAAATTGTGCCCACAGGGTTAGACCACGCACAGGCTGAACTCATTTCTTGCGCAATTGGTGC
>JFJP01049259.1_pt1 | contig 10204 bp, 9 predicted proteins | sample 431651 | NCBI WGS metagenome assembly JFJP01 (sample SAMN02602958, study PRJNA72255) | Microbial mat metagenome, whole genome shotgun sequencing project. | biome: fresh water; feature: sink hole; material: water; isolation source: purple microbial (photo- and chemosynthetic) mats found in... | reverse complement strand
CTTTATCACAAGCTGATATGGACCCTGCGGTTGTTAACAAAGAAAAAGAAATTTTAAAGTTAAAAAATCTTGAGTCTGGAAAAAAACCTGAAATGGTTGATAAAATCGTTGAAGGCCAAATCAGAAAATTTTTGGCTGAAAATTGTTTGATGGATCAATCTTTTGTTAAGAATCCAGAAATCACAGTTAGTACTTTGATGAAGGATGTTTCAACTAAAGCTGGTGGTGCATTAACAATTAAGCGCTTTACGCGTTTTGAGTTAGGTGCAGGAATCGAAAAGAAAGTTGTCGATTTTGCAGCTGAAGTTGCAGCCCAAACACAAGGGTTAAACTAAAATCTTGTCTCTGAAAAGAGGGCCTTAGAGGCTCTCTTTTTTTTAGAGTTCCATTATCGATGTGCTGTCTGAAAACTTTTGAAAGGGTCAACATGAGCAAATCTGTTTACAAACGAATTCTTTTAAAGCTCAGTGGCGAGGCTCTGGCCGGAACTCAAGGCACAGGCATCAACACAACTGTCCTGAACCAGATTGCACAAGATATTAAAGCAGCACACCAAACAGGTGTTGAAATCGGACTTGTTATCGGCGGTGGAAATATTTTTCGCGGTGTCGCGGCTTCTGCGCAAGGCATGGATCGCGCAAGCTCTGATTACATGGGAATGCTTGCAACGTGCATCAATTCTTTAGCTTTACAAGACGCATTAGAAAAAGCCAAAGTTCCTACGCGAGTCCAATCCGCTATTGAAATGGCCGAAATTGCAGAGCCCTATATTCGCCGTAAGGCTATTCGCCATTTAGAAAAGGGCAGAATTGTGATTTTTGCTGCAGGAACAGGTAATCCGTTCTTCACAACTGACACAGCGGCGTCTTTGCGGGCGATGGAAATAAATGCTGAAGTTTTGATGAAGGCCACAAAAGTCGATGGTATTTACGATAAAGATCCTACAAAGCATTCAGATGCCAAGAAATACGATAAAATTAGCTATATCGATGTTCTTAAACAAGGCTTACGGGTTATGGACTCTACGGCTATCAGCCTTTGTATGGACAACAAGCTGCCAATTATGACTTTTGATCTTGCAAAACCAGGAAATATTTTAAAAGCTATTGTTGGCGAAAAAATTGGAACTTTAGTTCACTAATTTAACAAACTATCCTCAACTTTTTAAAAAGGAATTCATATGATCGAGCAAACAAAATCCTCTACAAAAGCTAAAATGGAAAAAGCCATCGTAGGCTTAACCGAAGAGCTTAAAAAAGTACGCACTGGCAAAGCGCAAGTGTCAATGTTGGACAATATTCGTGTTAACTATTACGGACAGCTTTCACCGCTTTCTCAGGTGGCTTCTGTTTCTACACCCGATGCAAAAACATTCTTAATTGCTCCATGGGAAAGCTCAATTTTAAAAGAAATTGAAATGTCGATCGTTAAATCTGATATCGGCATGGCGCCAATCAATGACGGAAAAGTGATTCGTTTGAAAGTTCCAGATTTAACAGAAGAGCGCCGTAAAGACTTAGCTAAACAAGTGAAAAAAATCACTGAAGATGCTCGAGTTGCTGTTCGCCTTGTGCGCCGCGATGGTAACGAAGAAGTTAAAAAAGCTCTTAAAGATAAATTAGTTAGCGAAGACGAAGCAAAAAAAGGCGAAGCCGATATTCAAAAATTGACTGATGATTGTATCAAAAAAATCGATGCTATCGCTGATGAAAAAGAAAAATCAATCTTAACAATTTGATTTTAAGTACTTTTAATGTCGAATCAACTGCAACACTTAGCACTTATAATGGATGGAAACGGTCGCTGGGCTCAGCTTAAAAACAAGCCCCGCACGTTTGGTCATATTAAAGGTGCTCGTGTAGCTAAAAAAATTATTACCCATGCTGCAGAGCAAGGGATTAAATACTTAACGCTTTATGCATTTAGTACTGAAAACTGGTTTCGTCCACAAGACGAAGTTGGTTTTCTGATGCGCCTTCTTGAGCGCTATCTCGTGAAAGAAACTGATAATCTTATTAAAAAAAATATTCGATTTACAATTATTGGCGACCAGAATCGATTGCCCGCGGGCGTTCAGAAACAAGTTCAAAACTCCATTGAAAAGACAGCAAAATGTACAGGTTTACAAGTGTGCTTTGCTATCAGCTATAGTTCTCGCCAAGAAATAACAAGTTCGGTTAAAAAAATTGCTCAGCTTGTTGCCGATGGAAAACTAAATCCTAATGATATTAATGAAGATATTATTCAAAAAAACTTAATGACCTCTGCGATTCCTGATCCTGACCTTGTCATACGCACCAGCGGCGAATCTCGTTTATCAAATTTTTTAATGTGGCAAGCGGCGTACAGCGAACTTTACTTTACAAATACTCTGTGGCCAGACTTTACAACAACTGATTTAGACCTAGCTTGTAAAAATTATTTTTCTCGTAACCGACGTTTTGGAAAAATTGATGCAGAACTTAACCTCTAGAGCACTCTCCGCCGCTGCGGCCTTAATTATCCTGTTTTGCGCGATCTATTTTTGGCAATCAACTGGGGTATTTATTCTTGCCTTATTAGTGGTATTTCGTGGGTCATTTGAAATGGCCAGAATGTTTTTTTCAACCGATTACCCAAAATATTCAAAAACATTTTTTGTCATACTCAGTGTGACTTCGTTTTTGATTATTACAAATCAACTTTTTAAATTTTTATCAGGCATACTTATTGTTTTCATTTTTTTAATCACGGTTAGTTATGGAATATTATTACATAAAAAATTTAAATCGACCGACAAAGTGATGACTTTTGTCATGAAGTGTCTGACCGGTATCATCTATTGCTGTTATTTACCCGCAACGATTGTATGGATTACTCATACCAATAATGGCATGGAATGGTTTTTTTGTTTATTAGCTGTCGTTTTTTCTGGTGATATTGGAGCCTATATTTTTGGTGTTTTGTTTGGAAAAACAAAAATTGCACCACACTTATCCCCGAAAAAAAGCCTCGAGGGCTCTTTGGGCGGCCTTACATTTTCATTAGTAACCGGATTTTCATTTTCTTTTTTGTTACCTAACACACCACTTTGGATATTTTTGGTATGTGGACTTTTCGGTGGAATTTTAGGCCAAATTGGTGATTTCTTTGAATCCTTAATTAAACGCACTGCCGGCGTTAAAGACTCAGGATCAATTATGCCTGGCCACGGTGGGGTTCTGGATCGATTAGATGGGGTTCTGTTAGCGGCTCCATTATTTTATATCGCATCCACTTATTTTTCACTTTAGACAAAATCTGCACCCTGAACTCTTTCAGACCTTTGTCGGGTCTGATTTTAAATAGTCTCCTGCGCAAATGGGTGAATTTTTAAATTATTCACTTACAATAGAATTCTATGAATATAGCAAATTTATTTACCTCGGCTTTTGATAATGTGGTTCCCTTTGTTGTTTTACTTGGGATTCTTGTTTTTGTTCACGAACTTGGACATTTCCTCGTGGCACGATTTTGTGGAGTACGAGTTGAGGTCTTTTCACTTGGATTTGGAAAAAAATTACTAAGCTACAAATATGGAGATACGACGTATTGTATTTCTCTGATCCCACTTGGTGGATATGTAAAAATGTTTGGCGAACAAGGCTCGACAGCTGAAATGACTGACGACGAGAAAAAAGTATCCTTCACTCATAAAACAGTATGGCAACGAATCGCTATTGTTTTGGCGGGCCCTTTGATGAATTTCTTTTTTGCTGTTCTTGTTTTTGGATTTGTTTCATTCAGAGGAGAAGACACCCGCTCAGCACGAATTGCAGAAATTGCAGCTGGATCAAAAGCCGAAATTGCTGGTCTTAAAACTCAAGATAAAATTATCGAAGTCGCAGGAAAAAGTATACGCTCATATGAAGAGTTTCAAAAATCATTGAATAATTACCAAGGCGCCGATGTTGAGCTGACTGTTCAACAAGATGGAGAAGCTCTTCGCAAAGTGACAGTCAATATTCAATCATCACCAAATCCAAATTTATTCACTTTGGCAAAAACAATTGGAACAATTGAAGGAATTTTGCCTTATGCAAAAGGAACATTGATTGCTGTTAAATTTGATTCTTTGGCCTATCGTATCGGATTACGCACCGGCAATGAAATATTGAAAGTAAATAATCAAAAAGTGATTGGTTGGACGGGTCTGAATCGATTGATTTCAACAGAGCCTTTACAACTTGAGGTTGAAAGAAGCGCACCCTCTGATAAGGCTTCTGATAAAAAAGATAAGGTCACATTAACATCAAAAATTGAAGATACTATTAAAGTAACAAATCTAGCTGAATTCGGCATTGAGCATCCAGATGTTTATTTAGATCAAGTGGTTCCTGGTTCGCCAGCCGAACAAGCAGGTCTTTTAAAGTATGATAAAATTTTAAATATTGATGGTCTTAAAATTTCAAGCTGGGATGATGTACTTCAAAAAGTAAAATCGTATTCTGGAACAGATGCTTTAACGATGACTATTCTTCGGGAAGGCACAGAAGTTACTAAAAAATTAACTCCTAAGATGACTTCACAAATGACAATGCAAGGTCAAGAAGATCGTAGATACACAGTGGGAATCATGTCGATGATGAATATCGCGAATCCAGAAATTATTAATATTTCTGAATCTAATCCGATCATGGCACTTGCAAAAGGTGTCGAGAGATCGTGGGATGTTTCGGTGATGACGGTCATGTCATTTGTTCGATTGTTTCAAGGTGAAGTTTCACATAAAAATATTGGTGGCATGATTTCTATCGGAAAAGCTGCAAAAGACTCTTATCAAATGGGCCTGCAAGCATTTTTGATGACTATGGGAATTCTTTCGATCAGTTTATTTATTTTAAATTTACTACCGGTTCCAGTCTTAGACGGAGGTCACCTTGTGTTTTATATCGTGGAAATAATTTCTTGGCGCTCTTCAACGATTTTACAAAGTTTTTATTTTAAAATGATCACTTTGGCCTGTGAAACAAGTACTTTGCTTGGCAGTGTCGCCATTGTTCAAGACGATAAAATCCTTGTTGAAAAACAACTCCTACGACAAGGATCGCATTCGGAAATTTTAAATCAATTGATTGAGGAATCCCTTGTTACTGCTGAACTAAAATTAACCGATATCGATTGTTTTGCTACTGGTATCGGACCCGGAAGCTTTACTGGCTTGAGAATTAGTTTAAATACGATCAAAACTTTTGGATATATTCATAGTAAACCTGTATGCGGCTTTAATTCATTATTAAACTTAGCTTTTGCGAATCAAAACTCAATTCAGTCTCTGAATCGTTGCGAGCGAATAACTCCGATGATTAATGCGTATAAAAATATGGTCTATATAGCTGAATACAAAGTTGAAAATAACTTACTCGTTGAAACGAAAGAGCCCCAGGTTGTTCGGGTTCAAGAGCTTCATCAATTTATTGCAGAGCAAACTTGGATTGTTGGGGATGGCTATTTGACTTATGAAAAATACTTACCTGAGGCTGTTAAATCAAACTGTCTACGTCACAATTTATTCATCGAACACCCTTCCGCTGGAAGCTTGGGTTTAATCGCAAATAAACCAGGTAATATAAAATGCTTACATAATTGGCATGATCTAGTACCTCTTTACCTGAGATCTTCTGAGGCCGAAGAGGTTTTGGCTGGTATAAAATACCAACCTCTGATGTAAATTTGCTTAAATTTTAGGATTGATCAAAAAAATTTAACAATAGATTGATTCAGGTCGCAGATAAGGCCTATCATCATAACAGATGAGTACAGAATTTAAAAATAACTACTACGAAGTTCTTGAAGTAAACACAAGTGCGACTCAGCATGACATCGTAGTTGCTTACGAAAAAGCAAAACGAACATACTCATCTGGTAACCCAGCACTTTATAGTGTTTTTTCCGAACAAGAGGCTCATGCGCTGCGATCGTTAATTGACGAGGCTTATGCTGTTTTAGGCAATCAAACATATCGCAATATTTACGAAAAAAGAATACAGGCGAAAACATATTCTGATCAAGAGCTGAGCTTAGGTGCTATTCAAGAAGCGAGTGAGAATTTATATGCCTCTCGTATTTCATTGGATGAGTCCGAAGTTAAACCTTCCCCGCAAGAAAAATATGATGTGAACTCTGACTTCGAAAACGAAATCCTAAAAAATTCTGATTGGAATGGTTCTTTTCTACAAAAAGTGCGTGAGTACAAAAAAGTATCTCTCGATGCTCTTCAAGAAAAAACAAAAGTAAATACGTGGTATTTAAAGGCCCTCGAGAATATGGACCCCGCTAATCTACCAGCGCCAGTGTTTGTTCGTGGCTATGTTGTACAAATGGCGAAAACTCTTGGGCTCGATGACAAAAGTGTTGCTGATTCATATATGAAGCTTTACAAACAAAGGCTTGAAAAAAATAAATAATTTTAATTTTACAATTTCTGAAACTGAAGCTGGCCAACGTATAGATAAATGGCTCAGTGAAAATCCAGTATTAAATGAGTTTATATCAACCCGCAGTTTTGCACAAAATCTGATTGAAAATAGTCATGTTCTTTTAAACCAAAAAAAAGTTAAGTGTTCTTATTTGATCAAATTGAACGATCACGTCGAAGTTATCATCCCTGAAAAAAAGTCTATCGGACTTGAGCCCTATAACTTCCCTCTTGATATCGTTTTTGAAGATGATGACTTGCTTGTTGTCAATAAACCCTCTGGGCTCGTTGTTCATCCTGCCGCAGGGCACGAACAAGATACCTTAGTTAATGCTCTATTATTTCATACAAAAAATTTATCAATGAAAAACGAAGAGCGACCTGGCATCGTACATCGAATAGATAAAGAAACAAGCGGGCTTTTAGTGATCGCCAAAAATGATTTTGCCCATGAGAATTTGTCGCAACAGTTTAAAAATAAAACGACACACAGACTTTATTATGCTTTTACAGAGGGGCCTGTGATTCGGCAAAACGGAACTTATCAGTCCTATCTGGCTCGACACACGACAGATCGTAAAAAATATGCGTCTCGCAGAGAAAATCAGAAAGTGATTAAAACATTTATCGGAGAACTGGAATCCGCCAAATGGGCCGTGACACATTATAAGTTTATCGAATCTTCGCAAGGAAAAAATCTTTTTCAACTTGAACTTGAAACAGGTCGGACGCATCAAATCCGAGTTCATATGTCAGAAAATGGTCAAACTTTGATTGGCGATACGATGTATGGCTATTCATCTAAAAAAATGAATGAGATCGGTGTACATCGCTTTTTTTTGCATGCATCAGAACTTGGATTTACGCATCCCAAAACGAATGAAAAATTAATGTTTAAATGCCCATGGCCCGATACAGATGTCGAAAAAATTAAATCTTGGGGATTTACTAAATATGTTTAAAGAAACCGAGCTTGGTTTCTGCTTTCAGGGTAAAAATCATTTCGTTTTCTTTGGAAAAAAAAACTGCACAATTGAAGATTTAAAGAGCGCTTATCCACATTTTCAATTCAGACAAACCCAACAAACTCATTCAGATATTTTAATTGAATCTATTCCAACAAGTGAAAATACTGAGGCAGATGCTCATTTCACAACTCAAGAAAACGTTGCATTGATCGTGCGCACTGCAGATTGTATCCCGGCACTTGTGTATGAACCAAATTCTGGAATTATTTTAGCTGTTCATGCGGGATGGCGCGGTGTCGAAAATAAAATTCTTTTGAAATCTTTAATGCATTTAAATATCAAAAAAAATTTAATTGTTTATTTCGGTCCGCATATTCTACAAAACAGCTTTCAAGTTGATCTTGAGGTAAAAAACAAACTAGAGCCCGAGTCTCATCAGTTTTTTCAAAAAGATAATAAATTTTATATCGACCTAAAAAGTATTCTGACTCAACAACTACACTCATTTGTAGAATGTAAATTGAATTCGCTTGAACTAGATACACTGACTGATCATCGACTTCACTCGTTTCGACGCGACAAAGAAAGCAGCGGTCGAAATTTAAGTTTTGTAGTAAAAACGGGAGCCCCTTTTGATGAAAAATATTAACGTTATAAAATTATTAAAATGGTTTTTAATTCTATTTTTCGGTCTAATTATTGCTTTGTATTTGTTTTTAATTGTTGGGCTAAAGCTCACGGCGTCGGGCGTTGGCTTTCCAAAATCAGACCAGGAGGCCGTGTACTCTCAATCAATGGTGCCTCACGCCTTCAAATTAATTGATAGCGGTTCATTATCTCTTTTTGAACGTCTCCAACTTATTGAAAATGCTCAAAAATCAATTGAATTAGAATTTTTTATTTTTGACATCGACACAACAAGCCGATTGATAACTCAGGCCTTAATCAAAAAATCAAAAGAAGGAGTAAAAGTACGCCTACTTGTTGATTTTTCTGCACCTGTTTTTCAATTAAGACCGGCCTATGCTCAATTGATGGAGCAGTCTGGTATTTTGGTTAGATATTATAATACGAGTTCATTATATAGATTTTTTCAAGTACAACACAGAAGTCATAGAAAGCTTCTAATTATTGACTCAGAAAAGTTTTTAACTGGCGGAAGAAATATAGCCGATGATTATTTTGATCTTTCGGAGCACTATAACTTTTTAGATAGCGATGTTCTTATTCAAGGGCCCATAAGCAAAACGGCACTAGCCAGCTTTAATCTTTACTGGAATTCAAATTATACGACTGAGCCAAAAAATTTATATGATCAGATCTCGCCACAAGAACTTGTTTTGGCTAAAGCATTTTTTGACCTTAAAAAAGAAGATGCTGTCGTCTTAGAAAAAATTAATAAAATTGGATCAACACATTCCCATCTACTGCCTCAGGCTGAATGCAATAATACGACATTTGTAACAGATTTTCCTGGCGCTGGCGAAGCTCATAGAAAAATCTATTCTACAATAGTCAATTTGGTCTCTGAAACAAAAAATGAAATCTATATTGAAAGCCCCTATTTCGTCCTTCGCCAAGAGGGCTATGATGTTTTTAAACGTCTCATAGACCGAAATATAAAGGTCAATGTTTTAACTAATGGTCTTTACTCCACAGATGCCTATTATATTATTTCTACACTTTGGTACAATCTGAATTGGATCGCTCAAATCGGCCTTAATTTAAATATTTATAATGGAGATGCTCTCAATACAGATACCATTGAACATCTCAACCAAAATGCGCGTTGGGGAATTCATGCTAAAAGAGCAGTTCTTGATGAGCACACAGTACTTATAGGCACTTATAATATAGATCCCCGTTCTGCAAATTTAAATTCAGAACTCATGATTGTTTGCAAAGATAATGTTGATTTTGCGAAAATGGTGAAGCACTCAATGGAAAATCGTATCCTCCAATCCACACTTATACTTTCAGATAAAAAAATTATTAACAATAACGCTTTGTTCGACAGAGCTACAACAAAACAAAAGGTAATGACTTTATTGGCAACACCTCTTGCTATGTTTTTTGATATTATTCTTTAGGTCATTTCCTCAATGAACTTTTAAGAATATCACAGCACGTAACTCATATTATTTTTTTTGTTTGCACATTTTGATTTTACCCAATTAGAATTGTGCAATGTTTAAAAATACCTATATCGCATCAACCGGCAGATTTCTTCCCGGACACGCTATTGATAATAACGAAATGGATCTATTTATTGGATCTATCAATAGTCAATCAAGCCGAATTAAACGAAGAATCTTAGCAGAGAATGGAATACTCACACGTCATTATGCAATCAATCCCGAGGGACAAACAAATTTTTCCTCAACGAAAATGGCCTGTTCTGCAATAGAAAAAGCCTTATCAAAAGGGCACTATGATCTTAATCAAATTCAATACTTAGCCTGTGCTACAGTGGGTGCCGACTTGGCAGCTCCTGGTTTTGCCAATCAAGTCCAAGGATATCTTCATGCCCCACCCATGGAAACACTCAGTGTTCAAGGTATTTGTGCATCGGGGGTTCAAGCCCTGAAAGCTGCATCTCTCGCCGTTGAAACTAAACAAGTTGAAAATGCATTGGTCGCAACTAGTGAGTTTCCATCTCGACTGTTTAAAAAGAATAGATTTTCTCAATTAGAAAATCAAATTGACTTTGATTCACACTTTCTACGTTGGATGCTTTCTGATGGGGCCGGCGCTATGGTTGTGACCAATAATCCAAAACCTGGAACAGTTGCATTAAAAA
>JFJP01051883.1_pt1 | contig 10205 bp, 8 predicted proteins | sample 431651 | NCBI WGS metagenome assembly JFJP01 (sample SAMN02602958, study PRJNA72255) | Microbial mat metagenome, whole genome shotgun sequencing project. | biome: fresh water; feature: sink hole; material: water; isolation source: purple microbial (photo- and chemosynthetic) mats found in... | reverse complement strand
AAAAAAAAAGAAAAAAAAGCAGAAAAACAAAAAAAATACGTATCTTTGGAGTTGGAAAAATAAAAAATAAAAAGCTGAAAGATTATGAACGAAAGTATATTTTGGCATATAATAGGTAAGCTAAATTGGTCAGCTGAGGCTGATAATGAAATACTTGCGCCAGCCATAGAGGAATTGAGCAGTTATACAACAGATGAAATTTATTTGTTTTCCGATATTCTTTCCGAAAAACTTTATCTCTTAGACACCCAAAAACACGCTGAAAATATAGGAAGATCGTCTTTCAAAAAAGGCAAATATTTTTCGCCTGACGTATTTTTATATTCACGCGCATGCGTTGTTGCAAATGGGCGCAATTATTTTGAACAAATATTGAAAAAACCCGAATTAATGCCCCAAAATATTGATTTTGAAGCATTAATATATCTTCCCCAAAAAGCCTACGCAAAAAAAACAGGCACCTACCTATTTGAGCATACCCCCAGCAAAAGTTATGAAACATACAGCAATACCGCCGGCTGGGAGCACAATTACGAGTCGTTATATTTAGAGTTGCTAACTGCTTAGAATCAAGTAATAAGTAACAAGTAATAGTGAATAGTTTTCAAAACAAATTCATTTTCAAATTACTTATAAATCAAAATTTTACTCATACATAAAATTTTTGAACAATGCCACAACCGCCGCATGGAAACTCACGTGAAAGTAAGAAAGAACACCACCTTTACGAAATTTTCGACAAAAAGGAGGAGACAACTTACAAATATGGCATAAGCGGGCAACCGCTCAACGAAGACGGCTCCTCGCCGCGTGCCAACGAACAAGTTTCCCTATTCAATCGTGTGGTAGGTTGGTTTCGGTTTATAGCTACGGTGCTCATTACCGGAATAGAAGGCAGAGAAGAAGCGGAAAAACTGGAACAGAAAAAAATTGACGAATATACCTCCCAAAACGGAAAAGCCCCCAGAGGAAATCCTTAGGAATTTCATCATTAAGTAAATCATCAAATTATTGATTGTCATGGGGTTGTACGGCTTCATGTTACAATTTTTTTTTCATTATTTTTGCGAAAGTGAAAAATTAAATTTGCTTTAATGCGGTACTCCCCATTGACAGGACAGATAATGAGAAAAAATAAAACCGGCTTAATCAACAAATTCACAATATACTAACCTAACAATATGTAAACTAACACTATCTATATTATGGAAACAAATGCGTTAAAAATAGCAGATTTTGTAAAAACCAGCAAACGAATAATTTGCGTGAAGGAAAACGATAGTTTGCAGAAAGCCGTTACCCTTATGATGACGTACAACTACTCTCAATTGCCGGTGATTTCAAAATCGGCACAAAGTTTTGATTTATACCCCAAAAAAGATGATGTAGTAGGTTTTATCAGTTGGAAAACTATTGGGCAAACTTTAACTTTAACGCCGGAAATTAATCTTGTTGAACAATGTATGCGCGATAATTTTCAAAAGGTGAAAAGTTCCGCTAAGTTGGTTGATGTTACGGAATTGATTTTTGAACATGATTTTGTTTTTGTGCAAAACGAATACAATCAGATATATAACGTGTTTACCAAGGAAGCGATGGGAAAAATTTATTACAAGAAGGGGCGACAATACATTCTTTTGGAGCAAATTGAACGCGATATCAGAACCATTTTGGCTCGCCTCGACTTGAAGAAAGCCGCCTTGAACTGCAAATTGAATTGCGATATGGATAATTTGGAACTTACAGATCTTTCCTTTGGCGATTACGACCGCTTGCTTGCAAATAAAGATAATTGGGGAGAATTGAAATTGAATATTGATAGAGCAATTTTTTTATCGAAACTTTCTGAAATTCGGATAATTAGAAATAAAATTATGCACTTTCGTGAACATAATCTTTCGGAGGAGGAGCAAAAAAACCTTGAAAATATGAGCAGTTTTTTTCGGAATTTACTAAAATCGTTCAAACCGAAAATTATAAAAAAAGAAGAACGAAGTAGTTCGGTATAAGTTCTAACCTGAATAATTCATTAAAAAGCAATTTAGTTGCGAAATAAATATAGAAAAATTTGGCAATGCAAATGAATGTAAGGGCGTCTCGCCCGTAATAACTGACTTTTTTGTGCCTACAAAGAAACGGGCGGGATGCCCTTGTTTTTTTTTTGAGCTACTGAAATATGGTGCTATTTTAGCATTATTCATTAAATAATGCTAAATTGTCACAAATTTATGAATAATTCATGATAAAATTATAATTACTTCATTCTTAAATAATTTTAAAATACAACTTTATTTAATTTAAAAACCTTATTTTTATTTTTTAACCTTAGTAACAGTATAAACCCCCACACTATTCAAACCTTATTCCCTTATTTTCAGATATTTAATACGAGGGAATAAGGTTAAAAAAAAACGGGTGCTTTTTCCTTGTTACTAAGGTTAAAAAAATAAGGTTTTTTAAAAACAAAATTGTAAAGTATAAATGAAAGATGCCAAAATTTGCAATATTTTGTATATTTGAGGAATTAAAAAAAATGAAAAATTTGCGTCATTGTATTTGTAACATACATCTAATCAATTGTAAACAAAATTCCTAATTTATTTAAATAAAAATTGTAATTCAAAATTCAAATTCATGCTTTCAAATTATCTTAAAATTGCTTTCCGAAATTTGTGGAACAATAAGCTTTTTGTGATTATCAACCTGATAAGCATGGCTTTTGCAATGGATATTTGTTTTTTGGCGTATCTGAATTATCGCTACAATACAAATTTTAATAAAGTACACAAAAATTACGAAAATATTTATAAAATTGAAGGTAATTTGCTCGACTCCGCACAATATAAAAATGGTAGTTTAACTGCCTATTCCTTAGCCGATTCTATTCAAAAGAAATTCCCCGAAGTTCCTGTTTCCCACCTTTTTTATACCTACCATTTTGTTCGTACCGATTCGATGGATAACAAGTGTATTTCAGTATATTCCGATAAAAATTTGTTTCATATTTTTTCTTTCCCGTTTTTGTACGGAAATTATTCCGCCGACAGCAATATGGTTTTTTTATCGTACAATTTTGCAAAAAACAATTACGGGGAAACAAATCCGGTTGGGAAAACAATAAAAATTTACAATGGCAACGATATTTATGAATTGAAAATTGGCGGAGTAATTGATGATATGCCGAAAAACCAAAGTCTTATTTTCGATATTGTGTTGAATTACCGGAAAGTGTTTGATATTTACAAATATAAACACCCCGACTGGGCAAACAACGACGACGCCCTTTTTGTGCATACCGAAAGCAAAACGAAAATTAAATTGATAGAAAATTATTGCAACCTTCTATTAACCACGCACAACACGCTTAACGGCAGCCTTCAATATATCGGTTTTGAAGCCGTTCCGTTTGAAAATATTTGTAAAGAGGAATTTTATGCGCTCGAATCGAAATTGAGCGGCGTTACTACCGGACAAGTTGCGCGAACCATGTTTTCCAGTTTTTTGGTGCTTCTGCTTGCCGGTTTCAATTTTATAAATACCTCCATAGCCCTTGCTGCCAAGCGTTTAAAGGAAATTGGTATTCGTAAAGTGGTAGGGGCGCACCGCCGCGCAATCATAACGCAGTTTATGCTCGAAAATTTAATTCTTATCCTTTTTTCTGCTCTTATAGCATTGTTTATGTGTGAGTTGTTTGTTTCGGCTTACAACAAATTGTACTCTTACGTTTGGCTCGAATTTTCGCTGATAGATGTTAATTTTTGGTTTTTCCTTTTCGCTTTAATTTTTGCCATCAATTTTGCTGCCGGCGGCTATCCGGCTTTTTTCATTAGCAAATATTTGCCTGTCAATTTGTTCAAAGGCAAGGTTAAGTTGGGAAGCAACAATCTGTTAGTTAAAGGGTTAATAGCCACACAATTTGCTATTACTACGTATTTGTTATTCGCTTTTGTGTATTTTTCGTTGAACGAAACGTTTCAAAAAAAAATGGATCGAGGCTATGACTATGATAACTTGATATATATGTGGCTTTATGAAAATGATTATGAAAAATATGAAACAATAATTCACAATACCGAAAATATTGTTGCTTATTCCGGCTCGGGCACACATATTGGAGTCTATTTTATTGATAATAAGGTTAATGTTAGCGATTCTATTTACGATACCGGAATTATGAACGTTGGCGAAAATTATCTCGCAACAATTAATGTTTCTTTTTTGGAAGGCAGAAATTTCAACTCTTTGAGCGACACTGCCAATAAAGTGATTGTTAATAAAGCTTTCTTAGACTCTGTAAATTGGCAAAGTGCTGTGGGAAAAACCATTACACAAAACAACCAACAATATGAAATTATTGGTGTGGTAAATAATTTTCACGAGAAAAATTTGGTTAGCAAAAATATTATTCGTCCGGTAATCATAAAACTTATTCCAAAAAAAGAATACCTTTTTCTGGTAATTCGCGCCAAAGACGGCATGGTTAATGAAGTGAATAATGCTCTAAAAATGAGGTGGGAAGAAAATAATACTACCGGAATTTACAGAGGAATGATTCAAGGTGAAAATCTGCTTTTTGAATATTATGTGAATGTTATTTTGAAAAAAATAAATCTTTTGCTTGCCATTATTGCAATACTTATTTCATCGTTAGGGCTTTATACACAAGTTTCTTTACTTATTTTGAAAAAAGCAAAAGAAATAGGAATAAGAAAAACTTTTGGCGCATTTCCTTTCGACTTGATGAAATTTCTTGGAAAAGAATTTCTTATTCTATTGCTAATAGGTTATGTACCAAGCATAATTGGTAGTTATTTTCTTTTAAATCATTTTTTGGACACAATTTTTGAATTTCATATAAAATTTCATCTCTTCAGCGTTGTTTTTCCGCTACTCATAATTTTTGGGGTTTACATTTTTGCTATTGGTTTGCAAATTGCAAAAGCCGCACAAACAAGCCCTTCTGAGTATTTAAGAGATGAATAATTCTCCGTTTATTGGCGTCTCCTTTCAAGAAGTGAAAGTTCGGCATGTAACCAAAATTCTAAGGAACGATTTTCGGGGTAACCCGCTGCTTCCCATAATTTATATGCTTCTTTTTCAACTTCTTCTGCTTTGGGGCGGTCATCTAAATAATGTTCACATGTTGAAGTTTCAACGTTGAAGGGTTCTTTCCCAAAAAAATCTTGGCGACCGTAAATTGCGCCGGTAAATCGTAAACAATTGGCTTTCAAAGTACAAACCTGAGCCGGACACATTATTATATCGTATGGCATAATTTTTTTTTTTAGAAAGGTGGAAGTTTTAATTTCGTTTTATTTTACATATAATCAAACAGATACATTAATTTTTTCACATACACAGATATAAAAAAATGAATTATTATTGAAAAGTGAAAAAATAACGTTACTTTTATACTTTATTGAAAAGTTGGATTTTGTAGCAATAAGTATGACATTTTTTGAAAATGAAGGGTTAAAACCCTGATAAATAATCTATTGTTTGTCCACGAATTACACTAATTTCACGAAAAAAAATTAGTGTAATTCGTGAAATTAGTGGACAAAAAAAGACTTTATAAACAGACACTAATTAAATGAAATTGGTAATATTCTTGTCATACATATTGTTATCTGTAATTTATTTATTTATTTATTAAAAACAGGAAATCATGGCTAAATCGCAAGATGCTAAAAAAAATGTAAAAAAAGAACCTACTAAAACTGCCAAAGAAAAAAAAGAAGCTAAAAGAGCGAAAAAAAGTAAACGCGACTAATCAAAAACATCTTCGGCAGAAGGTAAGTAAATTTGGAAATGTAAATTAGCAATTATGAATTTGTTTGCTTTTATCTAATTTATTTTTCACATTTTATTAAGGAAACAAATTATGTTTCAGGGTTTTACAATTTTGAATATTGTTTTCGGTTTATTTGCAACGTAGCTGTGAAATCTTTGTGGTAAAAAAATATATTTTGAAAAACAAAATTATTTTTCTTTCTTCAACGATACCATTACTGCGTTGCTTTCTTTTTTTGTAAAATCTTCTCTTTTACCTCGAAAAAACCTCGCTTTTTTGGCATTTTTCATTTCTACTTCGCAATTTTGTTTTTAAAAAACCTTTTTTTTTGAATTTTTGACTTACTATATAACTAACTTTCATTTTCCTGAAAATTAGTTATATAGTAGTTAAAAATATTGAAGCACATAATTTTTTTTCTATTGTGCCTATTTTTTTTCTATGTTTCTATGTGTTTAATGTCTTGATAAACAGAGATTTAAAACACATAGATACATAGATTTACATAGACACATAGACTCTTTGCGGCATCTTTCATAAATGTAAAAAAGTTGTTGACATTTTTTTAATTTTTTTAACCCTTATTTTCTGCTATTTAATAAGTCTTCATAATTTTGAAAATTAAATTTCGCTCTAAATTACATATTTTCAAGAAAATGGTAATTAGTTATTTAGTAGGTTAAAAAATAAAAAGCGTTAACAACTTACAATATGTATTACAAAAAAGGGCTAAAGCCCTAAATTTCAATAATTTATTTTAACCCCCGACCTAAAGGTCGGGGCAATTGAAAATCAATTAATTAAATAAAATTAAAAATATTTTTGTCATACATATTAAACTTTTTAACTTTAATGAAAGATGTTGAATATTTCATTAATTTTCAAAAAAAACAAAGAAAAATTAAGACGTAGCTTTCGGAACGAGCGAGAAACGTATTGTAAAACCAATTTTGGTATTCGCTGTCGGGAAAGCAGTTTGAACTACCGGTTTGTTCACATCACGGTCTATAAAGAAACGAACATCAAATTGTTCGCTAATTTTGTAGTCGGCGTAGAAGCCGAACGTATATTTTGTGAAACCGGCAGAAGCTTGGTCTAAATCTTCAATTAATTTGTGAAGAACCTGCAACGAGCGTTCAATTCTAAAATCGGCGCGGAAGTCAATATCGCTTTTAAATTGGCGACCGGCAACTTCAAAAGGAAATTCTTTAATTTTGTAACCCAGCCCCAAAGTAATCATTTGGCTTGTAGCTTCTGCCAATTGGTTGTTGTTGAAACTCATTTGCATATCGCGTTTTCTGCCGTATTCAACTTTTGCGTTAATGCTGTTTTTCATCACCACATCAACACCAACAAGAGGCGCAAACTGCTCACTAATGGTAATACCTGCAATTTCTTCACGAGGGATAAACGAGTTCAATTCGTTTGTTACCCAGCTATAACCGGTAACTTCGGCATTCGTAAAGTCGAACATCGGGTTGTTTTGGTAGCTTGAGTAAGGTTTACAGAGTTGAAAATTTCTTTCAACATTTCAATTTTTCCCAAACCATCGTAAGTTATTCTCCAGTTGGGGAAAGGAATTTTTGGGAAAGGAGAAAGCCCAATGTCGCCGGCAGATTTACCGGAATATGCGGCAAGGAAAGCCGGTAGCAGAACTTCCTGAGCGTAAAGCGGATAGCCGTAATGCCCACCGGCATCAATGGCGTTTCCTTCCGCATCTACGTTGGGTTGGTTTCTATCGTAAGTAACACCTACTTGATATGCAGAACTTTCTCTTTCCATTGCCAAACGTTGAGCAATAATCACTCTATTTTCTTTAAACAATTCAAAAGCTTCGGAACGATACGTACCTTCTTCAATTTTCCAGAAAGAAGTTTTAATGAAATTGTAGCTTATTCTGAAATTTCCGTTTATAGAAGTATTATTTACGGTAAACATGTTTTGGTCAATATCGTAAAGATAATATTCGCTGTTGTTTTCGGTAATATTTCTGTTTGCGGAAACATCAATTTTGAAACCTTTAATAGGTTCCAAAGTTGCTCTAACGTCAAAGTTTTCGGTATGGTTCATTAAAGAAGGAGTGTTCATTAACTCATTATCGGAAAGCCACGCATTTTCGGTAGCTGTTCGGTAGCCGAATTCTTCATCTTGAAAACCGGCAATAAACGGAAATCCGGGAGCAAACATACTACCAATTTGCGACAAGCCGAGTACTCTTGTTTCATTCATGTAACCCGGCAGAATGGTTCCGTTGTTTTCGGTGTAGTTTACTGATACGTTTCTCAAACCGAGCAACATAGCGGTAAAATATTTTCCACCTACAACAATAGGATTTTCAGTTTTTGGTTTTTTTCCTGTAACTCTAACAGTAGCATTACGATAGGCGGTATCGGCGGTAAACGAAATTCTATCTTTGTTCACAACCGTAACGGCTAAGTCCACAGGATTTGCTTGTTCGTCAGTAATTTGCATTACTACGTCTTGTTCAGTTCCAAGGTTGTGATTGATAATGTTTTCACCGGCTTTAATTGTAATTATTTTTTCGTACATCACATCTTCCATAACAACAGGCGGTTTTTTGTTATCGCCTATGGTATAGTTCGTTGCAATATCTTTTAGCGGTTTTACACGAGTAATGAGTGCTTGAAAATTGAATTGCAAAGAAGCATTTTTTTGATTGGAATTGGTAATGGTATGCCCCAGCGGAAATTCACGCGAATTGTTCATCATACCGCGCTGCCACGTAAAATCGCCGGCATATTTTGCTGTGGAATTTACCCAGAACAAGCCGGGTAACTTGTTGATAGGTACGTTGTAGTTAAATTCAAAATGGTGGTCGTACAATGTATTTTCGCCAAAATCGAAAAAGCTGGTCATCACCGAGTCGCGGCGTTGTTGGTAGTCGTCAGCGTCTTTGTCAATTTTTCCGTCAGGTTCGTAAATCAGAGCGGCATTGTTTGCCATGAAGTCGAATTTCAACGATTTGGCAAGATTGTATTTTACAATATATTCTCTGTTCCACGAAAATTCTTTTAAATATTCGGGAGCAATAATATTTGTAGGGTTGTTTACATCACGAATTTGTACTTCCTGATAGCGTTTGTTGAGGTCGGTACGAACGGAAATAACCGCCGGCGCATAAAAGAAATTAAATTCTTTAATGAACTTTAACGCATTGGGTTTTAAGAACTTCACTTTTGCAAATGGCGTAATATTTTTTGGGCGATTGTTGAAGATATACTGAATACTACCCTGATTGACACGCAAAAGGTTGTTTACGGTTGTAATATCGGTATGATACTCCTCGCGGAAACCATAAGAGAGCGTTAAATTTGCCGGACTATAAAACGGGCGAACCGTTGTAGCACCACCACCCGGAGCCACGCCGCCACCCGGGCGAGTTTCCGGCTCTTTTCCGCTGGGGTTCGTAATTTTTACGTTTGTGAGGTTAATATTTTTTCGCATGGTGTAATCTTGTGAAGCTCTGCGAATAGAATCTCTTTCAGAAACGGAAATTTCAGGGTTGTTCAACGTTACATCAAGTGGTATATCAGGGTCAAGCGGATTGTATTTCGGATTAATGAAAGTTTCGGAATAGCTCATGTAGAGCGGCATTTGCACGCCAAAACGTTGCGGGAAAAATTTGCCCATGTTTACCAAAGCAGAAATGTCGTATAAATTTGTATTCACATTAGAACGTTCATTAACACGATTTTCAATGCTTCCAAAGCCGGCTGTAAGTACGCTTCCTGTCATATTAACGGTTGCAAAATCGGCAATATCAACACGAATGTTTGCATTTGCTGCCCAGCCGCCATCATCGTTAAAGTCTGTGAGCCTTAACTCGTTGAACCAAAGTTCACCGGATTTTGGAGTGCCGCCGTTGTTTTTCGGATTGTAAACGCCCAACATAATGGTACGCACCTCACTAAGATTCGGATTTCCCACAATCACCACTTTGTTATCGCCATCGGGCATAGAATATGGTTTTGTTAAATCAACGGTAGAATTAGCCATTCTCATCTCATCGTTTCTATTTTGTTTCAAGAGAAGGAAAATGTCTGTTTCAATATCAAATCGGTTTTCTTCGGGCCACACTTTTAGTCGGTCTTCTTCCAAATTATCGGCATAAACGCCGTGGTCGGTAAGAGTTAGCGGCACTTGATATTCGTAGTAGTTGTCGGTGTAGTCAGTCCCAATTCTAATAAATGCTACTAACTCGCCGCTTTGAAGATTTGTAAGGTCTTCAATAAATTTTTCGGCGTGCACAAACATTTCCAGTTTTCCGTATTGGCGCATATCTATGTTCACGTTTTTGTATGAAGCTCTTCCGGTACCATCTTGAAGGTTTGTAACTTTAAACACCATTGCTTGTTCGTTCAATTTACGTTGTTGCGGTTGCATAGGGTCA
>JFJP01041941.1_pt1 | contig 10205 bp, 6 predicted proteins | sample 431651 | NCBI WGS metagenome assembly JFJP01 (sample SAMN02602958, study PRJNA72255) | Microbial mat metagenome, whole genome shotgun sequencing project. | biome: fresh water; feature: sink hole; material: water; isolation source: purple microbial (photo- and chemosynthetic) mats found in... | reverse complement strand
AGTGAATTACTGTCTTTTATTCAAGATACCACAATTTTCAAAAAATATAAGACATACCAAAAAGATTTAATAAAAATTGAAGGTGAAATTGTCCGATTAGAATCGCAATTTAGTGCTATTGATATTATAAGAAAAAAAGAAACTGAAATTAAAAGTAAAACACAAGAAGTTAAAAATTTAATTGAAGATATAAAAAGTCAAATAGACAATAGTTTAAATAATAAAACTTATACATCAATAAGAAAAATATTTCGAGAACTTGTAACAAAAATTTTGTCAAAACCTGCAATAATTTCATTAAAAATTAATTCCAAAGACAATATCGAATTTAAGTGCGATGTTCAGGATTTAATCAAGGATACTGCAACTGCCGAAGATGAAGGTGCTACATTTAAAAAATTATTGTGTGCAGCGTTTGATTTAGCAATTTTAATACAATACAGTAAACAATCATATTTCAGATTTGTCTATCATGATGATATATTTTCTAATTTATCAAATAAACTGAAAAATAATTATTTAGACATTGTTAAAGGCATTTGTATAGATTATGATATTCAGTATATTTTCACTATAATAAAAGATGATTTGCCACGCAATGAAATTGATATGCCGATTGATTTTGCCGATAATGAAAAAATCTTAGTATTGCATGATAAGGACAATACTGGCAAATTGTTTGGATTTGAATTTTGAAACAAAGTGAAAATATACAGGCAGATAACATACAACTGACCTACCTTTTTTTGGATAGGCACTGCACAACACAAGCCAAAATAAAGTAAACCGTGCGGTTGCTTCTTTTAAAAAGATCAGTTTTTACTAAAAAAATACGTTGTAATTTATTCAAAATAAATCTTTTAAATCATTTTTTTTGAAATATTTCTTTTGAATAAAAAAATAAAAAATAAATAAAACTTTGGAATTATTCATTTTTTTTAAATGAATGGTAGCATAAAAACAATTAAAGGTTTGAAAAAGAAATGCGTTTAAAACACTATTTAACTGTTGTCTTACTTATACTTCTTGGTTTTGAGGTTAATTCCCAAGTGGTATTGGATTATGCCAACCCCCGAACTTATGTGTTGGGTGGCGTTACCGTAAGTGGAATTAAATACCTTGATGAAGCTATTCTCATACAACTTTCAGGCTTGAAAGTTGGGGACGAGATTAGCGTACCCGGACAAGAAATTTCTGATGCCCTCCAAAAACTTTGGCGACATGGGCTGTTTGGTGATGTGAAAATTTCAGCTACTAAAATTGAAGGAAATAATATTTTCCTTGATATTTATTTGTTGGAACGTCCACGTTTATTGTCGTTTAACCTACATGGTATCAAAAAGGCGGAGATGGAAGCCGTGGAAGAATTGATTAATTTGAGAAGAGGTGGGCAAATAACCGATAATCTTCTGAACCAAACAGTTCATAAAATTAAAGAGCATTACTATGCCAAAGGTTTCTATAATATTGATATTGACATAGTTCAGAAAGACGATTCCCTCATGCAGAACACTGCTGTGCTGGATATTTATATTGAAAAAGGGAAAAAAGTTCGTGTTAAAGAACTTAATATTCAAGGGAATACGGTTTTTCCGTATGGTAAACTAAACCGTATTATGAAAAAAACTCATGCAAAAATTATTCGAAATGTTTTCCGGTCAAAGAAATTTGTGGAAGACGACTATGTTACGGATAAAAAAGCCGTTATTGCGAAGTATCAAACATTGGGCTACAGAGATGCTTTTATTGAAAAAGATAGCGTTTACTTTAATGCCGGTAACGAAACTGTTAATATTGATTTAGTTATTAATGAAGGGAAACAATACTATTTCAGAAATATTACTTGGGTGGGCAACACAAAATACTCTGCCGCCGAACTCAACAAAGTACTGAAAATCTCGCGCGGTGATGTGTATAACCAAGAGTTGTTGGATAAACGATTGGTGTATGATATGGACGCTGTAGGCAACCTTTACCTTGACGATGGATACTTGTTTTACAATTGTACACCTGTTGAATTAAATATTGAAGGGGACTCTATTGATTTGGAGATGCGTATTTACGAAGGACAACAAGCTACTATCAATAGGGTGATACTTTCGGGAAATACCCGAACGAATGAACATGTTGCAAGACGTGAGCTGTATTCAAGACCGGGGGAGTTGTTCAGTAAAACTGCTATTCAACGTTCCATACGCGAATTGGCGCAGTTAGGGCACTTTGATGCGGAATCGATGGATGTAGTGCCTTACCCGAACCCGGACAATGGTACTGTTGATGTTGAATATATTTTAACTGAACGACCGAATGACCAAATTGAAGTCTCCGGTGGTTGGGGAGGAGGTATGCTTGTTGGGACTGTTGGTTTACGATTCAACAACTTCGCAATAAGTAGGGTGCTCGATAAAGATGCGTGGAAGCCTGTACCAACAGGGGACGGTCAGCAGTTTAGTATTCGAGTACAATCGAACGGGAAACGTTACCAAACATACAATTTCTCTTTTGTAGAACCATGGCTTGGCGGAAAGAAGCCAAATTCGCTCACTGTGTCGGCATATCATTCGCGCATGTCGAATAATGTACCGGAAACGCCGCAATTTATTGATAAACACTACCATTTATATATTACCGGTGCTGCCGTAGGGTTAGGAAAACGCTTGAAATGGCCTGATGATTATTTTTCTTTGTATTCTGAATTAAGTTTTCAAAATTACAACAACGTAAATTACCCGCGTTTGGGTGTGTACGATGAAGACGGTAAGTTGGTTACTTTGAAGAATTCAAGAAATTTAGGACTCAACTTCGTTTTTGCACGAAATTCTATTGACTTTCCATTATATCCGCGCAGAGGTTCTTCTTTCTCTTTGGGCTTACAGGTAACTCCTCCCTATTCTTTAATTAGTGGAAAGGATTATGCTGACATGGACATACAAGAGAAGTTTGAATGGTTGGAATATCATAAGTGGACATTTAAAGCCGAGTGGTACAACTCCATTATTGATAAACTTGTGCTCTTTTCTCGGTTCCAGATGGGTTATGTTGGACATTTTAATGATGACATAGGAGCTCCACCATATCAGGGGTACGACATGGGCGGCGATGCAATATCGTATAACATGTACGGTTCGGAAATTATTCCCCTTCGTGGTTACAAGAGTCAAGCGATAACACCTACACAAAGTGCAAATATGTACAACAAGTTCACTTTTGAGTTGCGTTATCCTATTGTTATGAACGAAACAACTACGGTTTATGCTTTAGCTTTTGCTGAAGGGGGAAATGCGTGGAAGGATTTTCAAAATTATACTCCCTTTCAAATGTATCGTTCTGCCGGAGTTGGGCTTCGTATCTTCTTGCCTATGTTGGGGTTAATGGGGATAGATTGGGGCTATGGTTTTGATCCTACCAGCGGCTCAACCGACGAATATGGTGGACAGTTCCACTTTATTTTGGGGCAACAGTTTTAATGATGCGTAATTTCATTCTTAATTTTATAAGTTTTAATATTTAACACACGATTTTATGAAAAGAATATTTTTAACATTTGCTATTGTTGTAATGGCGATTTCGTTTTCCGCTGCTCAAAAGTTTGCTTATGTAAACACTGATTATATTTTAGAAAAAATTCCGGAATATAGTGCTGCAAAAGCCCAATTAGACGCACTTTCAGAACAGTGGCAAAAAGAAGTGGAACAAGGTTATGTTGAAATTGAGGAATTATACAAACGCTATCAAGCTGATAGAGTACTTCTTACTGAAGATATGAGAAGAAAACGCGAAGATGAAATTATTCAAAAAGAACAAGGCGTGAAAGAACTTCAAAATAAATATTTCGGACAAGAAGGCGATTTGTATAAAAAACGTCAAGAATTAATTAAACCTATTCAAGATAAAGTGTTTAATGCAATTCGTGAGTATGCTGAAATTGGAAAATATGCCATGATTTTGGACGCTGCCGGTAATGCAAATATGCTTTACGCTGACCCTGCTTTCGATAAAAGTGATGATATTCTTAAAAAACTTGGAGTGCAATAAAAACTTTGTTCACCATACAAGTTTTATTGTTTTTTTCTGATTACCAAATAAATATTAACTAAATATTTATTTTTTGCTGAAAAACTACCAAATTCTTATGAAAAATAGAATTTGGTAGTTATTTTTTGTTAAGCTGAATATTTTCCATTTTTTATTGTGTTGAATAACAAGAATATACATTCCTACAAATTGGATTTTTTATTTAAAGAAAAAAATTGGCACAATTATACTTTTTTTGAAAATATTGCTTTTGATTTACTATCTTTGCAAAAAATAAATAAATTTTTAAACTCATGAAAAATATTCTTAAAATTTTTGTATTCATACTATTAGTAAGTTCTGCTTTAACTGTTGATGCTCAAAGTAAATTAAAAGTTGGTCATATTAACTCTCAAGAGTTACTAATGGCTATGCCTGAGCGAGATACTATTTACCAAAAACTTCAAACTGAAGTTACTGCCATGGAAAATCAAATGGCTGCCATGTCTCAAGAATATCAGACAAAACTCACGGAGTATATGGAAAATATGAATACTTATACTGATTTTGTCCGTCAAGATAAGGAAGAAGAACTTGGTACTTTGCAACAACGTATTGAAACTTTCCGTACCAACGCTCAAACCAGAATAAGCGAATTGGAAATGGAACTTTCAGAACCGATGCTTGCACGTGCTGATGAAGCTATTCAGGCTGTTGCAAAAGAAAATGGCTTTTCGTATATCTTAGATCTTAGTAGCGGTGCAGTTTTATTTTTTGCCGATGATACAGAAGATATTATGCCTTTGGTGAAAACTAAATTAGGTATTCTATAATTTTTTCTGCTTCAATTTTTTTTACCTACAATAAAACCTTCAGATTTTTTTTCTGAAGGTTTTATTTTTTTATTTCTTTTTTCACATGAGCAACAATATTTTTTTCGCTAATGCTAAAATTAATTTGGGGCTGAATATTATCAACAAACGCCCCGATGGTTTTCATAATATTGAAACCATTTTTTATCCTATTCAATTAGTTGATATATTGGAATATATGCCAATTTCACTTTCCAATACTTTCACTTATACCGAAAGTGGAATTAAAACCGATTGTTCGCAGGACAACAATTTGTGTATTCGGGCTTATCGGCTTGCGCAACAAACAATTAAACTGCCGAGTTTAAAATTTCATTTGCACAAACAAATTCCCGTAGGTGCCGGTTTGGGGGGCGGCTCGTCTGATGCTGCAAATTTTTTCAAACAGTTGATAATGAATTTTTCCGAAATATATTCTGACGATTTTGCTGCTTCACAAGTAAAAAAACTCGGTAGCGACTGTGCTTTTTTTATTCACAACACACCACTTTTTGCATTCGAAAAAGGTGATGTTTTTGAGGAAATTTCTCTTTCTTTAAAAAATTATTGCCTTGTTTTGGTATATCCCAATCTGCATGTTAATACAAGTAGTGCCTATAAATTTGTTACGCCAAGTGTTCCGAAATATAATTTGAAAGAGATAATTTCTAAACCAATTCAAGAATGGAAAAATCTTCTTACCAATGATTTTGAACTGAGTGTGTTTCAGCAGTTTCCGGAAATAAAAGCTGTAAAAGAAACCCTTTACAACAAGGGAGCTTTGTTCGCTTCCATGTCGGGGAGCGGAAGTTCTGTTTATGGAATTTTTGAGAAAGAAACCAATGCAAATACGTGGTTTCCTGAAAATTACTTTGTTTGGCAGGAAACAATGAAATAGAAAAAGAACTTTTCAAAAAAAAGTGAAAAGAAAAAAATCCATATTTTGTTGATTTAAAGCAAAATATGGATTTTTCAATTTCAATTCCAAATATTTAATTTTATTAAATCTACTTCATCATCAAAAAACATTTCAGCAATTTTTTTAAAATAATCGGTATAATCTGAAACATAAAATTCGTGTGCAATGGTCGTTATTTCGGAGGTACACAACAAATTATTTTTGTTTAAAACCTCTTTCAGTTTTGCAGCAACCATTTGAGACGAATCGATAACAGTTAATTGAAAATCGAAAAATTTTCGTATTTGATTTTTTATGATAGGATAATGCGTACACCCCAAAATAAGTGCGTCAATAGATTTAAGCGAATCGTTTGATAAATAAGACCTTATAATGGCATTACTAATATCATCATAAATAAAACCCTCCTCAATCATAGGAACTAAAAGAGGTGTTGCTAAGGAAACTACTTCCATATTTGTGTCTTTTTCCTTAATTTTTATCGGGTACATTTCGCTTCTTATCGTCCCTTTTGTTCCGATAATTCCCACCTTTGCAAATTTTTTTTTCATCGTAACCATTTCTACAGCAGGCTCTATAACGTTTATTACTTCCACCTCAGGAGCATTTTTCTTTAAAAAATCTTTTACAGTAATAAAAGCATGGGCTGACGCTGTATTACAAGCTATTACAATAGTTTTGCAATTTTTTTGCAGCAAAAATTCTGTTATACCAATCGAATATTTGCGAATTGCATCACTCGACTTGTCGCCGTAGGGCAAGTGGGCGGTATCTCCGAAATAAATAATTTTTTCTGACGGTAGTAAATTTCGTATAGCGTTTGCAACTGTCAATCCGCCTACTCCCGAATCAAAAACGCCAATAGGTTGTTCTTTCGATAGAAACATTTTCTAAATAAAAAGTAAATTTGTATGTAATCTGAACCTTATTTTAACTGACATTTTTCTTGTGATTGTTTGAAAATCAATTGCCCTGACCTTTAGGTCGGGCGTTGTAATCAAAATGTTATTTGTCAGGGCTTTAGCCCTTTCATTTTCAGAAATGTCATAGATATTGAAACGTTATTAAAGTTCTTAGTTAATAACGTAATACTTCAGAAAAAATTTAAAGTGTTAATTAGTGTCTGTTTATAAAGTCTTTTTTGTCCACTAATTACACTAATTTTTTTTCGTGAAATTAGTGTAATTCGTGGACAAATCATTTTTTTTATTTGACTTTGTGGACAGACTCTAATTAATTTTTTTTCTATAAGGTATTGTAAAAGAGAATTTTGTGCCAACATTTGGCGTAGAATCAATATACATGTGCCCGCCCATAAGCTCCACCAGCCCTTTTGAAATGGCAAGCCCCAAACCGGAACCGCCGTATTCTCGTGAAATTGAATAATCGGCTTGTGAGAAACGTAGAAAAATTTTTTCTTGTTTTGAAGGAGAAATTCCTATACCGGTATCACTCACGTAAATTTCTACTGAATTTGCATTAACAAGCTTATAACCAAATACAACGCTACCTTTGTGAGTAAATTTGAATGCGTTATCAATTAAATTTTCTAATATTTGGTAAAGTCTTTCTTTATCCAATACAATTTCGTTTTGTACGCCTACCAAGTCATATTCAACAATAAATTCAATATGCCCTTTTTTATTCTTAATACGTTGTCGTTCAAAATAATGGTAAAGCTCATCCATTAACTTTTGCAAATTAAACGATTGTTCTAAAAGGTTAATTTCAGCAGCTTCAATTTTGGCAACGTCAAGTATATCGTTCAGTAGTTCAAGTAATTGGTGAATATTTCGTTGAATAACAATAAAAAAAGATTCTCTTTTTTCATCTGAAAAAGTCGGCATTTTCATTAGTTCCGAAAAGCCCAAAATTGCATTTAGCGGAGTTCGTACTTCGTGTGAAATGTTGGCTAAAAATGCAGTTTTCAATTTATCCGATTCTTGCGCTTTGGCTTTTGCAATTTTTAATTCTTCATTTATTGCTTCCAATTCATTCTGTTTTTCAAGAATTTGTGTATTTTTTTCTTTCAAAAACTCTGCTTTTTGTCGCTTATCTTTGTAACGAAAATAAAAAAGGATACAAACTGCAAAAAGTAGAATTATTATTAATGAAAGCGAAAATAACCAACTTTTTTGTGTATTGTCAGCCAACTGTCTTATTTCCAATGTTTTTTGCTCCATACTCCATTTTGCTTGCATCTGCAAAAGGTCTTTGCTTCTGGCTTCCATTTCAATACTATCTAAGTAAGCAGTATATAATTTCATATAAATATATGCTTGGTTTGTATCGGAAAGTGCAGTGTAGGCATCAGCTAAAAATTTGTAAGCCTCTGATAATAAAGGTGGTGCTTTTAATTGATGTGCATTTTCTTTTGCTTCATTCAACAAGGTTAGTGCTTGTTGATATTCTTGCAATTTTATTTTAACATCTCCTAATTCAATTAAAGTATTTGTTATTTGATAGTTATCTTTTAACTCTTTAAACATGCCAAGAGCTTGTACGAGAAAGCTTTGTGCCTGATTGTACTTTTCTGTTTTTTTTGCAAGTTTTGCCATGTTCATCAAATTAATAGCTTCACCTTCAATATTATTAATGCTTTCATTAATTTCCATTGAGCCGTTGAAATAATTATTTGCGTTATCAAAATCGTTTTGAAGTAAATAATATTCCCCCATTTTATTGTAGGTGTTGGCTATCATTATTGTATCGTTCACTATTTCTGCAAGTTGAAGGGTGTTGTTGTAATATGCCACTGCTTCATGTTCAATTTGCATTTTTGAGTAAACATCTGCTATTAAGAGGTTTACCTGTGAGGCAATTCTGTAATTACTCGTAATTTCGGGTTGATTTAACGCCTGAAAAAGGTATGACAAAGAATTTTCGTAAGAACCAGAGTAATAGTATATTTCGCCCAAAAGGAAAATTATTTCGAGTTTTTTTTCTTCTGCGTTCAAGCTTTTTGCTAATGTTAATGCTTCCAAACAGTTAAGCAAGGCTTTTTCTAAATTACTGTTTTGAAATAATTTTGCATTTTTTATGTAAGCATCTAATTTTTCGCTCATTTGAAGCCCATCTACTCGTATTTCAAGGCTATCATGATCGTTGATGATGGTAGCAGACGATTGGGCTGGCATTAATAATGCTAAAAATAAAAGGAAAAACAACGGAAAATAATGTATTTCACTGGATTTCATAGGCTTGAAATAAAAAATAACGTTCCGATATTACATTACATTTCGCTTTTTTAAATTTATAATGTGTATAAATTCAACTGAATATTAATTGTTTAAATTCGTGGCAAATTACCTTTTTAAATGGAACTCATTAATTAGTGTCTGTTTATAAAGTCTTTTTTTGTCCACGAATTTCACGAATTACTCTAATTTTTTTTCGTGAAATTAGTGTAATTCGTGGACAAATCTTTTTTTTTATTTGACTTTGCGGACAGACTCTCATTAAAAAAAATTAAATCGAATCTTCGTAAGTGAAAACTTTTAAATGAAACATAAAAAAAAATTCTTATTAAAAATGAAAGCTTTATTTTTAATCACCTTATTGTTAGTAAATTATGATTGTATTATTGGGTAGGTAATTCCCAAAAATAATATTTGTAATTTAACAATTTTTTTTTAAATGAAATAATTTTAATTTTTTTTTAAATGAAATAATTTTCAGCCATTTTTAATAAAACTTTCTTTTGTTTTATGTTACTTTTTTTTTTGATAAATTTAAACTTTCAATTTTTTTTTTTTTGAATTACAGAGTGCGGTTTAAAAAGGTTAATTCTTGAAAAAAATAGTAACTCGTTGAATATTAATTGTTAAAATTAGTGGACAATGAAAGAATTTTTCAAAATCGGTTTTAATTTGAAGAAATATTGTGTAAAATGTTTTCTTTCAATGTTTTATCAATCAAAGTTTTCGTTTTTTCTTTGAATTTTTCATATTCCTGAGTGGTTTCAAAAGCGCGTTTGGGAATAATAAATGCCGATTCTGAATTGATATAGAGTAACATCAAATTTTTTGTTTCTACAATTTTCAAATCTTTTCGCCATTCTATAACTCCTTGATTTTTTTCGGTTACTACTATTAAACCTATATCATTCAATTCAATAATTCTTTTTCCGAGTAAAACGTCATTTTCTTTATTTTCAAGAAAAGCCTTGTTTTTTATTACAATTAATTTCTTAATGAAATATGGCATAAAAAAGATTGGCGAAATTCCTAAAAGACCGATTAAAATAAACATGATATATGGAAATTCCTCAAAATCAAAATTTTGAAATGGTGTAATTATCCATATTAAAATAAAAAAAAGGATTGTAGGAAAAAATTGCAAAATTAGTTTGTAAACTTTGCGCTTAGGTGTTTCTAATTGCTGGTAGAGGCTGTATTCAATTATATCCTCTTCTGTTTGGT
>JFJP01030689.1_pt1 | contig 10205 bp, 11 predicted proteins | sample 431651 | NCBI WGS metagenome assembly JFJP01 (sample SAMN02602958, study PRJNA72255) | Microbial mat metagenome, whole genome shotgun sequencing project. | biome: fresh water; feature: sink hole; material: water; isolation source: purple microbial (photo- and chemosynthetic) mats found in... | reverse complement strand
TTTGTGCTTCTGGCCAGTGTTCCATCACGTCATAAAAATCATTGACCAGTTTCCGAATACCGACTTCACCGCCAGCCGCCTGATACGATGCGTCGCCCACCCCATATTGAGGTTTGTCTGTGATTTTAGCGGTAACTTCCACGTTATTGGCTCCTCAAGTCCAAGATTCCGCACACCTTACCCGGAATTTGCGTATAGAGCGACAAAGTGAGCACCGAGCAAGGCTAACCAGGTCTGGTGAGTGGGAATAAGCTCCAGTGGTTTCGATAATAGCGAAGAGCATTAAATACGCTTCATCCGGGGAATAGACTGCCTCAGCCCACCTTGAGAAATCGCACGTGTACATCACGCGGTGCGGCGCTGTAAGGCGCTGAAGTCGCAATCAGATCAGCGCCAGCAACCACATAATCAGCCGCATTATCCACCCGAACTCCGCCAGCGGCAGCCAATACCAGATGCAAATCCTCTGCTTCCAGGCGCTCCCGACACGCACGCAAGGCAGCAGGTGTGAACTTTTCCAGTTGCAACACACCCGCGCCGGCGCGTGCCCAAATCAGCGCCTCATTTTCCGAACCCACTTCTACTACGACCTTTTTCTCCGGCTGCCGGGTCTGCAAGCGGGCTATAGTGGCAATAGGCGGTTCGTCGAGAAACAGGCGATGTTCGGCAAAAATCAGCAGAGTTTCCGACAGGCCGAGCCGATGGACGATAGCACCGCCGGACTGGATCGCCTTGATCGACAGTGCTTTAGTACCCGGCGCATTCTTGCGGGTACAGGCAACCGGCACGGGAGCCGCCGCTGCTACCAAAGCGGCGGCTCCGCTGGCGATCCCGCTGGCCCATTCCACCAGGGTCTGTGCCGTTTTCCACGCCTGATGTAGCGCATCGGCTGAACCTTCCACAGTTAATAGCACTGTGCCGCTATCTACCGTGGCACCGGATGGCGTCACTAAATGGGCCACCGCTCCAGCCAGCATGAAGAGGCGCGCCGCTTCTTCAACGCCGCAGACGGTCATCGGGTCACGAGCACGGAATTCGAGTCGACCTGGTTGACCTGCTAAACCCAGCGATTCGGTGGTCAGATCACCGAAGGGAACATCCTCGGCCAGCAGGCGTTTCAGAGCTTCATCAGACAGGGCGCAGGGGTACATGGGAGGGGATTCCTGAAATAGGTTGCTGTTTTAATTACGCTAATAGCGCTACCGCCTTAATCTGTGCCCACATCGGCTGACCGGGTGCAATACCCAGATGATCCAGCGAGCGGCGGGTAATGCGGGCAATCAGCGGCGCACCACCCGCATCCAACCGGATCAGGACATGCGACGGCGTATCGGCATGAGCGATCTCGATGACCGTCACCGGCAGCAGATTGAGGATACTGGTTCCTTCAGCACGAGTGAGCGCCAGGCTGACATCCCGGGCATGGATGCGGAAGCGCAACCGGTACCCGATGGTTTCCTGCCGTCGCGTCACGAAGATGCTACCCCCGGCAAAATCCAGCCGGGTCAAATGGTAGTTTTCGTCGTGATCCGCGACCACCGCCTCGATGACCACGCCCGCGTCTTCGGTAAAGGTGGCCGGCAAATCCAGCCGTGCCAGCGTGTCCCGCAGACCACCCGCCGCGACGACGCGACCTTCCGCGAGGAGTACGACGTGATCCGCCAGTCGCGCCACTTCATCGGGTGAGTGACTGACGTAAAACACCGGAATTTCCAATTCGTCGTGCAGGCGTTCCAGATAGGGCAGGATTTCACGCTTGCGTTTCAAATCCAGCGCCGCTAACGGTTCGTCCATTAGCAACAATTCCGGGCTGGTCGCCAGTGCGCGGGCCATCGCTACTCGCTGGCGTTCCCCCCCGGACAGCCGGTCAGGCATCCGGTCAAGCAAGTGGCTGATACCTAATAATTCCACCGCATGATCCAGCGAGACCTTATGCCTGCCATTCACCCGCCGGCGTCCGTAATCCAGATTCTTCTGCACCGATAGATGCGGAAACAGGCTGGCTTCCTGGAAAACGTAGCCAATCGACCGCTGATAAGTCGGCAGAAAAACGCCGCGTTGACTGTCCTGCCAGACTTCACCTTTGAAATGCAGCAACCCGGTGTTATGCCATTCCAGTCCTGCCAGACAGCGCAACAGGGTGGTTTTACCCGAACCGGAATGTCCAAAGAGCGCAGTCACGCCACGACCGGGCAGGTTGAGATCGACGTCCAAGGTAAATCCCGGCCAGACGACTTGGAAGCGCGCCTGAATCCCTGCTGGCGTGCTCATTTCCACGAGGTTGCGCCTTTGCGGGAATACAGGGTCAGCAATACCAGAAAACTGAACAGCACCATCCCGCCCGCCAGCACATGCGCCTCGGCGTATTCCAGCGCTTCAACGTGATCGTAGATGGCCACTGATACCACACGGGTCTTTTCCGGGATATTGCCGCCGATCATTAGCACTACCCCAAATTCACCGACCGTGTGGGCAAAACCGAGAATCGCGGCAGTGATGAAACCGGGCTTGGCCAGCGGCAATACCACGGTGAAAAAGGCATCCCAAGGACCGGCGCGCAAAGTCGCTGCAACTTCCAGTGGTCGCTGGCCAATCGCCTCGAAAGCGTTTTGCACCGGCTGCACGACAAAAGGCAACGAATAAAACACCGAGGCGACCACCAGTCCCGGAAAGGTAAAGGGCAGCAATCCGATACCAAGCCACTGCGTGAAATGGCCGACCGGTCCGTAGGGACCCATCGCTACCAGTAGATAAAAGCCCAACACGGTCGGCGGCAGCACCAGCGGCAGCGCTACTAGCGCACCGACCACCCCTTTCCATTTCGAACGGGTATGCGCCAGCCACCAGGCGATGGGCGTGCCGACCACCATTAAAATCAGGGTCGTGAGACTGGCCAATTTGAAGGTGAGCCAGACTGCGCCCCAGTCGGCGTTGGAAAACGCAGACATGCGAATTTAAAGATCGTAACCAAAGGCTTGAATAATGGTGCGGGCTTTATCGCCCTTGAGGTAGTCGACCAGCGCAGCGGCAGCCAGGTTGTCCTTGGCGCGTTTGAGAAGCACTGCATCCTGGCGGATGGGCGTATGGCGATCCGCTGGAATCTTCCACACCGAGCCGTCGATCATTTTGCCGTCCTTGATGATCTGCGATAGGGCGAGAAAACCGAGTTCGGCATTGCCGCTGACCACGAACTGATAGGCTTGCGGGAGATTTTCACCCAGCACAAACCGGGGTTGCAGGGTTTCCAGAACGCCCATGCCGTTCATCACCTCAACCGCTGCTGCGCCATAAGGAGCCAGTTTCGGGTTGGCCAAAGCCAGATGCTTGAAGTCACCTTTTTTCAACACGGCACCCTGATCATCCACGATGCCTGGCTTGGCTGACCACAGCACCAGCGTACCCATGGCATAAGTGAAACGACTGCCGGGGACGGTATCGCCTTCACGTTCCAGCTTGGCGGGGGTTTGGTCATCGGCGGCAAGGAAAACGTCAAAGGGTGCGCCGTTTTTGATCTGCGCGTAGAACTTGCCCGTTGAACCCGTCGATACCACGGCGCGATGTTCGGTGTCCTTCGCGAACTCGGCAGCAATGTTCTCCATGGGTGCAATAAAATTGGCAGCGACTGCCACTTGAACTTCAGCGGCCTGGATGATGAAGCTGGACATGGCGAACGTCAGGCCGACCAGCAGGGCAATAAAGCGTGATTTCATGAACGAATGTCTCCGAGTGAATACGTCAACCATTAACCGCGAGAATGACATGCGACGCCTTGATCAAAGCGCAGGCGCGTTGTCCCGGAGCAAAGCCCAACTCGTTCAACGCTTCCTTGGTGATGATCGCGGTCAATACTCGCCCGCCCGGCAGTTCCAATTTGACTTCGCTATTAACAGCACCGGGGATCGTTTCCCGGACGATGCCCCACAGTTGGTTACGGGCGCTGATCCGCAGATTCTCGTCCGGGGAGAGCAGCACGAAGCTCGACTTGATCAGCACCAGCGCCTCCTTGCCCAAAGCGAGACCGAGTTCCTCCGCAGCTTCGTTAGTGACGATGGCGAAGATCTCCAGCCCTTCGCCCAAATCTACCTTCACTTCACTGTTAATTGCCCCCTTTCCCAAATAACTGACCTGCCCGCGAAACTGATTTCTGGCGCTGGTTTTCATACTGATAGCCCTCAATAGGTTGTTAATCTGACCAAAGTTTTTCACACCCGCAGCTTCCATGAGTCGGTAGCCGACGATCACCTGTTTCCCGTAGTCAGTGAGATGGGTGCCGCCGCCGCCTTTACCGCCGGTCGCCCGCATTACCAGTGGCTGATCCGCCAGGTTATTCATTGCGTCCACTGCGTCCCAGGCGGTTTTGTAGCTCATCCCGATGCGCTTGGCGGCCTGAGCGATGGAACCGCACTCATCGATGCGCTCAAGCAGTGCAACACGTCCCACACCGAGATAACCCTGACCTTCCCGGTTCAGCCAAAGGTGACCTGATATTTCAAGTGGTTGGGTCATCAGCATTGCGAACATCCTCCTGTTCTCGCTATATTCTAAATTATATAACGATAAACCAACAAAATTGTCAATCATGAAGAATTCGGCATGACGCCCCCGGTAATAGGGGGTGTTCAACGTTCCTCTACCGCTTCCCCAAGCGCCGCCAGCGCCCCGTTCCCCATGGCGGCATACACCGGTTCGAGCGTCTCGAGCAACGACGCATCGCCGCGCCAGAAGGGGAACGTTCCCAGTCGTTGCAACAGGGCGGTGGATTTGGCGGGGGCAATCAGCGGTCCGGCCACGGTTTCGGGCAATAGTGACAAAGTCCAGAACGCCTGGGGTTCCTCGGGCAACGGCTCCGGTTCCGCCAGCGGCCAGCCGTCATCATCGCCTGCCGCTTCACCCAACTCTGCCAACAGGGCTTCCCGATCCATGCCGCGCAGCTTGAACATCAGAAACGGATCCCGATCAAATTCCTCGCCGATCAGATAATACACCGCCGCGATATGCTTGCAGGGATTCGCCCAGTCCGGGCAGGAGCAATCCGTTTCCAGGTCGCCATGCCGTTTGGGAAACAGCGACAGTCCCTCAGTCTCGAAAATCTCCTCAATATCGGTCGGCATTTCACCGGCCAGCAACTTGGCGCTGAAGCGTGCTTCCCCGGCCATGGCTGCCGTCAGTTTCCGCCATTCCGACGCCTTGAAGGGTGTCAACTGGATACTCACCTGGTAGGGTTGCCTCCGCGAACCCTGCACCCGCGCTTTGACCTCGCCGCGCACCACCTGGATATCCAGCACCTGCCCCTGCCGGGCGTAGCTTTTACCGCGCCCCAGTCGGGCACCGATGTTGAAGCCCTCCAGCACGGCAATCCAACGCTTGGCCCACCAGCGGCTGGCGAAGGCGCCGCGCTGACTTTGCGCCTTGATGCCGCCACTGACTGGAATGGGGCGGCTTGGGGGAAAATAATCGTAATAACCCATGGCTTATTAATCCTTTAATTCTAAAGCCGCTGATTGCGTTGTATATCCAACTGTAGCTGGATCCGATTCAAGGCGATCACTCAGCTTAAGCTTAAACTCGATATAAGCCGCTTCTTCAGGAGAAAGTTGGAGAAACTCTTTAACATCGCCAATCTTCCAACCTTTGTCGATCAGTCGCTTCTTTTTGCATTCATTCATCATAGTTCTGAAACCTCCGCTTGCAGATGTCAATCACCTTTTTCGGCGTTTTTGCAGTCTTCTTACTGAAAATTTCGCCGATAATCACGGCATCGACATCCAGCCGGTAAATAATTCGCCATGTCATATTCAAGTCATGGATACGAAGTTCATGACAACCTGAGCCGATATTGGGCATCGGTCTGGAGTGCGGCATAGGTAACATCTGGCCTTGCTGGAGCCGCCGAAGTAATACGCCCGCTTCAATTCGGGCAGAGGGAGAAAAAGGCGGTGTCTTAATCTCACCCTGCAGCCACACTAACGGCTTGTCTTCGGAATTCATCAACAATAATCCGTTTCAATCCTCGACAGCATTAGCGCGCAGTCGGAACAGGTCTTTCAATTCAGTCGTCGACAATTCGGTAATCCAGCCCTCGCCGCTACCGACAATCTTCTCGGCCAGTGACTGTTTCCGTTCGATCAGTTCGTCAATCTTCTCCTCCACCGTGCCCAGACAGACGAACTTGTGCACTTCCACCTGTCGGGTCTGACCGATGCGGAAAGCACGGTCGGTCGCCTGATTTTCCACTGCCGGATTCCACCAGCGGTCAAAATGGAAGACGTGATTGGCGCGGGTCAGATTCAAGCCGGTGCCACCCGCCTTGATGGAAAGAATGAACACCGGCGGCCCGGACGTTTCGTCCTGAAAGCGCTCGACCATGCGGTCGCGCTGAATCTTCGTCAAGCCGCCGTGCAGGAACAGCGTCTCCCGGCCCAACTGCTCGCGCAAATGGGTTTCCAGTAAACGCCCCATCTCGGCGAACTGGGTGAAAATCAGCGTCCGTTCGTCCATAGCCTGAATTTCCTCCAGCATCTCGGTCAACCGCGCCAACTTGCCCGACCGCCCCGGCATCGGCGAATGATCGGCCAGGAAGTGCGCGGGATGGTTGCACACCTGCTTGAGCCGCAGCAGCGTACTCAGAATCAGCCCACGCCGACTCATGCCCTCGGCACCGTCCAGCACGTCCTCGGCCTGTTGCACCACTGCCGCGTACAGACTCGCCTGCTCCTTGGTCAATGTGCAGTAGACCTTCATTTCCAGTTTTTCCGGCAGATCCTGAATAATGGCGCGGTCAGTCTTCAACCGGCGCAGCACAAAAGGACCGGTGACCCGTTGCAACTGCGCCATCGCATCGGTATCGCGCTGCACCTGAACCGGGATGAAAAACTCCCGTTTGAAGCGGTTAGCGCTGCCGAGAAAGCCGGGATTGAGGAACTCCTGAATCGACCACAGATCGCCGATATGATTTTCCACCGGGGTGCCGGTCAGGGCGATGCGCCGTTCCGCCCGTATCGCCCGTGCCGCCTTGGCCTGTTTGGTCACGGCATTTTTGATGTTTTGCGCTTCGTCCAGAATCACCGCCGCCCATGTCACATCCTGGAACAGCGGCAAATCCCGGTGCAACAGGCCATAACTGGACAGCACCAGCGCGTGAGTTTGCGCCTGCGTTATAAATACTTGCCCCTTCTCGCGGTCGGAACCGTGGTGAATCATCACCGGCAACTGCGGCGTAAAGCGTGCGGATTCCTTGAACCAGTTGCCGACCAGCGAGGTCGGGCAAATCAGTAACGCCGGACGAGTTTCCCCGGCCTCGCGCAACCGTTGCAGCAGCGCCAGCGTCTGTACGGTCTTGCCCAGCCCCATATCGTCGGCCAGACACGCACCCAGCCCCCAGCGGGTGAGAAACTCCAGCCAGGCGTAACCGCGTCCCTGATAAGGCCGCAATGTCGCGGTCAATCCGGGCGGTGGGGGCAGCGGTTTCATCGCATCGCCCGCCGCCAGGCCGGCCAGTAGTTCCCCCAACGGCCCATCCGCGGCCACCTGCTTCACCTCCAAATCACCGACCTTTTCCGCCCCCAGCGCAATGCGCAACAGCTCACGACCGGTGAAACTATCTTTCTCCCGCTGGTGCAGCGCCAGTGCCGCCTGAATGTCCGTCGCGGACAACTGCACCCACTGACCACGCACCCGCACCAGCGGCGCTTTCAGCTTCGCCAGCGCCATTAATTCCTTGATCGTTAACTCGGTATCACCCAGCGCAATCGCCCACTGCACATCCAGCACCCGATCCAGAGTCATGCCCGCCTTGGCTTGGAACCGGGTTTTCGCCTGGGCGCTCGCCGCCAGTTTGACCCGGCGCTTGCCCGTCCAACTGGCGGGCAGCATCACCCCGAACCCGTTTTGTTCCAGCAGTGGCGCTTCTTCCGCCAGGAAGCGGAACGCACTATCGGTATTCAAGGCATAGCCTGCCGGGGCGGCCTCCTTGAGGCTTGCTTCAATGGCCGGGCACAACGACGCGGCTTGACCCAGCGCGGCCAGCAGACCTTCCCGTGCTTTCGGCCCCAGCATGTTCAGATTGGCGTCGGTTCCATGTTTCGCCTTCCACACCTTCTCGGCGGGCAGCAACAGGCTCGGATCTTCACGCGCCTGGAGCAGGTAATGAATGCGCCACGGGGTCGCGGCGCTGGGAAAGAACAGTTCTTCCCGCTCGCCGGTCACGCCATCGTCCATACCCGGTTCTTCCAGCCGGAAGCACAGCCGGAAGGGGGCGTTGATCAACCGCAACAGCGGCCGCTGCCAGTCGCGAATCTGTTGCATCAGGCGCTGGCTTTCGATCCGGGTCGCCTTCAGGCTGCCATCCGGTCGGCGCAGGGCATCCAACCATTCGGTGTGGAGATTAAATTCCCCAGTTTTCGGCCCTTTCACCATCGGGAGCGGGATCGCGCCACGCACCAGATCGTCAACAATCCCGTTCAGGAAAGCGCGCAAGACCTCACGGGGAGCGGTCAGCGGCGGGACGCGATGATCCGCGCCGATAGCCCGGGCGGCAGGCGGCATGGCGCGCGCCAGTCGTTCCAGCCGCACCCCATCCTCGCCGAGGAAAATGGGTGTCCAGCAGGCCCAGTATTCCCCTTCCCGTTCGACCAGACCGGGTAACACCTGTCGCCGGAACGCCAGACCTCCCGCCAGACGCAGCGCTGCACTCCAGTAGCGCAGATCATCGCCCACCGCCACACCGGGGGCCAAAGCCGCGTGATCGGGAATAGCCGCCAGCAGCAGAATGGCATCGGCGGGACTTAGCGTCAGGGTCGGGAGTGGCCACGGTGCCAGTACTGGTGCTTTGCGGGATTTGGGCGGTTCAGCCACCAGTAGTAGTGAAGACGGCAACGGCGCGTCGCCCTGGCTGGGCAGCCAGAACCAGTGTTCGCCGACAGTATGTCGATTCACCCGGAACGTGAATCCGGCTCTAGCCAGACCGTCCTGCAAGGCGGCAACTTCGGTGCGATAGGGCGAGGCTTTAACCAGCGCGGGTGGTTTCGGCGCCTCTTCCGCTAACGCCGACTCACCCCACAGATGCAAACCATTTTCATAAAACACAGCATGGAGAACCAACATTGGCGTCAATCCCCGGTTGGGTCATTTCCGGCATTCTGGATTATCATTAATGGGTCGGCGGTGAGTGGCCTGTAGTGACCGGCTTCTATCCGCTCATAGCGAACTGTAAATCATAACCGAGGAGGACTTCATGCGATTAATTCTGTTGGGCGCCCCCGGCGCGGGCAAGGGTACGGTCGCCAAGCTGTTGACGAAGGTGGACGGTTCGGTGCAAATCTCCACCGGCGACATTCTGCGCGGGGCGGTGCAGGCCGGTACGGCACTGGGCAAACAGGCCGAAGCGTTCATGAAAGCTGGCGATCTGGTGCCCGACGATCTGATCATGGGCATTATGGAAACCCGTTTGCAGGAACCCGATTGCGCCAAGGGCTTTTTGCTGGACGGCTTTCCGCGCACTATTCCCCAGGCCGAAGCGCTTAAGGCGCTCCTGGCCAAATTGGGCATCAAGCTGGACGTCGTCGCCAATATCGAAGTCCCCCGTCAGGAAATTCTCAACCGCCTGACCACCCGCCGCACCTGCGTCAATCCCCAGTGTCAGGCGATTTTCAATATCCGCAGTCAGCCGCCCAAGGTAGAGGGTGTTTGCGATAAATGCGGCAGCCCGATCGTGCAGCGCGATGACGAGACCGAGGAGGCGATCAGCAAACGGCTCGACACCTACGACGAAAAGACGTCGCCGCTGATCGAGTTCTACCGCAAGGAAGACTTGTTGATGGTGGTTACATCCCTCGCGCTCGAGGAAATAGTTAACACGATCACAACACGGATCAACGGCTGATTTCGTTCAATCCCGCTGACCTCCAGGGATGGGGGATTGCCTCATGCCTATTTCTCAATATCCACCAGATGTTCCTCAACGTCCCGGTAGCGGCGGGGAGATGGATTTGAATCGGCATCATGGACGATCATCTCCCCCAACTCATCGGCGACCTGATGTAAGGCCTCGCAAACCAGATGCGAGGTGGAATCGGCATTGCCGCCGAGTGCGCCAATACACCGCAACACGGTGCCGCGCAATGCGGTTAAGCGATCCACCCGGGTTTCCACCTGCGCGATGAAGGTAGAATCGTGGGAGGGAGTGGTCATCTTGGGCTTTTCCTCGT
>JFJP01029829.1_pt1 | contig 10205 bp, 9 predicted proteins | sample 431651 | NCBI WGS metagenome assembly JFJP01 (sample SAMN02602958, study PRJNA72255) | Microbial mat metagenome, whole genome shotgun sequencing project. | biome: fresh water; feature: sink hole; material: water; isolation source: purple microbial (photo- and chemosynthetic) mats found in... | reverse complement strand
ATCACCGATGCCTTGTCCCGGAAATACCGCTTGATTTCTCCGATGACGGTCGGGGTGGCAAAACTCACGAACTTGACATCCTCGTTCACATTGAAACGCTCCACGGCATTGATGAGCGCCACACAAGCAACCTGATAGATGTCATCCATCTCGACACCGCGGTTGATGAATTTTTTCGAGATGATATCCGCCAGATACAGGTACCGGGCGACAATCTCGTTCCGCAGCATGGGATCACGGCCTCCGGCATATCGCTCGAACAGCTCCCGTTCCGTTTCCTCACTCCGCTCCTGTATGGGGAACCTCCTAATCATCGGTACCTGTCTTTCCCGTCGTCTTTACAAGCCGGACGGCTGCCGTTTCATCCCCGGACAGGACGACTTCGTCCATGAGGGTGTCGAGAATGGCAAGGGCAAAGGCATCGGTTTCGGAGGCAAACAAGGTCTCACCGTTCAGCCCGTTTCCCCCGATCAGAACGGCAAGCGAATCGACGGCCGGCTCGAAGGTGATGGAAAGGGCAGCGGTTTCTTCTTCACTGAATGCAGCGATGGCTTTGTTCAGTACTTCCGATACACAAACCTTCAGGTCCTCGATGCAGTCCAGATCAAACCCGCATTGATTTGCGACACCGGAGGCCGTCAATCGCACGAGGCTGACATATTCGGCTTTTGGGGGAATGCTCAGAACGATCCGCGAATTCGTGCTCATTGTGCCTCCTCCAGGATGAATGCCTTGTCGAGGCCTGTAATGCGGAACAATTTCCGGATGCTGTCCTTCAGATTCTTGATGTATACATTGTGGTTGTTCTGTCTGACCCGCTTCAGAGCTCCCAGCAGAATGCCGAGGCCGGTGCTGTCGATGTAGGTGAGGTCCGTGCAATTCAGGACCACGTCGGAATCGCCCTCTCCAATCGCTTCATACAGGCGCTTCTTGAAGTCCGGCGCTGCGAACAGATCGATTTCCCCAGCCACCGAGATCTGTGACGAAAGCTTGTCCTCGTCCTTTTCCAAAGCCAGTTCGAACATAGGCACACCCCCGTTATCACTTCATCAGTTCTTTCATCACGATATCGCCCTTTTCAGGAAAACCCTGATTCAGGCCGAACACCGCTATCATATCCGTTCCAAACACCCCTGCTTCCTTCAGCAGGGCACTGCCCGTCACGTCGATGCCATATACATGCGCACCAGCATCCTCGCCTTCCGCCCTGGCATCTGGCAGGATGGCAACGTTCTGCTTCTGCTGCAGCTCCGGCGTGGTGCCGAATTCCGCGAGCCGATCATCCAACGGCAGGAAAGCCCCCTGCATCGCATATTGTTCAAACAGGGTCCGATCCACCAGCAGGACATCGTTTTCCCCGTATCCGATCTCCACAATCAGCTTCTGCGCGATGGCTGCCTGCATCTGCGCGTCCGTGGACTCTCCCAGGTATATGTTCTGCACCATCGGATGCAGCGTACCTGGAAGCAGTGATACGACGGCCTGTTCGAAAACTTCCACATCCTCGATGTAGATGTTGCCTGCGACCAGCAGCTTGAAGTCATCTTCCGGCCTGAACACCGTCGAGACGATGAACCAGATGACAAGTCCAAGCGCAGCCAGAGATACGGCAACCGGCCATTTGTAGTAATGCACCAGATTGTCCAGCTTGTTCTGTTCCATCTTCAGGAGCCTTGCCACCAGACCCGGATGCGCGTTGCGCTCGCGCAGACGCTTTTCGGCGACCGGATCCTTGTATGCAATGTCCGCAAGAATCCTGTAGGCTTCTTCTATCTCGTCTGCGGTCGGCATTCCTTCGAGCTGGCTTGACGCAGCCCCTTCCATTTGTGCCGCACGGCGTTTGCGCTGCAGTACATCGTACCTTCTGGCAATTTCATCCCTGGAAGCGCTGCCTGGAAGTCCGAACGCCTTCAGTGCCTGCTTTCTGTCCATGGTTCTCCTCATCCGACCGCCGGGCTTTGCCGGCAGGCGGTCTGTTCATTCACGCGGCTTCATGGTCGGAAACAACAGCACATCCCGGATGGAATAGGAATCCGTCAGCAGCATGATCAGCCGATCAATGCCGATGCCGAGACCGCCTGTGGGCGGAAGTCCGTGTTCCAGTGCCGTGACATAGTCGTCGTCCATCATGTTGGCTTCCTCATCCCCGGCCTCCCTCTTCTTCACCTGGGCAAGAAAGCGCTCCTTCTGGTCGAGGGGATCGTTGAGCTCCGAATAGGCGTTGCCGAATTCACGGGATGTGATGAAGAACTCAAAGCGCTCCACCAGCTCCGGCTTTCCGGGTTTCCGTTTTGTCAGGGGAGAAACTTCCACGGGATAATCGAGGATGAAAGTAGGCTGGATAAGGTTCTCTTCGACAAATTCCTCGAAGAACAGGTTCAGGATTTCTCCCTTGACGGGGTTTCCTTTCAGATGTACGCCCTTTTCACGGGCAACCGCCACGGCTGCGGCAGTATCCTGGATTTCATCGAAGTCGACGCCGGCGAACCGCTTCACGGCTTCCGTCATGGTCAACCGGTTCCAGGGAGGGGTAAGGTCTATCTCCGTCCCCTGGTAGCTGATTTTCATGGTGCCGAGCACTTCCTGCGCCACGGAAGAAATCATGGTTTCCGCGATTTCCATCATGCCATGGTAATCCGTATACGCCTGGTACAGTTCCATCATGGTGAATTCAGGGTTGTGCTTGATGGACATGCCTTCATTGCGGAACATGCGCCCGATTTCGTAGACGCGCTCCATGCCGCCGACAATGAGACGCTTCAGGAACAGCTCCGGTGCGATGCGCATGTACATGTCCAGATCCAGCGTGTTGTGGTGTGTGACAAACGGGCGGGCCGTGGCACCGCCGGCGATGGTGTTCAGGATGGGGGTGTCCACCTCCAGAAAGTCCCTCGCATCGAGAAATCTGCGGATGGCTGCAATGATGCGGCTGCGGACGATGAAGGTGCGGCGCACCTCCGGATTCACGATCAGGTCCAGATACCGCTGCCGGTACCGGGTATCCTGGTCCTTCAGACCATGGAATTTTTCCGGCAGCGGACGAAGCGATTTCGAGAGCAGCGTGACAGAATCCGTCTTCACGGAAATCTCCCCCATGCGGGTCTTGAACACTTCGCCCGTGATGCCGATCAGGTCGCCGAGGTCCAGTTTCTTGAAAGCTTCGTACGCTTCTTCTCCCAGTTCGTTGATCCGGACATAAAGCTGGATGCGTCCATCTCGATCCTGCAGATCGCAGAAGGAGGACTTGCCCATGCCGCGTTTGCTCATCATGCGTCCGGCCAGACAGACGCGTTTGCCTTCATAGGCCGCATAATCGCCCGTGATGGCGGATACAGCCGTATCGTTGTCGAAACGCACAATCTGGAAGGGATCCTTTCCTGATTCCTGCAGTTCCGCAAGTTTTGCGCGCCGGATGCGCAGGATTTCATTGAGATCCTGCTCGGTTTCCGGTTCCGTCATGACCGGATTTTCCTGGTTGTCCTTCATTCTGTGCCTCCCGGGCAATTTTCCGCAGTACATGCGATGCCGTTCTTTGGAATATGCTAAAAAAAACAGTTTACATGTTCATGCAAACTGTTGATGGCCTTTGTCATTCATTATACAGGATGCAATGTGTCCGAATCAAGTTGTCTGGCAGGTTTCCGATGAATTCCGCCGCACGGGAAGAGGTTTTCGGCGCTTCAGGTGCCGGATTGGAATTCCTGCGACATCACGCATGCCAAAGCACCAGCGAGGTTCATTTGTGGATCTCAAGAATCTTATACTTGATCTTGCCGCCCGGAACCTCAATCTCCACGGTTTCCCCGGTCTTGTGGCCCAGCAGGGTGGAGCCGACGGGGGATTCGTTGGATATCTTGAATGCCGCAGGATCCGCCTCGGTGGAACCCACAATGTGATATTCCATCTCTTCCTTCGATTTCGTCTCGCGGATGCGCACATGGGTACCGATGCTGACGACATGCGTATCCACATCGTCTTCGTCGATCACCGTCGCGTGTTTCAGTTTCGCTTCGAGTTCCATGATGCGGACTTCGCTTTGGGCCTGTTCATTCTTGGCATCGTCGTACTCGGAATTCTCCGAGATGTCGCCAAAAGAGAGGGCGGTCTTGATGCGCTCGGCAATTTCCTTGCGCTTGTCGCCCTTCAGATAGTCAAGTTCCTCTTCAAGTCGCTTCAAACCCTCATAGGTCAGAAGAACCTCTTTCACATTCATGCCCGTGATCTCCTTCCACGCTGCGGGATAGACTGCCGGACGGCTGCCGAACCGTACATTCCCAAAATTCAATCCTGTTGCAAAAAGCCGCATTTGCGGCTTTCCCATCAAGCAAGCATTCATTTCCAGACGTCTTTGTATTCACATATTATAGTGGACCGCCCATTTGATGTCAAGCACGTGAAATGCAAGCCCAATGGACGTTTTTCGGATGGTTTTTCGGGTGGTGCCGGACGCTTATCTTTGCTGGTTCGAAATCAATCATGGCTGCAGCCGGCATCATCCGGCTGCAGCCATATTCGTTGATTTTCCGTTTTCCTTACGGCCTGGATGAAAATTACCTGTCAGATTTGGGTGCTGTAATTCGGTGCCTCTTTCGTTATGTAGATATCGTGCGGGTGACTTTCCTTCAGGGACGCATTGGTGATGCGGAGGAATTTCGCGTTTTCCTGGAGGGATTTGATGGTCGGTACACCGCAATAACCCATGGAGTGCTTCAAACCCTCCACCATCTGGAAGACGGTATCCGCCAGCGCGCCTTTGAATGCGACGCGGCCTTCCACGCCTTCCGGAACAAGTTTCTGCGCATTCTCCTGGAAATAACGGTCCTTGCTGCCCTGTGCCATGGCGCTGAGTGATCCCATGCCGCGGTATACCTTGAAACGGCGGCCCTGATAAATCTCCGACTCTCCGGGGCTTTCCTCCGTTCCGGCCAGCAGATTGCCGAGCATGACGGTATTCGCACCGGCCGCAATGGCTTTCGGAATATCGCCCGAATACTTGATGCCACCGTCGCCGATGACAGGAATATTATGTTTCTTTGCTTCCATGGCGCAATCGTAAATGGCGGTGATCTGCGGGACACCAATGCCGGCGACCACGCGGGTGGTGCAGATGGAACCGGGTCCCATGCCCACTTTCACGGCATCCGCACCCGCTTCGATGAGGTCTCTCGTTCCTTCGGCCGTCGCCACATTGCCCGCAATGACCTGAAGGTTCGGATAGGCGCTTTTGAGGGCGCGCACCGCATTGATGATGTTGTCGGAATGACCGTGCGCCGAATCCAGCGCGACGACGTCCACCTGGGACTGAACCAGGGCTTCGACGCGTTCCATCATGTCGCGCGTGACGCCGATGGCTGCGCCGACCAGCAGACGGCCGCGGGTATCCTTGGCGGAATTGGGATACTGGATGGTCTTCTCGATGTCCTTGATGGTGATGAGACCCTTGAGGAATCCCTGTTCGTCCACCAGCGGAAGTTTTTCGATCTTGTGGGCGGCGAGGAGTTCCTGTGCCTCTGCCAGCGTGGTGCCGACTGCAGCCGTGATCAGATTGTCCTTCGTCATGACCGCGCCGATTTTCTGCGAATAATCCTTCAGGAAGCGGAGATCCCGGTTTGTCAGGATGCCGACGAGTTTGCCGTGCTCCGTGATCGGGACGCCGGAAATGCGATATTTCCCCATCAGTTCATCCGCATCCTGGATGGTGTGTTCCGGACTGAGGAAAAAAGGATCCACGATGACACCGTGTTCGGATCTCTTGACCCGGTCGACTTCCGTCGCCTGCTGCTCGATGCTCATGTTCTTGTGGATGATGCCGATGCCACCTTCCCGGGCGATGGCGATGGCCAGCCGCGATTCGGTGACGGTATCCATGGCGGCGCTCATGATCGGAATGTTGAGGTGAATGGCGTTTGTCAGCCAGGTGCCCGTGTCGATGTCCTTCGGGAGTATGGAGGATCGCTGCGGGATCAGCAGCACATCATCGAAGGTCAACCCGATCTTTTCGAACATGATGTCAGTCTCCTTTCAGCTGGACAAGAGAATGGATATTCACACGAAAATCAGCCGAAACCATTGCAGTATGCGGGTTATGCGCCATTCGTCCGGTCACCGGCCGAAAGATTGTACCCATTATAGCGGAAGGGAGGGGAAAATGCAAACAGGGTATTCCGCCGGTCGAATGCCGGTGAATACCCTGTCGGTGGTGTGGGTTGTGCTCCGGACGAAATTGCTCAGGCCTTGTACAGGTCCACGATCGGCAGGGCTTCCGGACGGGCGCAGGTGCTTGCCAGCTTCACGGTCTTTTCCTCACGCGCGCCGTCATGGATGGCATGCATGACATCCAGCACGTGGTAGGCCAGTGTCATGTCCGCACGATGCGGGGTTCCGGCCGCGATGCCTCGGGCCATGTCCGCCACGCCAATGCCGCGGCTGTTGTCCGCATGACCATGGGACAGGGGGATGGACGACCAATCGGATTGACCCATCCGGCGCAGGAGAACCGGACCGCCGAAGGAGTTCGGATCCGGCACGATGATGGTGCCTTCGCTGCCGTACAGTTCGATGCGGGGGAGCTGGGAATGCCAGACATCGAAGGTGGTCATCACCGTGACGGACTGACCGCCGGCAAACCGGAGCAGCCCTGTGACATGTGTCGGCACTTCCACTTCAACAATCTTGCCGTATTTTTTCTCGCTTGTGATGGTGCGGGTCGGGAAGGTGATGTCCGCGTGACCGGCAGCGGAGGCAACCGGTCCGAGCAGGTTCACAAGGGCTGTGAGGTAGTAGGGGCCCATGTCGAACATCGGACCACCGCCCACCTCATAATAGAATTCCGGATCCGGATGCCAGCTCTCATGCCCGTGACAGGTCATGAAAGCCGTTGCGCCCACGGGTTTTCCGATCCAGCCGTCATCCAGCAGTTTCCGGACGGTCTGGATGCCTCCGCCGAGGAAGGTATCCGGCGCGCAGCCGATCCGGAGTCCCTTTTCACGGGCTTTCGAGAGCATGGCCAGTCCGTCTTCCCGGGTGATGGCGAAAGGTTTTTCCAGATAGGCGTGCTTGCCGGCGTTCAGGATCTGAAGCGTGACGGACGCATGCGCCTTCGGAATGGTAAGGTTCACAACAATGGAGATCTCCGGGTCCGCAAGAAGTTCCTCGACGGACATCGCACGGATGCCGTGTTCGGAGGCCTTCGCCTCGGCCCGTTCCCGCATCATGTCCGCGCAGGCCACAAGCTCCACGTTTCTGAAGGTTTGTGTCAGATTTTTCAGGTAAATGCCGCTGATGTTCCCACATCCGATGATGCCGACTTTCGTTCTGCCCATGACTGTTCCCTCCATAATCATGTTGATGACAAAAATATCAGGACCGAACCGCGAGCTGCTTGCCTTCCGCCGCCCAGAGGAAGCCGCGGCGCATCATTTCGCAGGCTGCAGGAATGTCGAAGACATCGTTGTGGTGGCCCAGGGAATTGTAGTAGACACGCCCGCGACCCCAGCGCTTCGTCCAGGCCACAGGCATGACGACATGGCCATTCGAAACATGGTACCCGTCCGCAACCGGGAATGTGCAGGTGGCAAGCACTTCGTTGGCCGGGTCGACATGCAGGTAATACTGTTCGGTGGCCACATCGAAATCTTCCAGCCCTTCAACCAGCGGACTGGAGCCGCGCCTCATGTTGACGCGGTGCATGGTTCCATCGTTGCCCGGATGCGCGACCCACTGCCCACCGGTCATGAACTGCCATTCCGTGTTTTCACGGAAGGAATCGCACATGCCGCCATGGCAGCCCGCAATGCCGACGCCGGAAGCAACGGCTTCCAGGACCGGCTTGCATTGCTCGTTTTTGATCTGCCCCATTGTCCAGACCGGGACGATCAAATCCAGTGACTTCAGTTTTTCGGCATCCAGAAATGCGTCCAGCGTATCCGACAACTCCACGGAAAAACCTTCCGCCCGAAGAATTCCGACAAAACGCTCCGATACCTGTACGGGTTCATGTCCATCCCAGCCGCCTTGCACGACCAATGCGCTCCTGCCCATGAAATGCCCTCCAATTCCCGCTCGCGGGTTCTTTACCCCCATTATCGGGCTGTTCGGCCCTCCCCGCACGTCAAAAGGTGTGGGAAACAGGACATTTTTTGTTGTTTCCTTCCGGATCAACCGGAGGATGCGATGGTATAATAAACGGAATGACAGCCGGCAGGGCCGGTGAAGGAAGGTTTGCACCGTGCGTGTTTTCCATGAAATCCGTCGCAGCCGGGATGATGATGCCCTCGGCATCTCCCACTTCCATTCACGGACGCTTTCCTTCATGGCCCATTGGCATCATGATGTGGAGCTGCTTCTGGTCACGGGTGGTGAGATTCCGGTTGGCATCAACGGAAAACTTCATCGCATGAAGGAAGGGGATCTGGCCATCATCGGCAGCGGAGACATTCATTTTTATGAGGGAATCCCGCAGGAACACGACCTCGATCTCGTAATCTTTCCGCCAAACCTTCTCGGTCAGGGAAGATGGCCCCTGGGCTCGCATTTCCGGACACCCATCTTCACGGAAGATCCGGATGCCGACCCGGCCAAGGCGACGGCACTCTCCCCGGAAACGATGGCATGCCTGAGAGGATTGTTCCGGGATATCATGGAAGAAGCGGACCTGCGTGATGCCGCGCACGGAGATATGATGAAGGGGCGTCTTCACCTGTTCTGCGGCATGGCTTCAAGGCTTCTGCCCGCCGAAACCGCCACGGCGGCCGGCGAAAAAAGACGTCTGGAACAGGTCATGCGGGTACAGCAGGCATTGGAGTGGCTCGAGGAGAATTATCGGAATGACGTGTCCCTCGGCGATCTCGCGGTTCTGATGAACACCAGCTATCATCATTTGTCCAGGTTGTTCGGCGATACGGTGGGAACCCCGTTCAAACAGCATCTGAATCTGCTCCGCATCAACGAGGCGGATCGCATGCTGGCGGGCAGCCTGCTCAGTATCACGGAAATCGCCCTTCATTGCGGATTCAACAGTTTGAGAACCTTCAACCGGGTGTATCGTTCCGTTCGGGGGCAGGCGCCGTCTGCCGGGAGATGATGCCGTCCTCGGCTGCCCTGCCCTCGGCTGACCTGTCCGCGGCAATTTTCTTCACTGGCATCGATGATTTCTTTCCATCCAGCGCATCCCGCAGCGCCCTGGCTCTCTTCTCCCCAAAGCCCTCCACAGCGGCCAATTCATCCAGGCCGGCCTTCCGAATCCCGGTCACCGAACCGAATGCACGGAGCAGCGCCTTCTTTCTGGTCGGTCCGATGCCCGGCAGGTCGTCCAGTGCGGATTTCACCTGCCGCTTGCTGCGGAGGGTCCGGTTGTAGGTGATGGCAAAGCGATGCGCTTCATTCTGGATGGAAGCGACCAGACGGAGGACATCCTGATGTCTGGAAAGTGCCACCTCTCCCCTGTCGTTCACCAATCGGTGCGATCGGTGCTTGTCATCCTTGGCCATGCCCCAGACGGGCACCTGCACGCCGAGTTCCTTCAGCACCGCCTCGACTGCATGCACGTGACCCATGCCGCCATCAGCCAGAATCAGGTCCGGCCGACGTCCGAACGCCTCGTCGGAAGACCCGTCGAGAAAGCGGCGGAACCGACGGTGAACCGCCTGCTGCATGCTTGCGTAGTCATCCTGGACATCCTGGTTCCTGATCCGGAACCGGCGATAGGCGGAACGATCCGGCATGCCGTCCCGAAACACGACCATGGAGGCCACCATCTCGCTCGTTCCCGTGTTCGATATGTCGTAAGCCTCCACCACCTCCGGTGCATCCGGGAGTTCGAGCAGCCTGCGCAGACTGGCCAGAGCATCCTGATTCTCATTCTTTCTGGTGAGCGCGACGCGGCTGTATTGTTCCAGTTCTTCATGGGCATTCTTTTTCGCCATGTCGATGAGTTCCGTCTTGAACCCGCGTTGCGGCACCTGGATTTCCACCTTGCTTCCCCGTTTCTCCGACAGCCATTCCGTGACGGGGTCGAGGGATTCCGGTGCGACTTCCAGCAGCATTTCCTTCGGAATCACCACGTCATCGCGGTAGTACTGCATCAGAATGGCTTCCATGATTTCCGATGGTGAGAAGGCTCCCGTTCCCTCCAGCAGCAGGTTGCGGTTTCCGACAAGTTTTCCGTTCCGAACGGACAGGATGCTTGCGGCATGGTGGAAGCTGTC